>Ga0207748_1000365_pt1 | contig 34363 bp, 43 predicted proteins | sample HigsolmetaGSP13D_FD_184841 | JGI IMG/M metagenome (GOLD analysis project Ga0207748, IMG submission 184841) | High solid enriched microbial communities from the Joint BioEnergy Institute, USA - SP1-3-D (SPAdes) | ecosystem: Engineered > Bioreactor > SSF (Solid state fermentation) > Aerobic >...
GGGGGGGGGGGGGGGGGGGGGGGGGGGGAGGGGGTGGTAGGAGATTCGAGGCTCGAGCTCGAAAAAAATTACCTATGCAGAATCTGAATCTGACCCTGAATCCGATTCTGCTCCTGGGATAATGATGGATCGCGATCTGTGTGTGAACGAGCCGTTCGTTCACGGTTCACGGTCCCTGTTATTTTTTACTATACCTACAGGCTACAGGCCTACAAGGCTACGGCTTATGTATGTACAGACAGTACGATCCATGTCGATGATTGATGATTGATTTCATGGCGGACCAATAAAACGGTCGTTCTTGAGGAAAACAAACCCTCGCTGAGTGGCTCGCGCTCGCGGGCGATCGTCAGGTCAGGTCATTTTGGGATGCGTCCGACAGGGTCAGGGTAGGGTGCTGGTGCTGATAGTGATAGGCAGCTGAGCAGGCAGGCCCTGACAGACAGGCCCTGGGCCCTGGGCCCTGCGGCCCTGCGCAGGAAATCAAATCCATCCCCATGATTGGAACCCCGGCTAGACCGGGCTACTGTAAGCAGTTCCTTCGGCGGCCCAGCCGCGAGTCTCGAGCCTCAGATTCAGAGTCACACGCGAAGATTACTCGTGAGAGATTATAGGTAGGTTTAAGTGGATAGATGCACACCGATTCAGGGACGCCACGTCCGTGCAGAAATAGAAGAGATAGAAAACCGGTAAGGGATAATCATACAGAGACGACAGACATCGTAATCAATAATCAGTAGTAATAATAATAATAATTTTGCTCGATCTGGAACTCCAGATGAGCACAGTACAGTACATACTGTACGGAGTAGGTCGACTCGACGACTCTCGCCCGGACCAAGTGCCAAACCGACGATCAAACCAAACCAAAGGGATCGACGGGGTCCAGGCTCGTCTTCACAGACAGAACTGCCGTGACTACTAAGCTGAGCCTGACGCAGTCGGAAAGTCCCCAGAGCGGCAGGGCCCAGGCATGGGATGATTGGCATGGTCCATGCTCCCCCTCCATGCCGTTGGTTCGGTTCGGCTCACAAATCTTGAGACAGATAGACATGGCGATCAGGGCCCAGCCCAGACACTGGTGAGTTGGTGACTGGAGGCAGCAGCTGCAGGCAGCTCGTGACAATGACTTGACTTGACCCGTCACAACAGACCGTGACCGTGACGATCCCGGATGTCGGCAAGTGAGTATCCCCCGACTTACTGAGGCTCGAACCAGAACCAGAACCATCGATATCGATGATCGCAAGATGGGGATGTCCCATCCTTCGAAGTACGAAGTACTCAGTAGAGTAGTAGCACGTTCGTGGCTCATATCAATTTTTCTCTTTCTTTTTTTTTTCTTCTCCTATCTGAACCTGACAGAAAAAGTGTTTATTTTTCCCGGGAGGAGATCGGGAAGAGTACCGTACGCCGTCTGTACGATGCGGGCGCACCCGGGTCCGTGATTTGATTTGAATTGATTGCTCTCTTAGCCTGAAAGACTATCGTGACCTCAAACGCCCGGACCTTGATCATCGACATGCTAGCCTGTCGCCTAGGTAAGCTAGGCCCTACGTAGAAGTACGTACGGAGTCGGAGCCCTGGAGTACTAACTACCTAAGCGCTGCTAGTAGTCCATGCTAGTGCTAGCGCAGCGCACGTTCGTCGACGTCAACGGTCAAGTGTCAGCAGTCTGTCAGCCACGCAGCGCTGAACGGTGAACGGTGAACACCGCTGACGTATGTGCGAGTCCAGTCCCATTTTTTCTGTTTTAGTTAGGTAGTTAGGTGTTTTGTACGGAGTAGTCTATTGATTTTTTTTTTTTCTTTTGCCTCGGGAATAATAATAATACTAATCATTTTGTTTTATCAATTAATCACATGCCACACCGTCAGCCTTCAAACAAGTTCAGCCCAGTCCAGCCATCATGGTTCCGTCCATGCGAGCGGGTGCCTAGAACTCAGTCTTCAATCTCCATGAACTACGGAGTAGTAGCACTGTACTCCGTACAGAGTTACAGAGCCTATGATGCCATCGTTGTCGTCATCTGATTTCGGACCCTGGACTGGGCATCAGATTATTAATGTCCCAATGTGGTTTTATTATTCAATGAACAATGAATTAACCCCCAGACTGGTTGGCCGCGGACTGGGAGCACTTCACATGTACGGAACACGGAGCTCCGTATATACTGTACTTGATATCGGTATTTGTTTCGAGTCTCTGGATTTGGGAAAGACGACGCCCAACATTTCTACTATATATGCGCAAGGCATGGATAATGGGAATCGGTATTTGGAGAGCCACCGAGACCTACTTACTTACTACGGAGTGTTACGCGGTACTACGTACGTCATATAGACAATCCAATTGGAAACCAAAAAAGGGCTGAAATGGACCCCTTTGAATGGACCAGATGGCTATATAATCACTTTGAATTATCACTTCAGTACCTACAGGGCGGGTCCCAGCTCTTAAATCTGCACTCCAGTCCAGTTCAGGACAGGATGGGAAGGCGATGAAACTGGTTGACCTGACCCCGTTCACTGATCGTCCTCACATTTAGGGACTCTTAGGTAGGTAGGTAGATATTTCTACATTTATGGTTACCTAAGGTTAGCAAGTACCTACCTGTCTACCGGTTCAGTTCGGCCCTGTTCGGTTTCTGGACAAAACCATATCATGAACTCTATTGAATTCGGAACGACCGCTTCTGCGATTTCTACATGATGGCAATGGCAACGAGTACGGGATAATAACCTTGAAAATTAGTGCTTATAGGAAGCTGGGCATCTCCATGATATTCACATAATGTTTAAAAAAGGAAAGAAAGAAAGAAAGAAGTTGTCCATTTTCGCTTTCTATCCTCTGGGGGCAGTTTAGTAATCAAAGACGGGGTCTTCAGCACAACAATAGCCAAAAAAGAAAGGAAGAAAAAAAAAAGCCTTACCAATCTTCACCTAGGTAGATAGGTACGAACTAAGCAGGTTCACAATAGGATAGACATGTAATCTTTTTTATCCAATGATACTGCGCAGACGACGTTGAATTTACATATTAGTGAGAACATTTCCATGTCCACGTCGACGAATTAATGGACAAGCTCGCTGCATGTTAAGGGTGAGGGCCATGGATAATCTGCGGTGATCTATACATAAATTGTCCAAATAACTATTCCAGTTATAATAATTATAAGAACATTGTGTTATTATCTTTGGAAATGTAACCGATTTTGATGAATGTACGTTTTGGGAAAGAGAGAGAGAGGGAGAGATGGGGGGAGAGAGAGCCGGAAAACGATATTTGCCATCTGCCAGAATCATAGGCAGACTCAAGCCTGTTCTTCAGATCTCCATTCCATTACGATGAAGAAGAAAGGACATAGCTAGATCAGATCATCTGCGCTCCTTTAGATCATGCCGCAACGAAGAGCACGATATCAATTAGTTATGACGATAGATAGAACTCATTACAGAGTCACGTCCTCTGTCAAAATTTCCTATTTCTTCTGGAGACATGAATTGCTCGAGACTCCATAGCATACATAGCACGGAACCTCGTATGTCAAACTTCATAGGATCCAGATATTGAAAGAAAGCGCCACCGTGACTACCGGGTGGTACAGCAACACCATTTCTCTCTCTCTCTCTCTCTCTCTCTACTTACCAGTCTATTTGTCAACCTCCAACTGCTATCAGATTCTCCCGTTTAAAGAAAGAATTTCTCTATTGAAACGGCCCCTAGATCACTTCGCTTCTCATGCTACCTCGCTGAATGGAACTCTGTACATTTTTACGGTAAGAAGCGGGGAGAACGAATAATGAAATAAAAGCATGCAAGGTTATGGATCATGTTTCGCATATGCGCATGTGTATGTGGATCGTTTGAGTTGGTTAAGTAGCTTGATGTTCTGCCCCAACTGGAATCTGGAGCGGGACCGCCCGACCGGCCAACGACCAACCAAAGCGCAAAACCCCGGACAAAGGCACGCCGGACCCGCAGCTCTAAATGGATGACAGCTCGCTATCGATAGGTCAAGCATTTTTTTCCGCCGCCCTCCCGGGATATAAAAATTTATCCAATCCGATCCAACCTCGCCACAACGGGATAGGTCGTTAGACGGGGAGCGAGTACTCGTGAGGGTTTGATCGGAAGACAGGTCTGCAGGGATCCGGCCTGTCTGTTGATCAGGAAGAAAGAAGAGAAAAAGAAAAAGGTTTTCGACGATCGTCGCGTGCAGTCAATCATCAACCAATCAATCGGGCCGCCGATCGGGATCAGATCGGTCAAGAGGAGGAGAAAAGGAAAAGAGAAGGGAAGAGAGAACTTTTCAGCGCGGCACGCCATCTAACTTAATCGGGTACCTAGTTTGTCTTGGTACCTTGCATCAAGGAAGGAAGAAACAAAAGAAAAAGGCTGGGGAAAGGGATATAAAGAAAGACATCAAAAAGAAAGGAAAAGAAAGCATCTCCATTCACCCGTTGACTATCGTCCCTATACGAAGCACTCGGCCCGGCAGGTCCCGCCGCTAGGTTGTGTCCTGTGTTATTGTACGGAGTAGTTTAGGTGACAGCCGGAGGCCCCCAGCTCGAAATGCCGTCGTCGGTGCACTCGCAGGACCAGTCCATGCCGGACGCGGCGCAGCAGGAGCAGGAGCAGCAGCAGCAGCAGCAGTTTGCGGACGAGGAGTTTCTCGAGATGGGTGAGCAGCGGATCACCATTGTATGTGGCCCTTTTCTTTCTTTCCTTCCTTTGTCTTTCTTTGATTCTATCCTTTGTTTATGACGAGGCCCGCTTTGCTTTGGTCCGCCGTTCGCGGTCATCTTGTCTTGTCTGCCTTGTTTCTGCCTTTGCTTTGTGCGAGGCGCGGAGCAGATACCAGAATCAGCCTGCGGTCCCTCGGACTTGAATGGACGAATATCAAGATACTGACCAGATACTAACTGACGCCTAATTCATCTAGTTGCCCGGAGCGACTGAGACTGCGGCGTCGTTCCAGTTCGAAGGCGAGGGTCACACTTTGGGGAACGCGCTGCGATATATGATCATGAAGAAGTGAGTTCCATCTTGTTTTATCTCTCTTTGTTTCTTTCTTTCTTTCTGCTGTTTGTTGGATCGGATCCGCCACGTTCAGCTGGTGCTTCCTTTGTCTGTTTCCTCTACCCAGCTTGCTTGCCTTGTCATGTCATATCTTACCATGTCTTGAATCTTGAGACTGTCTCAAAACGGAAAACACGCATATTTGGAATCATAATATCACCAGGACGAGAAGATCAAAAAGTACTAACAAGTCCATCCCACAGCCCGGCCGTCGAATTCTGCGGCTACACGATACCCCACCCCTCGGAATCGAAGATGAACCTGCGCATCCAGACCTACGGTAAGTCCTTTATCAATCTTACTCCAGATCCACGGGGCTTGGATCCCTATCCTATCCTATCCCATCCTATCCTATTCCACCCCACAAACCTATTTCAATTTTCAAGACTCGCAAGGCAAGGATCCCTCCTTACTGACTTGACTCAAACAAAACTGCAGACAGTACGACGGCCATCGAAGCGCTCGAGAAGGGCCTCGACGACCTGATGGACCTGTGCGACGTGGTGACGGAGAAGTTCACCGCGGCGCGGGACGCGTACATGGCTGCGCAGGAGGACCGGATGAGTTCGTGACGTGATGTGACGTGCTCGTTTCCTCTGTGTCTCTTTTTCTCTTCTTTTTTTGCTGTATCTGTGTCTATCGAGCCACTTGATATCTGACTAGAGGTCGTATTTGTGTTTCTGGATGATATGAATACTACGTTTGTGTTTTTTTCCTTTCATTTGAATAGAGCAGGGTGTATTTTATGCCGAGGGCCACGCGCTTATTACCTTATCTTGTCTATCTGCCTGCTTCGATGAATGATGACTGGATAGCCGACTTAAATCGCTAGGTACTAGCTCTCCAGGCGGTTGCTGTTTGGAATATTTATCCTCTACGAGGGAATCGGTTTTGAGTACTGGACCTGCCAGAGTTCTCATTTTTCTTTTTAATTATGGTGTAAACAAAAAAATTAAGGGGCCGCACGGTTTGGGGGCTATCTGTTCATATATAACTTAACCGCATACATCTTCTAGATGTGGATTATCGTAAATGGAATATAGCCTTTGCATGACCTTATTTCTACCCGGAATGAAAATACAACAGGAACAACAAAGAAGAAAAACACACGCCTTTACCAATTGCTACACTATATACATATTCTATCGGTTGCCGGATTCCGGATTCTCTCTCCATTGCTCATGCATTCGACGACGTAGACTGGGGAGGTAGCACAACGTAATGAAAAACCTGGAATACCAGTCGAGACGTCAATTGCGACCCTATTAGTGCATTATCATGTCAGCGGTCGGACTGCTTCTGTAGAATGGTGATAGAGAAGGGGGCTGATCTGTATCAATTGGCATAGATGTGAGATGTGTGCTTACTTCCAAGAACCCGGCGATGAAATTCGGGGGCAGACGCGCGCCGGGGTCCTCCTCCGGTCTGAAGTACTTCATCACATGGGAGAGCTGCTTCCAGTAGTTGAGGGTTTCCTGTAAGGTTGAGGCGGAGGGCGTCAGTACAACCTCTGGAATCAGAATGATTCAAATTCACAAGACGCGGATTGGCCAATAAGATCAAGGGATAGATGGATCAGAAGATGATCACTGTCCCTCCATCTACCACCACCATGTGCGCCAGATATTCTCTCCATCCGACGTTCCCCATCCAGACCGACGGGTAGAACAAGAACAAGGAACACGGGCCAAACCAACCTGATACTCCGCATGGCTCTTGAACAGCAACACATCGACGACCTTCAACTGGCTCACATAGCGGTGCTTCTCAAACTGCTGGCGGATCTTGGTCCGGATCGCCGACACGGGGACGTTGAGCGAGTACATCGTCTGGATCTCAGGGGACTGTTATTCCTCGAAAATGACAATCGTCATCATGTTAGCAGGCTTCTCCCGGATAGCCGACGAGAGTTCAATGCTGTGTATATATAAACGGTGGCAAGGGCACATAAAACGGATATTATATATGTAGATGACCGAAATAACCGCCCGATGATTAATTAAATCGACAGGGATATAATATACTGACCGCCCTCAGCCATTCTCTGTACGACTTGCGCACGCGCGCCTTCGCGTCGGCCCAGTTGATAGCTTTAGAAAGCCGAAATGTCAGCGCAGGTCCATCGAACGACAAACGTCACCATGCGATTGCAGGATCGGAAACAGAGAGAGACGTACAGGAGCGCGTCCGCTGCGCGAGGTATGTCGGGTTGATGGTCATGGCTGGAGATATAGCAAAGTAATGAATTGAGCAAGGAAGTCCTGCCCTCGAGATGGAAGTCTCTTTGGTCTCGCAGGTAGGGTATCGTGATCCCACCTGGGGTTCTGGAGACGATGGTCGGATGGTGGAGTGTCCGACCCGTACCCCGTGCGGGACCATACCCATTTCGTCTAGCTTGGAGGAGGTGGACTCGGATTACTCACCGCCTACCTTTTCTGAAAAATTTCTTCTGTCTGGGTCCGCGGCGCGTCGATTTGCGCAAAGGCGGGTGGTTTTTTCGATCGAGCGAACAGACAATTTAACCATTCTAGAGAAGAAAATTCTTTTTACTGTCGACATTTTTATATTCCATTCAGGCGGGCTGGAAGATCACCTGCCTTCCCCAAATCCAAAATTGAGTGGAAATCCACTCTCAATCCCCCGCCTCCAGAGAATTTCACCCACCGGCCATAACATAGCCATTACCTTGCAATAATCCGAACTTCTCCTCCAGAACTCAGACCGATATAGACACAGAGACAGACACAATGGCGCCCAACCGAGGCTCCTCGAAAAAGGCCTCCTTCAAAGACAAGGGCAAATCTAGCGGCAAGGCCAAATCCGTCCTCTCCGCCAAGTCCTCCGGCGTCACCAAGTCCAGCGCGAAAAAGATCAAGCGCCCGCCCCCCAAGGAGGTCAAGAACAAGCCGCCCACGGCGCCGGAGCAGCTGAAGAAGGCCAAGAAGCGGGAGTACACGGAGGAGGAGCTGGACCTGCCGAAGCTGAACATGGTCACGCCCGTCGGGGTGGCGAAGCCGAAGGGGAAGAAGAAGGGGAAGAAGTTTGTTGATGATCAGGTGGTGTTCTTTTTTTATAAACCCGAAATATCTCTTTACACCAAGGCGACGTGGAATGAATGCTGCGAGTGAGGTATGGTGCGCTGACTTGATCTGGGGTATGTATATAGGAGAGCATGATGACCATCCTATCCATGGTCCACGCCGAGAAAGAAGGCCAGATCGAGTCGAAGCTGCAGAAGGCGCGGCAGCTTGAGGAGATCCGAGAAGCGAAGCGACGAGAGCAGGAGGCGAAGCAGGAGCAGAAGAGGGCGAAATTGGTACGACTTTTCTTTTTCCCTTTTCCTTGCGACATATCTCTTTTCTTTCTATGCTATTGGTCTTTGGTTCGTACGCTAACGAGCGAATAATGAAACAGGAGGAGGTCAAGGAGTCCCTGAAAAAGAAGAAGAAGCGCAAGAGCGACTACGATACACCGGCCAACAACGACAGCAAGGACAGCAAGGAGTCCAATGCTGCGGAGACCAACGGTTCGGCTTCATCGAAGAAGGCAAAGCGGAAGAGTGTCTCTTTCGCTTAAGATTAATAAAGAAAAAGAAAAGAAAAGAGTTTGTGGTGCAAAATTTCTGTCTATTGTCTATCTATGCATGCATGTATATAGATCCATTGGGGTTCTGGCGTTCCACCGGTCTATGTGTCTATGTGTCTATCTTTCTACTTCTCAAAAAGCGTGGTGTATGTACTGTACAGTTATGATAAGGACGGAGGAGATTCTCTTCGAAAAAGCAAAAGGAGCAGAAGGTGGCGATGTGCGATAGGACAAAGATACCTATACCTTATTTCACCACATATACTGTGCTTCAGTTCGGCGGCACCATGGGCATGCCAAGCTTGCGTCGCATGGGGTTGAAGTCCGGCTTCGGCGCTGTGTCGGGATCTTTATCTGTTTCATTGTGACGGGACAGTCGACCGGGCAGTATGTCATTTTCGAGGACGAAAGGAGAGTTAAGGTCGATTTCTTTGGCCATCATGTTCAGAAAGTTGGCAATCTGCAATGAAGACCGTTAGCATCGTCTGTGTCCCTTTGTATAAGGTTCTGGATTTGAAAATGTCGAATCGAACTTACCGGCTTCACAAACCATCGTCCTCCTCCATACTCGAACCAGCCGAGATGACCTCCCCACGACGTGGTGCACATGACGCCGTATGGCGTCTTGGTGATCTCTTGGTAAGGCAGCGCCTCTTTCGTGGAGATCTGGCACCGGTCAGCACTCGCCATGAGAGTCGATACATCAAACTTACCGGATCATCCTCAGCCTGGAGGGCGAAGAAGGGAATTCGTATCGCGAATAGCGAGTCTACAGAAGAGGCGTCACGATAGTACGCGGTCTCGGTTGGGTAACCCCATGTAGGACCCTGAAGCGCTCTACGATCGGAATTAGCTATAGGAGTAGTCGGAGACCCGCAGTCTATATTTATTGACTGGATACTTACCGGTCGAATTCATGAAGGTATGTAGCCTTCATCACCTCCTCAACATTAACCCGGGGGTTCTTCGATACTTCCTCGACATGCCTGGACACGGGAGCTGAGCGGACCGAACGTGACTAGACAGTTTTGCGGGAGGAGTCGCGTACTGTTCAAAGAGTCGTTTCATGTTCGAGCCCATCGTCTTGGAGTAGGCCTCCAGACCTAGGTAACTCCGCTGCAGAGCCAGGGAGCTGACCTCTAGATTCCACGGGTTCGCAACGAGGACAGCAGCCTTGAGCTGGCAGGCTTCACCTTCCTCACCTAGGTACTACAGAAACAGAAAAATGATCAACATACGCTCTCGCCCAGGAAAGAAAAAACAATGAATTATACTGTATCTTTTTGCGTACATTTGCAAGGATGTTCGCACCCAGTGAGAACCCAATTCCGAAGAGCGGCCGATTGGGGAACGTCTTCCGCAGCCACTTCACTGCTTGACGAACATCCCAGGTCGCCCGGGCATTATATAGAACACCGCTCGAGATCTTCGTCTGCGCACAGCCCCGGGAATTGACAACGCAGGCTTCCCAGCCGCCCTCTGCCACGAGCGGGGCAAGTACATGCCGCAGGTAGATCTCGTGGGAACCGCCGCTCAGACCGTGGAGCAGCACAAGCATGGGCTTGCTGTCATCCGAGGGGAGCGCAGCAAACTCCTCTTCCGTGAAGAAGACCGTCCGCTGCGGGAGACCCGATGGCAGCGTATACTTTCTGGCCTTATCCGTCCGCTCGGCATCGTCGGTTTCTTCGTACGGCTCCACCACAAAGTCAATGGCGAACTGTCCACTGAACACGGGATTATCGGCCTGGAACATCTTCCTTTTGTAGTAGATGGGGACGTCACAGTTCTTGACTAGGGTGTAGGCCGTTTGTAGATGGCCATTGAAAAGGAAAGGATTGAGCTGGCATGTTGGTGGCGTTGCAGAGCGGCACAGGTCCGCCAGCCTAATCCGTGTCTTTTCCCCCTTCTCAGACTTCTTTGTCAAGAGAAGCTGGTTCTCCTTGGAATGGTGGAACGAGACATGTCCACTAGGGAGTAACCATGAGAGGGGGCTCATTGCGCCCAAGGCCGAAGCTCGGCGGATAGCTGGAGCTATGTGCTTGATAGAATCCAGGATTACCAAAGGCGGCTCTTGTATGGGTATAAGTAAAATCTAGAGGAGAACCAAGTAGCGCTACAGAAGCAATAAAAAAACTGAAAAATAAGACGAAAAAAAGAGAAGGGGGAAAGTCAGGAACTGCCAAGAGAGCGACGCTGGACGAGCTTGGGCGGTGTCTTCGTACTGGTCGATCTCGTTGAGTCTGTCTCCTGGATGCCTCGGCACAAGGTCTTGGCGGTGCTTGATGACATAAGCAAGTATTATCTTTATCTCGCGCGATAAGCAAGCAGCCTCAGCCTCGTTCTTTTGATCGATCATCTGCGCTCCATCAGGCAGACAGGCACGGCAGTCATGAGACGCAAGGATCTGTCAGTTGATAGAGTCAGAAAACAGTTTCCGCATTTGGACTGCTCAAAGCCTGGATTTGGTGCTGGGCGGGTCCGACCACATTGTCTGGGTGTATCTCTCGGCGATGATGTTCTCCATCCGGCTACCGGATGCGGAAATGAGAGCTCTCTCACATTGTAGGTCTTCCCTGAATCAGGCATGAATCGTAGACAACAGGCAACAGCGATGTTTTTGAATGGCCGTGAAACAGATCTTTTATTTTGAGCTGATTGAGATCGGCTTCTGCTTAAGGTTTGCGGGTCTTCCCGGCTATATCCATATATGTAATCCTGATTACATCTCCTGTTCCCTGACTCGGTCTCGTGTTCCGTTTGCGTATGACGGTCTGCTCACTGCAACTACTTCAAAACCCGCCTGCTGTCACATTTTTCCCTTCGTGAGCGCCGTCACGCGGCGTCTGCGGAACTTCCAACACTTCGGCTTTGTTAGCTTTCCATAATGGTACGTCGAGGGTCCCGGCCCATGTCTCATTCTTTGTCATCTATCAGCCTTGCCGACTCAGATCAGACTTACGTTGATCGAATCGGATTAGAGTCGGCGTCCAGATTTCCGTGAGCCATGGACTTGGGGCATTCCCGCCTCACCAAGCAATTCACCTCTCGACACATCCTGATCCTGAAGAAGCTGAAAATCACTAAGCGCTTAAAAGGCAGCAACATGAAGTTGCTGTTGCGGGACGAAGATGGGACTGAGGAGCAGTCAAGCAGATGCTTCATCCTTTGTTTGCCTACGGAGCTGCTGCTTGAGATAGGCTCCTATCTTCCCATTCTCTCAAAAGCATGTCTGGCTTTGACCTGCAGGCGCTTCCTCGCAGTATATGGCGCAGTCCTACGCTCCGAATCGCTCCGCCTCGGCAAAGACTTTGCCCCGTTGTTCCATCACTATAGGAACGCGTACAGCTTTGTCACTGTCAGATGGCAGTTCCTGAACCTGCTGGAAGACACGAAATGGCGCCTTTGCTCAAAGTGCCTCAAGCTCCATCCATGGAACACGTTCTCCTTCAAGGAGCTCAGACGAAAGGCAGACGTCCGAACTTGCATCCTGGGGGACTTCGCCGGCGTCGTTGACTTGTGTCCATGCAAGAAATTGACGTTCCGAGACAAACTGGACCTGATAGATTACCTAAATGAACGAGAAAGCTTTACAAAAGCTTTGGGTGCGCAGTTTGGAAGCCAGCCCGGTGGTCGCTACTGCTGGCATTCATGTACCGAGCAATACGGAGCGACCGAGGTGAAGATCGACATCTTTCCCGAACTCGACGAGGCAGGAAGCCTTCACATTCGGACAGAGTATCATCTCTCCACCGAACCGAACCTGCTGGGAAAGGAGCAACACATAACGCCGCGATTCGGGTGCGCGCACCGGTCGATGGATCTCTGGCTGTCCAGCGTCTGCCAAACCTTGCATTGTCGCCTCTATGACTCCTTTTGCAAGTCCTGCAAGCGGATATCAGAATGTAGCAGCTGCGAGACGACACTGATGTGCCCTCGAAAGCGGCCTTATCATTCTCCGGAAACAAACAAGGCGACATACTTCTTCTGGACCGAACGGTGTCTTGGCAAGGCAACCGCTCTCCCGGACAAGACTTGGGCCGTTCAGAGAATCCATCCCGCCGAATCTTTCGTCACCCTGGACAACTGTCGCGAGCTCTGTCCGTGGACGATACACGAGCACCCTCCGCTAAGCCGGCCTCCATCTTTGGGATTGGATATCATCGACACCGCACTCGACGATGGAGTCATGGGCCAGCTTTACTCCTCGATCCACATGATCTGAATTGCATGAGAAAGTGACTGGATTGCGATGACCGGTAAGAGATGGGCCATCATCAGGGCCTGCGTTTAGAGAATTGCGCTGAATAATCTAAACTCCTGAACGGGAATCCGGATTCAAACAGCCACGAAGATTTCAACATGCAACGTAGGGAGACAAGCGTTAGCTCGGGAGACATGAAGCCTGCTGGGTCTCATCTCAAATGCAGAAGAGACTGTGTAGTTAGATCACCGCACTCTGAAAGTGATAGAGTGGTGGGGAATTAATAACAATAATTATTGGGAATTGATCAATATGCATAGTTGTACCAAGGACCATAAGATCATTGCAACAGTAGCTGACCAGCTTTGAGGCCTCGATAGCAGCATGTTTAAAACGCTCCTATGCTGTCTATCGTGTCGCCCGGTAAACGATGTTCCGTCAGTGGATTTTTAGGGATTCTTTCAAACTCCTCCGCAGAAATTCTGCGAGATGTCTCAGCCCATACAAAAGACATGACTCTCATGAGTGGGAGAGTCATAGCAATCCAACTGAAAAGATTGGCCCAGGTATCTTTTTCAGTGGAAAATGGGGGAATGATAAAACAAGTTGAACAATAACCGAGGCAGTTCGCCGTGAACTGCAATAAAAGACAAAGATTTAGCAGATGGAAGGCGGAGAATTGGAGTGTAGTGTCAGTCCCACGCAAGGACTACATATGCTAGACATGCAAGCGTGATGCGGGGACGACAGCGGGAGCGGAGCGGACCGGGCGGGCGTGGCCGGAGGCCTGGAGCGCGGTTTCTCCGAGCCGAGGCGGGACACGCCGGCGGAGGACGCGCGGCGATCGATCAGCGCTGTTGAGATAGCGACCGACGCGCATCAGCATTTCCTGTTCATGGTAGAGCTCAGTATCCCGGCAATCCCAGTCGACGTCGAGAGGCGATGAGTTATCCACCGCCTCACAACGGTCAGTATCCTCCGCAGTACCTGCAGCAGCCCCAGCACCATCAACCGCATCCGCAGCCGTCGCAGTACAATGTCAGCCCCAATGCGCCATACCCGCAGTATGGCAAGCCGATGCTCTATCCCCAAGTCCTGATCCCAGCCTATCCGGCCTACGGACAGCAGCATCAGCAGCCGCAGTATCATCACCAGCAACAGCAGCAGCAGCAGCAGCAGCAGCGACCGCTGCCACGGCAATATGTGAGCCCGCCGTCGACGTCGTTCCAGCCGCAGGCCCCTCCGTCGCATTACGTCCACGGGCATCCCTCTCCGACCCCTCAGTATGGCGGACGGGCTGCTACCTCTCCCGCCGTGCCCGTCACCGGCCACGCCCCTTCACCGGCTCTCCCCCCCTCTCCATACTACTCCATCTCCAGTCCGAGCATGCCCAATGCCTACGGCCAGTATCCTGCCGCCGCGCAGGTTTCCTCCCCGACTCGCCCGCAACCTAGACCTGCGACTCAACCACAGCCTGCTTCTTCAGCAGCGTCTCCTGCTTCTGCTCCAGCTCCGCAACAGATCCCCCAGGTGGTTATTCCCGCTCGGCCGCCGGCATCCTCCCCCGAAGTGCCGCAGAAGATGCCCGCAAAGGCGCCCGCAAAGAAGCAACTGCAGAGGCTGCAGAGTCAACCGTCCGTCGAGAAGGAGAGCAAGCCCCCCATTGACTACCAGGTCCTGCTGCTAGCTCTAGCGGATGAGTATTTCAACGCAGCCCACAGCAAGGGAACAATGGTAGCGCTGCAGAGAAGAGAGATGGAGATGGAAGAGTACTACAAACTTGTGGCGACGGGCCTGGGATGCCTGGAGGCTGTGCTGAAGGTTCGCAGCTTCAATTTCAATGGCGACAGAATCTGTTCACTGACGACGCATTAGAACTGGAGACTGCAGCCGCGTACGGAGGCGCTCGTGCGGTTGCGCTATGCACGCATTCTGTTCGAGGAGACAGATAATGATATCGAGGCGGAGACGGCATTGAGTAAAGGGGTATGTCTTTCTCTGGACTATTTCATTCGTTTTCTGAAACTGACTTTCTTCAGATTGATCTCTGTGATCGGGTAAGTACCTCCGTTTTGTCTCCAGCATGAGCATGAAAGCTTATCTGTTGTAGAATCGCATGTTGGATTTGAAATACAGCATGCAGCAGCTCCTGGCGCGGCTGCTGCACAAGTCGAACCCGAAGGCCGCTATGAAGGCGGTCGATGGTATGATACAGGATGTGGAAGCGTAAGTTCAACAAGACTCTCCCGCGGACACGACACTAACGGGTGTAGGTACCGCCATATTGCTTGGGAGTACGCATTCCGCCTTCTCCGGGTGACCCTATCGTTGTCATCCTCTTCTCATCAGGATTTCGTAGCCGCGTTGCATAACCTGCATAGGATCTCCAATCTCGCGAACCGCAACAGGGACAAGGCTGTGTCGGTCATCTCAGCCGTGACAGAGGCGCTTGCCCATCTTCAGCAGTCGACTAGCCCTGACTCCATCGAGCAGGCTCAGCGTGCCCTGGCTATAGCACGGAGCCATCAGCTCGATGATGAGGTCAGGGACATACCGCAGATCAGTACCTTGATCCAGATGGTCGACATCTCCTGCAGCCTGCTTGAATACGATATCAACCAGTCAGCCCAGAAGCTGCAGATAATGCAGACTCTGATGGACCAAAAGATCAACGACCCGCACTGGCGTGATGATGGGTCATTTTCTATTCCGCTCAACGGCAAGTCCGTTGGGCCTTCTTCGGCGGACACCGGAGATATATTGCAGGTGGAGAATGGCACCCTGGTCTTGACCTTGAACTGGTTGCCCCAACATGATCTATACGCGCTGTGCTATTTCCTCAGCTCTGTTACAATGAGTGCTAAGAATTCGCATGATGGCCGTAAAGCTGAGAAGTACCTTGAAGAAGGACTGCGGATGATCAGAGGTGTGTCACTTCACCTTTCTCTCTCTTTCTGAGCTTGTCTGATGAACGTTCCAGGCAGTTTCAAGGCACCGCAAGAAATTGCGGAGTCGCTTGTAACGGCTGGCAAGCGCATTGAATGGCGTAGGATTCTCTACTGCAACATGCTTCTCCAGCGGATCTTCCTTACTGCGTCACGGACCGACTGGGAACAGGCAAGCCAGGCGTTGAAGGAACTGCGACAGGCCGCTAAAGAGCTGGGTGATAACCTTCCCGACACCATCCAATGCTTGATGGAGTACGCCGCTGGCACCATTGCGCAAGGCACGGGTGATCTTACGGGAGCACTCTCCGCCTTCCAATCCCCCATTCTGCGCCTTTCCTCGTCTGCCAGCAAAACGTCGCGGAACGATCCACGCCGTGATACCGCCATCCTTGCGGCCCTCAACACGGTCCTCATACTCCGTGACCCGAAGCACCCAATGCATTCCCAGCTCCCCAGCATCCTGTCTACCGTCGAATCCTTCTGCAAGGGGAGCCCCAACAAGTACATCCAGGCGGCCTACTACCTCGTCTGCGCGACCGTCCAGACGGACTCGACCATCCAGACGAAGCAGTACCTGCAGCAGGCCCTCCAATCCGCCACGGCCATCAGCAACAGCCAGATCACGTGCATGACGCTCACGTTCATGAGCTGGAAGTACTTCCGCGGCGTGGTGGGCGAGCAGTCGGAGAAGAGCGCGCGGGCCGGTCGAGCGATGGCCAAGAGGGCCAACGATCGGCTCTGGGTCAGCGTCACGGATGAGATGCTGGCGGAGACGCTGGAGAGGCAGGGTAAAGGGGAAGAGGCCCGCAGTGTCCGGGAAGAGGGGCGTCGAGTGATGATGGGACTGCCGCCGGCGCTGAAGAAGGCGGAGGTGAACTAACATGATACTGGTTCATAGCGGCGGTCGACGAACGAGCCTCGTCATATGACATTGATAATAATCACTGCGATACAAGCCAGCCCGCTGGTTCTGGGCGAGATTATTTATGATGACCATGCCGTATCTTTTTGTTTTCTTTTGTTTTTCTGTCATTTATTGGCTTTTTATCTTTTCATATATGCGGCGTATGGAGTACGGACGGGCATGACCTCTTTGCTGGATGGGTCTATCTATCTATGTTCGATGGAATGGTAACGGGACGAATCGAATCTTATCTTAATCTTACTGTGAACTTGTTCTTCTTTTCTCTCTTCTTCTTCGGCCATTTTTGTTTTCCAGCGACATACGTACGTGCGAAATTTTGCTATTGCTAGTATGTACTGTATATGGCTCCACAATAGCCGTCTTTATCTGTCTCGGTGGTTATGATAATGGGATACCGCCGTACGAAGTACTTCCTGCCTGGAACTTCCCATAGACGCAAAGAGAGTGAGACTGACTGATCAACCTTGCCTTCATTTTCGTTTCGCTATTTCCGGGATCTACATAACTACCTAACTACTCACTAGCTCAGTGAGGTAGAGAGAATCAATCGGACAGGACGGTTGACGAGATGACAACGTCAACACGGCTCGACTCCCGCATGACAATGACACACACTTGGTCCCTCGCTCGCTCCGTTGGGTTTCTTTTCTTCCTCTCAGTCCCGATTCCACGGATCATAGGTACATACCGTACTGTACATACATGGGAGAAAAACGACGATGATAACAATATCAGCAACCCTGCAACACAACACAACGCAACGCGCCTGACGCCTGGCCTGGACGTTTCATATCGATCGATAAAAATCAAATCCCAGAACCGCGCTCTTCGGACCCTTTCTTTCATTTTTTTCCTCTCCTCTCGTTTCCTCCCTCACTGTAAGACGTAACAGACCTGTTTTTCCTGAGAGTCGTACAGTAAGTAGTATGGTGAAAATCGGGAGGAATTAGAAAGGGGGAAAAAAGCCTGCAGAAAAGGGAAATAACAGAATAGGGGGGAAAAGACGCAGAATACACGCACATAACCCAAGGAATACTGTACGCGGGAGAGATAGATAGAAGAAGAAAAGATCAAAACGCCACGCCATAAAAAGAACACACTCTATACACATACAGATACACACACTTTCTCTCTCTTCGCTTTTCGCTTTCGCTGCGCGGTATTTTACTTCCATTATTACCCAGGTACCTAAGTTAATTAGTAAGTATATCAGATCTTCTAGCCCAATCCGCCCCAAACCCCCCGTATGCGCCTCGCGAGCTGGATGTCCTTCTGCATGATGGTCACCCGCTTCGCGTGCAGCGCGCAGAGGTTCGTGTCCTCGAAGAGGTGGACGAGGAAGGCCTCGGCGGCCTCCTGCAGGGCCTGGATGGCGTGCGACTGCCACCGCAGTTCGGCGCCGACCTCGGCGGGGAGCAGGTCCAGCGCGACCTCGCGCACGAGGCGCGCAAAGGGCAGCTTGCGCAGCAGCAGGTCGTAGGAGCGCTGGTAGCGGCGGATCTCCTTGAGGGCGAGGGTGCCGGGCTTGTAGCGCCGGCGCTTGCCTTGCGGGGTGGGGTCGCCGGCTGTGTTGCTCGCTGTTAGCAATTGGGATGGATTTGTTTTGGAGATGGTTGTTAGTTGCGAAAAGGGAGCGGATGGATACGTACGCTCAACGTCTGATGGTCTTGGTGCTACAGCAGAAGGTCTCTTTGCTGCTTTGGTTACGCCGGCGGCAGACTTGCGACCTTTGGTGGTCGATGGTGAAGCTGTCGCTGCTGCTGCTGCTCTTTGTTGCGCTGGGCTTGCTGAGGATTCCGCATCCTCCGCGGCCGCTGCTCTTGCTCCTTCGCCGCCCGCGCGTCGCGATTCTTGTGTCGTCGTCGTTGTGTCGGCCTTGCGCGGCCGTCCTTTTGGTGGCATGGTGACGGGGGGAGAGAGTGGTGTGGTTGCGCGGAGGGACTGTAGGGTGCGTTTCAACTCCGCGACAAGGTTGGAGGAGAATCAATTGGTTGATCGATTGGACTTTTTCGTTGCTACCGGCGGTAGATAGAGATCAAGAGATGTTCTGGATACGACGCGCGCTGCCCAATTGCTGCGCGACGTTCGAGGGCTGAGCAGGAGATTGGCGCGGTGTTGCAGGCAGCGGGAGGTGTCGCTTGGTGTTTGGATCCCTGTTCCCGTTACCGCGGAGGGGTGACTCCGGAGAGAACGTGCTGTCGCGTGTCTCAGGGACGAGAGCAGGTGGTGTTGGATGGAGAGGCTAGCAGCGCTTTTCGAGCCCTCACCCCTCTCTTTGTCTCTCTCTCTCTGTCCGGCGAGAAGATCCCAGCCTTCGTCTTTAGACGCGTCGAGGCGCGCGGCGGTTCCTGCACGTGATGGCGGAGTCTGCTTACGTCAGCTTCGGGCGGGCGGCCGAGACCCGCGAGATTCGTCATATCCAAAAGAGGCCACCTGGTCTGGCTGCGCTGCTCGTCCCTCTGCGCGCGCTCCCTTTGTGTCTTTTCTGTCTTCCAGCCGTCCTGGAGCCCTACATTGAGTCTCCTTTGTCTGCGCCTGTAGTCGTCCATCCATTTCAACCTCCGGCTGCGGAGGACGCTCACCTCCGACCAACCGCCGCCCATATATCCCAGACACCAGTGTCGATTGACATCGCAACCCCGCATCACAACCGGACGCGATGGCGGCCATCTGGGGAAACGGCGGGCAGCCAGGCCAGTTTCCCCTCGAGCAATGGTTCTATGAGATGCCGCCCTGTACCAGGTGGTGGACGGCTGCAACGGTGATCACCTCCGTCCTTGTCCAGTGTCACGTCCTCACCCCGTTCCAGCTCTTCTATAGCTTCCGCGCGGTCTATGTCAAGTCACAGGTACGTCCTGTCCTTTCCGACTTCTTGCCGATGGGGACGCATACTGACTGCTGGCAGTACTGGCGCCTGTTAACCACATTCCTCTATTTCGGCCCCCTCAATCTCGATTTACTCTTCCACGTCTTCTTCCTCCAGCGCTATTCGCGCCTCCTCGAAGAATCATCCGGCCGCTCCCCGGCCGACTTCTCGTGGCTCCTCGTCTACGCCATGACCTCCCTCCTGATCCTCTCGCCATTCCTCTCGCTTCCTTTCCTCGGCACCGCCCTGTCCTCTAGCCTGGTGTACATCTGGAGCCGGCGCAACCCCGAGACCCGCCTCAGCTTTCTCGGCCTGCTGGTCTTTACTGCGCCGTACCTGCCTTGGGTGCTGATGGCCTTCAGCCTCGTCGTCCATGGCATCGTGCCCAAGGATGAGATCTGCGGCGTGGTGGTGGGCCACATCTGGTATTTCTTCAACGACGTCTACCCGTCTCTCCATGGCGGGCACCGGCCGCTGGATCCTCCGATGTGGTGGAGGAGGCTGTTTGAAGGGAGACCGCGTATCGAACGGGACGAGGAGCCCAATACGCAAGCAGCGAACGTCAATCACGATTTTGCTGCCGCTGCGGCGCCGGAGGTACGATGACTTGGCTGCAGTCGATGAATATCGGGCCATACATTCCGTCTAGAAGTGCAGAAAGCGATCAGAGTAGTGAAGGAACTCGAGATATTGCTGGCACTTGACCATCTAAGTTGCGCTGATTCCGGTATAGAGGACATGCCGGGCTGGTCGAGGCTTTGGACACCCCTGGAAGGGTGCAGCGACCCAAGCTAGGATATCATACGGTGGACCGTTTCTTTGGGATCTCCCATTACTTGCTGTGTGGTCACATGCCCTCAATTGCTCCGTCGCGGACGCAGAGGCGGGAAGACCAGGGGCACCCTTGCGTCAGACCAAAGATACCCTCACAGACGACCCGGGGGTGTCTAACATTAATTATTCCGAGCGGGAAGCGGTAGAGGTACGGACAGGGATATTTACTCCCGGTATCTCGACATTGGATCACCTGGTGTTTACATACATGGATGTGGTGACACAGGCGGACAGATAGTAATCAACTTGGAAGGATGGCGTTTTAATTTTTTTTCCTTCTCTTCTCTCCACTTCGCTCAATTGGTTTAATGTCACCTTTTTTTCCATTTACTTTGAGGGAGTTGGTTGGGTACCTGGCATGGAACTAATCGGGGAATTTACGTATACCAAGGTCGCGGGAGTCGAGGAGTCCGGTCTGGGATCTGATGGGGAACATACCATGTAGGGTTTCCTTTTCTCTCTTCTTGGTCTTCACTTTCTTCAGTCGGTTACTTTTAAACAAACTTCATCTTTGTATTGTGTTATATTGTATTGTGCTGTATGTATTTATTTATGTAGTGTGCTTAATGCATGTGATATCAGATCCTGCTGTTAACAACTGAAGTTCTCGAAGACTTGATCTATCTGCTCTCAATGTACTGATCTGATCATCTATCTTGTAGCCCCTCTCAGGATCCCCCATCCACATAGTCATTATTGGCTTCATGCAGTAAGATTGTGTGGATGTCTTCAGGTGTATATATGTCAAATTTGGTCCGGTCTGTCTCCAGACGACTTAAATTCTCTCTCTCTCGAAATGTTTCACAGTCCTATTACTGATTCAATCTCAATATCAATGGAAATCACATGTTAAGCAATTCCACAGCGGCAGAGATCCCAGTGTATGAGGGTTCTAGGTTCTAGCCGAGTGAGTTGGTGAGTTCCACTTTCACTTTCACTTGTCTCCCGAATTTTATTTTTTTTATTTTTATTTTTGCTATATAATTAGGAAATAATCAGACGAAGTTAACCAATGCCTGCCTCATCGTAGCTAGAGGCGTTCTGAGGTGCACATGTTCCGAAGTCCAGTGCTCCGTACAGGAGACAATTTGTCTATCACTACACTATTTTCTAGTTCAGCCGACCATATTAATTCAGGCAGCACGGATTGGAAATCATCTTTGGATCCAATGGCGAATCACAAAAAAAAAAAAATGAGCGATGTTGGCCACAACAAATCTGTTGGATGAACTGCGCTACGCTGTTATATATGCACATCGTCTACATATTTACTCGGCTCAAGGTCCAGACCCGGCCGTCAGTGCAACATATCTCTGAGAGACATGATCTCCCCCCAATCACATTCTTTTACCCGTCTCCTTGTGTGTCGCCATTCAATGATGCCTACAGTGCTACAAGGTACATCTACTGGCCGTTTGTCGCTCGACCTAGTTCACAAAGGGATCTAGATCAATCAGTCCATCAGCAATCCCCTTGCGCGATCCAGAAGCCACCATACAGGATACCGGTATGGCGAAATACATTTCGGCAAAAAGGTACCTGTCACTGTCTTCGTCGAGAGCTAAGCAGTTTGTGCATTTGACAGATTCATAGTACTCAGGATAGAAGCCACCACATTCCCAGTCGAGAAGCCCTGTGATGCGGCATTGCCCATCCTCGGTCAGCTCCGCAGCGATATTATCTGGCCTCAGATCACCATGGGTGAAAACGCACCGAGAGGAGCATGAAGGGGAGAACTGGCGAAGGAATTTAATGAAGATTTCACTTCCGAAACGGGGATTCGAGAACAGGAATTTCTCAAACCCCTCAGTGTCCATGATCGGTTCCGTGCTTTGTCGAACATGCCGTCGCAGATCTTTACAGCCTTCTCCGGCTACACCTCCAAGTGGCATCCCCTCAGGGCGACGAAGAGATCTGAGATTAGCCAGTATGCCATCCAGCTGTCCTCGGACAGACGCTTTCTGCGCGTGGTCCAGCACCGGCCAGACTTTCTCGAGCGTTGTCGCGGGAATGTACGTCATGAAAATCAGGAAGACTCCTTTCATGCGCACAACGCCCAAGGGCCTTGGGGCCGGGACGTCTGGCTTGTACTTTTCAAGCTACTGTAAAGTTGTGTATTCGGTAAAGTCCTTTATGCACCGTACAGCTTTAACAACTGTATTCGAATCGCACTTGAAGACCATCTTATTGAGGGGAAATGGACTCTTCCAGAGGATCTCACTGCTCTGCATCATAACTCTCAGCAGACATTCTGAGAGGCTCGACTCTGAAGATACACCGTTTGGAGCACAGTCCGCAAGGAGTTTCTTCACTTGTTCTGACAAGGGGAAAAGGATCGTGGCGGTGTCGGATGAGCTCAAGAGTGAGCGGATGTCATCCTCCGCCGCCGCGGATCTTTTCTTGGGAGGGGAAGTCATAGCCGTGTCCGACGCTGAAAGAAAAGAATTAGCAGGTCAGCGTAGACGTCCTGAACTACTTCAAACGGAGCGTCCTACCAGGGGCTCCTTCAGCGGCAGTACGCATCCCGGCAGGTCGAACCGAGTAGTCCAGGGGAAATTTTGAAGTCAGGTCAACCTCCGGATCCCCCATAATGGCCTTCTCCAGCTTCTTCAATGTATGAATGTTGAATTTTGCCTTGGACTTCGGCTGCCGATCATCCTTCCGGAGCCCCTTCTCCTCATACTCTTCAAGGGATCTCTTCTTGACCATCGTCTGCATACCAACAAGAACCGGTTGTGTCTTCAGAAATATGTCAGGTACTAGACCGAAGGAGGGATTGATGGGTCTACCGACATGGCAATGCAGTATCAATCAAGGAACGACCAGGAAATGCAGTGGAACAGTCTGCTGTAGCTTGAAACATTACATGAATGGATTAAATGGTACCATGTGGTATATCCAACTTAGGTAAAGTCACCATCAAGGGGGACATGGCTGATTCTGCCACAACAGACCGTCTGCCTAATACGGCATCCAAGCAAGAACCTCGACCTGTGCTGATTACTGCTAAGAGATTCCTTATTTTGCTTCTGCGATGACGGGCGCAGCTAATTCCGAGTCAAATACCGGAGATGGATTTAGCGATCAACTAGCATTTGAGGAAGCTTTATGTATTCTCCCTACGCCCGCTACCATATTAAGGTTGTAGCAGGCAATGGGATTCTTTGTTGCTATTCTACCAACCAAGGAGACAACAAGGCCAGCCTTGAACGGAATGAAGGAATATAATTGAGTCCCAGCATAGAACGATGCGAAGCAGGGCCAGCCCCTCACAACTACTATTGTTGACCAAAAATACCGCTCGACTACAAAAAGAGGCCAAGGCCACTAGTTGTAGTGGGATACTGGTATTTTGGCTGTCTGACAACTATAACAGAATTCGCCATCCAAATCACACGTGTCACTGAATCATGCTGATTCGGGGAACTTAAGAAGCATACTCCTGACTCCATGCTCAGGTCAATTCGTCCCATGGATCATCCTCATACCGGCCCTGGCGTACCCGCCGAACCACGCATCGCCAGAGTAGTGGTACTGGAGGTTTGGTCTGCTGGACGCCTCGGAACGAGTAGTCGTCGAATCCAATCATTATAGCCACCCGTTTCCACTCGGCGAACGTGCGAGAGCCATACTTCCATGGCAACGCCGCAGTTGCTGGAGTTGCGCCCGAAGCTCACGGCTCTCAGCATCGCGAGGGTCTTCTTCACGCTCAATGTGCTCCTAGAGCGGCGTGCGATATCTGGTCGTCCAACCAACACAAAGAATATCCACAACCTCCTTGCATGTGTACTTTTACGTTCTCATCGGTGATGCCGTCCTCGTCTTCTTTTCTAAGATTCATGTCACTGCAAGAGCACGGGGCACAGTACTCTGATGTAAGATTGATAGGATCCGGCCCGGATCCGATAGATGGGCGCCGCCGCCGTCCCGTAACGGACAGAGATTTGGGAACAGACACCTACTTTCCACTAGTAGAGCACTTTCCTGCCGGACATTGATCACTGTTCCCTGAAAGCCCGGGCTTCGGGAGCGACAATGTCTGGGACATCATCCTCGCCAGACTGGGCGCTTTCATGCACACCTTGAATCTCATCCATTTGCATCCGATCATCCAAAGGGTTAGGACTGGAGAATTTCTTGACGGTGTCAGCACTGATATTCCAACAATTCCGGCAGGTGGCACCGGCGGTTAAACATCATAATGTCGTGATGCACGTTACTAAATGCATCCCAGGCTTTCCGAGGGTCACTGTCCCGCTTAGATCGGAGTAGGACCGAAATCCAGGCTCCATATACATCCCCGATGCATATTGTACGGGATTAACTCCATTCTCAGTGTCGACCTGGTGGGCTTCGTTGGGATCGCGGATTTTCTCGTTAAGCTGTATGAAGAAGTGGGCTGCCTCATCATTTTTTTGGATTGTCAGACAGAAACAGGCACCACTCAGAATCGGGGTCGCAGCTGGACAAGATCGAAATGCGCACATGAAAAGGCCGCGCAGCGGAATGGGAGAGGGCAGAAGGACATGGCAGCCATAATGATATATTGGCCGCCATCGAATGCCTTATTCACAGACTGCCACCATAAAGATCACTCTCACGGGAGTTTACAATGGTTCCTTCTGATTCTGCTGATGATATTGATTATCTCTCGGGATGGCTGTGAGGCGGGTCTACCGGCCTAGGTCAACAAACATCTGCCACATTGAGTCACAACTGATATGCCTGGTGTCCGTCCGTAGCGATCCATTCCCCCTCCATTGCTACCACTCGGCACGCTCCCAAACCCATACGGAAACTGGTTCCATCCGACCAGCACCTCTCCGTCACCTGCACAAGGTCAACCCATTGAAAGTACCACATACATGACCCGTCTGGCTCCTGCTTCCCACCACAGGGGAAAGGGACCTTCTCCGTGTCAGATCCGGCTCGAAGCCTGTGGCTACGGATCCAATGGCCGCTCACTGCGACTGCTCACATCCCTCTGTGTCTGCGGTGAACCGTTCAAACAACGCGCGACACTGGCGATGGCATGTAAGTGAGAAAGAAGGCACCGCGGCGGCTCACGCAGTACGGAGGCGTGGGTTTTAAACTGTTTGCGATTTCCTTTAAATTACACTGGTCATATTACAGTAATTCGCCCCGTCACCTGGCTGTATTCTAACCCTTTTAGGTCTAGGCCTGAAGCCCTGGAGAGTGCTGACCCTTCCACATCATACCATTCAATCATTTTCCCAACATGGTGCTCAATCTGTTTAAATTATTGCTCAATATGCTCCTGTGATAGCTCATTTCAGGCTTTAACTGAAGCTTCTTTGGCAGTCTTTTTAAAAAATCTTATGGGATCCATGGGCAGACTCAGGTTGCCCAGGTGATCAGGTAACTCCATCATCACGTGATCAAGCTGTATGACTGATACAGCCAAGCCATGCCAAGCTCTAGTCCCCACCCGCAGATAATGAGAACCCACGCCTGAGTACAGAGTACTGTACTACTGTGTAGGCCGAATCGCGATCTTGCACTCTTCTAGTTATCGTATTGTCAATTCGTCATTATTGACTTTATCTCATCACCAATAATAGAGTCTCAAACTCTCTCCCTCTCCATTCTCAAGCCGCTCTGGGCTGTGGTTGATTGATAACTTGGTAGTAAGTTTGATCAAGTCGATAAAGAGTGCAGGAGGTAAATAATTCAATAACAATAATAATGACCATAAATAAACCGTCCAGCCAAATCAAAATGTCTGAAACCGAGACCGAGACTGCAACTAAGACCCGAGGACGCAGTCTGGTTCATGATCCATAATTCATGCCATGCCATGCCATGTATGCACGGCCTCCATGCGACGCAATGTGATATGATGTGTATGGATACATGTATGGAGCAAGGGAGAGAGGGGGGCTTCTTTGCGTCACCAGCTGAATCCGATAAACAATAGACAATAAATGTGATAGAGTATCAAATAAAATAGATGAATTAGGTACAATTAGCAAAGTAGGTGGGCAAGTAGGTACCGTGCCTAGGTTAATTAAGGGTGAAGTTGTGGCGTGCCCAGAAGCATCATAATAAATTTAATCAATGCATTGGACACGCAGAATGGAGCAAGTCTCTCAAACTCAAACTTCCAAAGAAAAGAGAGAGGGATTTTTGGCAGTTGGTACTGTGTGTATGGAGTATGGGGTACCTGCATAGGCGGAACCGCGATCTTCCAGTTATGTTTATCGTCATCGACTCATCCCGTGTTATGATTGCATGGAATGTCGTGATCATCGATTATCAGCGAACCAATCAGCGATTCAGCGATTCAACTGGTCCAATAAAAATAATACCTGTAATAATTGGCCGGGAATAAAACCTTTTTCTGGAAAACTTTTCTGTTCTCTTCGAGGGGTGAACAACCTTCCTTAGCTGCTGCTACGTGCGCAGCATTCTTTTCTCCCGCTGCGGGTGCAGAGCACTACTACGATTGCCAGGGGCTTCGAGATTCGATCGGTTGGGGCTCTGGGACCCTGGCAAGTTGGCGGTCAGAGGGCGCTGCAGTCGATTAGTCGAGTCGAACGGTAACCTTCCGACATGGTGGGAGATTATCCTTCTGAACCAAGGCGGAAAACGACATGGGCGGTCGAACCGTCGAAGTCAACGACGACAGGTTCGAATCGAGACGATCGGACTCGGGGAAGCGGAGGCTAACTTTGTTTTGCGCCGTCCTGGGTATGGAGTACGAAGAACTACGTATGCTCTGGATCGCTCGCTCAAGAGTCAAGCACGAGGGAAACCACCACATCCACGGATCGTCGACTCTGATAAATAAGCTGAGGACCACTAGCTAGTAATGATAAACTATTAGATTTGACGGGGTGATAGAACAGCGAAGCCAAGAGATGGGTTCCCTGTTCTGAGTAAGAGGTCTTGACTGAAGTTTCAGACGAGATGTGCGCAGGTACACTGCTAACGGGCAAAGGCTTAGCGGCGATGCATGGGTGTCCGCGCGTCCTCCTGTGTTGGGACAACGCTCACTCGCGGAAACTTCCAGGTCCGTCAACAGTGGGACCTGCTGGGGAGCGGGCGAAGCAGCAGCGCCCGCGGCGGTCCCGTCTGTCGACTTGTCTGAGCCAGAACCCAGACTCGAGTGAACATCACAGTGGGGATCCTCGCGTGCGTGTTCCCGGTGCGGCTCAGACCAGAGAACGCATGGCTGGCAGCCAATGGCGTTCTGGCAGAGGAGATTGGACTGCGTAACGTGCGCGGTACGCTCCAGCAAACACCGCGGGTGAGAGACCTGCAGAGTGAGCAGTTCCCGAAGGTGAGAGATATATCAAGGTGTCTCGAGCGCCAACGGCGGCTTGCCGACGGCTCACCCAACGGGGAAGCAGCTAGCTCCTCCTAGCGGCATAGTCTATCGACGTCTCCTGCGTGTCGGGTCATGGCATCGGCGTTTTGGACCAAATAGGGACAACACCCCTGGTCGTGTAACGGTGTGTCAGGTCTACCGTTCGAGGACTGCTGCCGTCGTGAAGTTATTTTATTTGTTATTATTAACTAGGTTGTTATCAAGCGACCTGCATCCTTCGTCCTCGTAAACCTGCCTGCAACAGGATGTCGCCGGGGTCTGCCAGGAGCAGATGCCGCGAGACATGCAGAGGAAGATGCCGACTGGCGGTGCGATCTGAGAGCAGCTCTGGATGGAATAGCACTGAGATCTGTGAGCCTCGGTTCGAGTGGTTGGGTTTCTGGTTGTCTATCTGTCGAGGGATCGTCGACCAGCGTGGTGCTGCGACTGGCCCAGACGAGTCACGAACACCAACAGAGGGCGGTCGAGGGATGGACGCCAAGCTGCGACAAGCTACTGGGCCTTCACACCTGCGCAGTTGATAGTCTCAGTCCAGCAGACGCTTCCTCTGCAGCTGCTGCACCCTGCAGGGCCTGTACGTCAGGACGCTGCTGCGCCTCCAGGACCGTTTCCAGCAGAGACAAAGACGGTAGATGGATCTGACGTCCTCCACGCGCCCCCACCGCCTTTCCTCCCATGGCGCGTGTCGCCTGCCTGGTGACGGACCGGCAGGCGTGACGGTCCCTGCGCGCCTCGGCGGCCAAGTCCGCGCCAACGTCGCCCGCCCCCCAGCCGCCCGCTCGGCCGGCCGCAGCCAACCAGCGCGCGCCTAGCCCCAGCGCCCACGCAACCCCCCAGGCGCGCCTTGCCCCTGCTCCCGCCCGGACAGAGGCGCAGCCCGCTCTAGCGCCTGCTTCCCCGAACACGCTCCTCCTTCCCGCACCCATGGTTCCGTCGTCGCTCCTGACGCCAGCCCGTTGCCGCTCCTGGCGATGCCACTGCCCTGCTCACACTCGCTCCTGCCCTCCTGCGCTCGTTTGCGATTCGACCTCGTCGCTCCTTAAAGTTATCGTGCAAATCGTCCCGCCGTGTCTGTCCCTCCCTTTTCTTTTCCTTTCCTTTCCCTTTCCCCTCACGTGGTGCTCGCCCGTCGTCGCGCCCTCCAAAGCAATAATACGCAGAGTACCACGCCTCCCTCCCCGTACCGCCGTGGGCGCTCTCCCTCCCTCTCTCCTTCTCCCCTCCTCTGCGCTCCCGTCACCCAAGTCTCGTTCCTTCTGCAGTGTCGCGGCGCTCGGGTTGCGGTCTGGTTTCTTTCTCATGCCTCAGGGCCTTTGTTGTGGACGTTGTTGAAGCCCAGCCCCCGGGCTCCAGCACCCTCGACCCCGATCGAAACCCTCCCACTCTCCGCATTCCCTCCCTCTCCCTCCCTCCCTCCTCTCCTTCTCTCTGTACGATACGATCTGGACACGAAGCTACGACATAGATCTCCTTTGTTTCTTGTTTTGCGCAGTCTGATATCCGTTGTGTGACCTCCGCGGTGGTCGCCCAGCTCGCTCACCATGCGGCGCGGCGCCCTGGTCTTTATCCTCATCAATCTCGTTATCATATCGCTGCTTGTGAGGAGCGTCTTTACTCTCCTGACACTCCTGGTGGAGGATGCCTCGGCGGACGCCATCCACCGTTCGGACATCCCGTCGCCCAACTCGAGCCTGATCGAGCAGCGACCCCAGATCATCCCCAAGATCATTCACCAGACGTACAAGAACGAGACGATCCCGGAGCATTGGAGGGAGGCCCAGCAAAGCTGTATCGACCTGCATCCGGACTATGAATACAAGGTAGGCCGTGGAGACGGTGGGCTTGGTGCGACTGGCTTTCCGCAGACGTGGCTGACAAAGACTCATATCTCCAGCTCTGGACGAACGAAAAAGCGCGGGAATTCATTGCCAAGGAATACCCCTGGTTCCTGGAGACTTACGACGGCTACCAATTCCCCATTCAGCGTGCGGACTCGATTCGTTATTTCGTTCTAGCACACTACGGCGGGACGTACATTGATCTGGACGATGTATGCAGACACCCATGATGTCCCTGTTCCTGTGGGGAAAAAAATTAACCTGGATCTAACCCCGGATGATAGGGCTGCAACCGCCGCCTTGATCCCCTCCTCGCGTATCCCGCCTGGGTTCGTCGGACCGCTCCGACGGGTATCTCCAACGATGCGATGGGTGCCGTGCCACAGCATCCGTTCTTCCTCCGTGTGATCGAGTCGCTGCAGTCGTATGACAGGAGCTGGCTTCTGCCATACATCACCGTTATGTACTCGACTGGCCCCCTCTTCCTGTCTGTGATCTGGAAAGAGTACATGCGCGACAAGCCAAGCGAGGCGGCGCGCGTTCGCATCCTCATGCAGGATGAGTACAACCGATTCTCCTGGAGCTTCTTCACGCACCACAGGGGCAACAGCTGGCATGGAAAGGATGCCAAGCTGATCTTCTGGGTAAGCCTTTGCATCCCCTAGACGTCTTTTACGGGCTTAGCTTTGACTGACAATCGAACTAGATGGGAGGGCACTGGCTGTTCCTCACGGTCCTTGGCTTTATCCTTGCCGGTGTTGTTGGTTTCTGCCTGTGGTGGGCCTACGGCCGCCTTCTCATGCTGTTGGCCCAGTACCGCTACCGGTACACTAGAATCCCGACTATTGTTTCGCCGTCCGGCTCGCCGCTGTCCCCGAACAGGGGTGCGCTGCGGATCATGCCTGCGTTTCTGCGTCGCATGAGCTCGTCGAAAAAAGTGGACGAAGAGACCGGTGTTTCCGAGACCTACTATGAGCTGAACCGCCGGCGGGACTGACTATTCGCGAGTCGTTGCCTTGATCGCCTCTCTCCTTAGCGTGTTTTGTGTCTCTCGAAACGGCCACTACTGCTATGATGCATCTCGGCCCGGCGCTTGATGGGATTGCCTGCGGTTCTATCTATTTAATCTACACTTATCTGCTCTGTTTGGCGTGTGAGAGGAAAAAAAAAAGTTCCGGAGCATGTATCTGATCTCGACCTGACCTCGACTTCTATATCTGTGGATGAGCCAGCGAACTGTATTTGCGTTGTACATTTTGGGCGGCATGATCTTTTGATATGTGTGCGAGGGTGATCCGCTGGCAGCGGACCTGCATCGTGATCCGGCTCTGGCTCGATCTGGGTTGATCTCTTTTGTTGTAATATTTCTTCTCTTCTTTGTGTCTATTTTGGCCGTATCGTGTTTAACAGTCATAGACTTACTTTCGTGTGGATCGCTTGCAGCCTGTCTGGATACACATGCCTGGGTTCGGGTGACTGGGATATTACAATTATATATAATCTTGGAAAATCATAATTTGCTACGGCAGCTGTTATCCGTGAATCCTTTTTTGGTGCCTTAACTTGGGCTGTTGTTGGCCTTGGGCATCGATCAGCGTGCGCAGTGAACGTCTCCAGCGAAAGTCGACATCTCACGCGGAACTTGTCAAGTACCCGTGATAGGACGATAGCTGCATGTAGACTCGCTGGAGTCGACAGGTCATCGTTTTGACCGCATGATGCCGCCTGTTGGGCCGGTTGACTGGCGTTGACTGGTGTTGACTTTCCAGCTGGCAGTCTCAGCTCAGCTCCTGCGTGACTGTGACGTGTCGAAGACTTGAAGTCGAACACTCGAATCAAAGGCTTAGGTTAGGCTAAGCTCACGGCCGCGTTTCGTACCTGAGCTCAACCATCCAATCAGCAGCCCCTCTGGGAGGCTCAAGCAAAAAGGAAAATGCTGCACTAGGAGGCTAGCGCGGTGTTAAGTCAGTTAACAGCTGAACAAGCTTTTTCTCAGGCGCTTGGCCGGCGCGTTTCAGACCGATCGACCCTACCGGACAGAACATGAACATCCCAATTATATTTATCCCAATCGCGGCCAAGATATGCGTTGCCTTTGAGGTGATCTACGACATACGGAGTACATACAGATACAGGAGTATCGTCGCACAGTCACAGATCACACAGGGGCTCAGTCGCGAGTCCACGTCCAGCTCAAGTACAGTTCAGTCTGTGACTCAAATTTTTTTTATTTGTTAGGTACTGTATGTACATGCATAATTGGTTTGTTCGGTAGGTTCGGTTGCGTTGCGTTGCGCTGTGTTGTTTTGGGTTTGGGGTTTCCTTTGTCTTTGTTCTAGCAGTCTGCAGGGCAGCATGCAGGGGGGTTTTGCCAATAATAATGATTTGGACGGGAAGATCCACCGTACCGTCCATGTGGTCCATGTGTGGGGAAGCAACAATGAAACCATGGACGACAATGATCGATTGATGAACCAGTTGTCGGTTTGGAATCGTCCGATTGCTAATCAGTCACTGACAGTCAGACCATAATATAATAATGCCTTTTTTTCGGGTCTGTTTCATTCCTCCAACTGCCTTTTTGGGGAATTTGCCTGTGGCTGCAGATGGAGACGGGTCCTGCCCCTCAGTGCCCTGTGCCCCTTCTTGGTATGCTTCCTGTAGGGCTGGATGGGTGTACATACCCCCTACCGACCTCCTAGGTATCTCGGTAGGTCCTTAATGTATCATGAGGGAGGGTCCTACCGATATGATGGATGTGCCGATGTGCAGTACTCCGTGCTAGTGCGTATGCCGGCTGATTCCTACCTCTACCTCCTGAGTTCCCAGTCGTGGCTTGTGCTGTGTCGATATAAGGAAGAGGTCTCTTGCTTCGTTCTTCGTTCTTCTGTCCTTGGTTTTCCTTTCTACCATCGTTTCGCTTGTGCATCTGCAACTGCAATTCGCTCTTCAGCGATATCCTAAACTGTGAACTTCACTTCTGTGACTGTCATTGATTTTTGAGGACTATTTACTTATCTATTATTCAATTTGATTTCGAAGTCCTGGGTTGATTCATACATACATACATTCCTCATAGTACGAATCTCTCTGTCCGTCGAAGATATCTATCTAGAGGACACTCGACCGTCCATCCCTTGCTATCAAGTCTCACGAAACAAATCATATCAAATCAGAAGAACAGATCCAAACATCAGCCATGCGCACAACCAACCTCTCCAGCATCTTGCTCCTCCTCACCTCCTCTAGCGCCATCGCGGGACCCATCTCCCTCCACCCCCGCGACAACAACGACACGACCATCACCGCGGCCCAAATCCAAGCCATCGCGCCCACCTGCAACACATGCGACAACGCCCCCGCCGACGCGAAAGGCGAGTGCAGCACCGCGGAGCAGGCGGCGCCCTTCATATCCAAGTCGTTCGAGACCTACAAGGTCACGTCGCGCGCGGAGCAGGCGGCGCTCGTGTCGCTGATGGCGTTCGAGACGGCGGACTTCAAGTACAATAAGAACCATTTCCCGGGGATCCCGGGGCAGGGGAGTACGTATTAACCTATCTCTCTCTCTTTCACCCTTTTAATAGCTCGTTTTTACTTTCCTACCCCGTAGGAGTATCTGTGACTAACTCGTATGTTTGTGTGTGTGTGTGTAGCAAGAAACATGCAATCCCCCACCTTCAACATCCAATACGCAGCCTCCATCCCCGCCCTCGCCTCCAAACTCTCCGCCATCAATGCGAATCAAGACCCCGCCGCGGTGCTCGACCTCCTCCTCGCCGACGAGACCTACGACTTCGGCTCCGCCGCGTGGTTCCTCACCACGCAGTGCCAGCCCGACGTGCGCAGCGCGCTGCAGTCTGGCTCCGAGGACGGGTGGGAGAGGTATATCACGCAGTGCGTGGGCACGACGGTGACGGATGAGCGGAGGGAGTATTGGAACAGGGCGGTGCAGGTGTTGGGTGTTAGTTCCGGGTCTGGGTCGGAGTCTTCGGGGTCGGGGGTTAGTGTTGGGGTGGGAGTCGGGGTGGGTGGTGGTAGTGGTACTGCTAAGCGATGCTAGCTAGGGGTGAGGGTTTGAGAGTGAGAGTGAGTGTGAGTGTGTGAGGATGGAGATGAAGTTACGGTGACATGTTGATTGGAGACTCTGAAGGGGAAGGCGAGAGGTGGTTTTAACTGGGGTTGAGACCAGGGGCTGGCTTCCCCAGGTTTCCATGCACTTATGTAAATAATAGCATGATCGAACATAAAAAGTGATTTTTCTTCTCCCGGATACAGTCTGGTGCAGATGCAGATTCCGATCCTGCTCCTGATCCTGGACAGGAGTTATTAGGTTATAAGTACAGTACAGTAGAAGTCCCAGAAGAGCTGTAAGCGAGTAATTAAGCAAGGAACTAAGTAGCTAAGTAAGCAGTATATAGTACGGCAGAAGCCTTGGGGGAAACAAAAAAAGAAAAAAAAAAGCTAGGTGGAGTACAGTAGGTAGAACATTCAACATGTTACAGGATTAGGGTTTGAGTTTGAGTTTAAAAAAGTCAATTCAAATCAAATCAATCACAGACTTTACTTGATAGGTTTTTGTTTTTGTCCACTGAATTGAATCTACTACACAAGAAAGAAAGAAAACTTGTACTACCACCTACCCAATCAATGCAATACTGAGAAAGAAAGAAAAAGAAGAAGGAAAAAAACAAACAACCTTAAAATTGAAACTGGAGAGAGAGAGAGGGGGGGGG
>Ga0207748_1000366_pt1 | contig 34340 bp, 38 predicted proteins | sample HigsolmetaGSP13D_FD_184841 | JGI IMG/M metagenome (GOLD analysis project Ga0207748, IMG submission 184841) | High solid enriched microbial communities from the Joint BioEnergy Institute, USA - SP1-3-D (SPAdes) | ecosystem: Engineered > Bioreactor > SSF (Solid state fermentation) > Aerobic >...
TTTTTTTTTTTTTTTTTTTTTTTCGTGGGGGACGTTTGTTGTGAACATCTCCCAGATCGCGTCATCCCGGCCCACCTTGATGCTATGGGGGACCTCGTGCTCTGCCTCCGCATGTGCCTTAGATGCCGTGTCAGGATATCCTTGGGGGGAGATATGAAAGATGTAATGCCCCTCGTCGGTCCCTTGTCGACCATTGCGCGAGACCCTTCCCTGCAGTGAAAATCGTCCCGTTGCCTCCTATGCCTTTCTGTCCTTGGTAACGTCGACACGGTTTCTGCAGATCTTTACACTTCCTGATTGGCAATCTTGAAAACAATCATGGCCACAAACGGAGAGACCCCGAAGCGGACTCGCAAGAGCCTGATCCTCAATGCGTTCGTGGAGATGTGTATGTCGGACCCTAACCTGATATGGAGGCCTTCATCTAGATGCTACGCTTGATATACATATGTATCTTAGTTTTTATACACCGAATCGCTTGCTGATCTCCTATTATAGGCAGTGGCCACCAGTCGCCTGGCCTCTGGCGGCATCCTGACGATGAGTCGCACCGCTTCAACGACATCAACCACTGGATTGAACTTGCCAAATTGCTCGAGTCTGCCAAGTTCCACGGCATCTTCATCGCGGACGTTCTGGGTACAATCTGTGGCGTCCTCTTCAGGTCCTGCGTAGGCTGACTTTGTTCTGCAGGAGGCTACGATGTGTACAAGGGGAGCCTCGAGCCTGCGATCATCTCGGGAGCCCAATGGCCTGTGAATGAGCCATTGGCGGTAGTCCCTGCGATGGCAGCTGCGACTGAAAACATCGGCTTTGGAGTCACCGTTGCGACGACCTATGAGCAGCCCTACCATCTTGCTCGGAGGCTGTCGACCGTCGACCACCTCACCAAGGGACGGTAAGAGAACCCATGTGGCTATCAATCTTCCCGTCAGGTGCTAACCAGCTTTTGCAACAGATTGGGCTGGAACGTTAGTTGCCTGAAGTACCGCCTAGGTTCTAGTACACAGTTGCTAAAACAATTGAACAGATCGTCACAGGATATCTCGATTCTGCCGCGAGAAACCTTGGCCATACCCAACAACCTCAGGTATGTCCCTTTCCAACATAGAACATGAACGAGTGCATAGAACTAGACTAACCAACTTCTAGCATGATGACCGATACGCCATTGCAGAAGAATACATCAAAGTCACATACAAGCTTTGGGAATCGTCCTGGAGAGACGACGCCGTCGTACTCGACAGGGAGCGCGGCGTCTACACCGAACCCTCCCGGGTCCGCCAGATCAACCACCAAGGAAAATACTTCACTGTCCCTGGCCCTCACATCTGCCAGCCCAGCCCTCAGCGGACCCCGCTCCTCCTCCAAGCAGGGACATCTAAGGCCGGCAAGGCCTTTGCCGCCCAGCACGCGGAGGCCATCTTCGTCGCCGGACACAGCCCGTCCGTGGTGGCGAAGAACATCGCAGAGATCCGCGAGACGGCGAAGACCCAGTTCGGCCGTGACCCTCAGAGCATCAAGTTCCTGGCGCTGTTTTGCCCCGTGCTGGGTCGTACGGAGGAAGAGGCTCGGGCGAAGTGGGAGTCCTACCGGAGCTTTGGGTCGATTGACGGCGCTCTGGCCCTCTTTGGCGGCTGGACCGGCATCGACCTGAACCAATACGATGATGACCAGGAGCTTCGTCATGTGGAGAGCAACGCTATCAGGTGGGTTCAACAGTTTTCCAGTCGGGAATCTTCGAGCTTTAGCTAGATTTCCTATTGCTCACAATGTGTGCGCAACAACAGATCCGCTGTTGAAGGATGGTCGAAGACCACTCCGGACGTTCCCAAGTGGACAAAAGCCACCGTCGGACAGCACATCACCATCGGTGGCCTAGGAGCCTCCGCATATGGCACACCCGCCCAGATTGCGGATATAATGGAACAATGGGTCGAGGAAGCTGACGTCGATGGCTTCAACCTGGTACGATTCCACAGATACCCAACTCATTACTCCCTCCCCATCCTCATTTATCTATCCATGCAAGGTATTCTAACAAAGATAAATCCCACACAGGCCTATGCCATCAAACCCGGCTCCTTCAAAGACATCGTCGAGCTCCTCATCCCGGAACTTCGCAGGCGGGGCCTCTTCTGGGAGGACTACGCCGTGAAGGGGGGAACCTACCGGGAGAACTTCTACGGCAAGAAGGGCCAGAGCGGCCCGCCGCCCGACCATCCGGCCGCCAAGTACAGGTGGAAGGCTGGCGTCGATGCTGCGGATCACAAGATCCCTGAGGACTAAATAAATCAATGAACCCTTAACTACCTACCTAACCTAGCCTAGATGCGGGAAGGGACAGAAGAGAAAAGAAAGCAGAGACTGACAGAAAATAGTATTACTGTACGTGGTTATTAAGCTGTGCTTATAACTACATTATGATATGCGGCGGGATATGTTTTCCTTTAGAACTTCTAAATGACCTACTTAGTTATTATATAGAATACCAGACCCTTGTTTTGCCCGCTAACCGGCTGCATACAGTGCAATCAGAGCTTTATTCAGCGCCTGACTACCGTTTGAAGTTAAAAAAAATTCTGACATGTACATGTTTATATAAATATAACTTCCACAGATTCATTCACTTTTTAAATAAAACAGCGGCCGCGAAATACTAATGCTTTTTTTGAAAGGAAACCCCCTATCAAGACCACAGACAGACACTTGAGACGCCCTGAAAATGCGAACAGACATTGAAACAAAGCAAAAAATGTACAAAAAAATAAGGAAAATTCTCTTGCCAAGAAAACAGATAGGCACATCAGATTTCCCGTTCACTCTTTCCTCAAGTTAACATATCATCCAACTTCTCGCCCAGCACCTCCTCGATCTTGAACACCCACCGCCGGACCTCCTTCTCGACGTTCTCGTCCTCGTCCTCCATCAGCTCACTGATGTACGGCAACATCTCCGGCAGCAGCGCGAGCCACTCCTCGCCGAGGCGCTCGGTGAGGGCCTGCTCGGCCTTCAGGGCCGCGAAGCGCGTGTGCGGGCTGTCGCCGCCCGGCGTGGCCGACTTACCCGTGGACGGGCGCAGGAACTTCATGATCGCCGTGTTGAGCTCCTTGAAGTTGTCCGGGGAGTCGGCGGCCACGGCGAGCTCGGTGATGGCGGGGATGGCCTCGGCGATGACGAGGTTCGCCATCGAGGAGCTGGCGGCGTGTGAGAGTTGGGAGATGAGAGGAGTCGAGATTGCGGCGAGGTGGGAGGGGGATTGCCAGAATTCTGTGGTGCAAAAAAGTCAGTTTCTGTTTTATACTGATAAGGGATGGACAGATGGAGAAAATTTCAGGGGATAAGCGAGAAAAGGGTTGCTCACCATCTTGGTCATATTCAAATGCATGACGGAGCATGCGGACGACAGCCAGCCATAGGTCCTTGGAGTCCTTGTCTGCTGGACTGGCCTTTCCGAGAACTTCGACAACGTTGTCGATAACGTAACTTGCGTAGCCTGTAACAATGGACTAAAAGATTGTCAGAAATTTTGGCATAACAGATTTTCCAATGCTGCCTCATCACGTACCTTGAGAGTGCCAAAGAAGGTCTGCAGGAACTTGTAGAACGTCGTAAGCCGCATGATCCTGCCCAAGGCGTCCTTCTTCGGTAGACCGGTCGTTGCCCATTCGGTTAGTTTAACGAACAGCGGGCGGAAGGTGGTGTCGTTGAGTTTGTAGATCATCTTGATGGCAACTTCATTGATTGTGTCCTCAACCTCTTCGATGTCACGAGGCTCGTAGATGGAGTCCGTTCCCTTAGCCACTTGTTCACGACGCAGATCAAACGCCTTGTAAAGAAGGTTCGACAGGATTCCGACGTTCTTGACGGTAGCAGACTTCGGGTGCTTCTCGATAGCGAGACGAACAACATCAAGGGCTTCCTTCGCTGCCGCGGGGCCCGCCTCCACAGCATAGTGCCAGTTGCGCTCAATGGCGCCAAAGCTTTCCTTGACGTCGACCTTCCTTGCCAGCAGCTTCAATGCCTCTTGACGGCTGTCGTTACTCTCTTCGGAGATATCGGTATCCGCAGACTTGAAAGAGAGCCGCAGAATGCTGTCGAGATGGCTTTCTGAGATCATGAATGGAACCTGAACAAAAAGTGCAGAGAATAGTGAGAACACAGCATCGTGCAGTCTCTCGTTCTGCTTGCCATCCTCGAGGCTTATCTCAAGCAAGCTCAACGACCGACGCAAGGCTTCTGGAAGTGCTGGAATAATCGCCTGCCCAAGCACTTCGGCCATCGAGGCTAGACACAACACTCCCATGACACGAATGCGGTCGTCGGCCTGACCGATACATGCTTCGCTGGCAATGACCTTGGAAGCAAGCACCACCTTTGACGGATCCTTCCTGCCGTACTTGTCGGCGATGCGATCGATGCAAGCGACAGCGGCATGTTTGAGAAGGATGTCTGGTGACGACTCGACGATGCGTACCAAGGTAGACAAGAAATCAAGTATCCTGTGCTGAGATGCGCTGTCTCGTTCTGGGTCTTCACGCAGGCGGCTCTCCAGCAAGCGGAGAACTTTGCGCCGAAGCTCATCATTTGGTCGCTGGAGCAGCACCTCCACAGTGTCGAGAAAATCGACAAGCGACAATGTCCCGAACAGCGAGCCAAGAACGTCACCGCATGCCTGGCTGATAGGCTTGATGCTCTGTACAGCATCTCCTAGCGTCAAGACCTGTTCCAGGATATGCGAGAAGAGAGCGCGGATTTTAGCAGACGCCTCCTCGTCTCCGGATACGAACGTCTTCGTCATCTTCGATCCGAGAGACGAGTGCTTCAAAATGTGAGCCAGAGCTTGCAATAAGTCTACTGCGACCCTCTGAGGATCGCGTCCGTCTTCACCACCGACTCCAAGGAGAACTTGAGATATACCAGGCTTCGGCTTTTGAGAGTCGCTGACCAAGTCCAGGTACTTTCCGTATGTCTGTTTGGATGGTTAGAGGAAACATGGAAGGGGGAGTTGGCGATAAAAACTTACAATAAGTTGCAACTCTGGTCCAATGTTAGATACGAGACCGGTCATCAAACTCGAAACATCCTTGTCCAGGGAATATCGGTTGGCAATCATTGCGAGAACAGCGAACAAGAAGTCCTGTGTTCCAAGCTTCGTGATAAGAGCCTGGAAAAGTCGAAGACGCCGATGGGACGGGATATGTTCAAAGGCAGCAGTGAAGCTGAGGAGCAGCTCTGACGTTCCAGAGACGACATCGCGCTTTTGATTGCGCAGCGATTGAACAAGAATTGGAACGACTTGATCAATTGTCTGGTCAATAACAGTGACAGAGTACTCATCATCCTTCCTGAGGACGTTCGATCCCATAAAGGTGAATATTGGCATCACGCTATGCAGCACCAGCTCTGGTGCAATGACAGCGAGTCCTGCAATGAGGAGAAGGGCGGTATTCTGCACCTGGGGACTCTCCGTAGTGCGAACGCAATCAACCACCAGATCTGCCCGGATCACTGAAGTGTCGAACAGAGGCTTCCTGACAGTCTTTGACTTATTAACAATAGCCAGCAGGCTGCCCAGTGTTAGACTGAGGAGGTAGCTCATTCCGGACTGGACCTGAGACTTGAAATGGTGAAGAGCCGCGAGAGTTTGGAACAAGCCATGAGCTAGTTGAGGATGGTTCTCTGGAGCGGAACTATCCACAAGCTCTAGGATGAAAGTCATCTTCGACATGATTTGACTCATCTCAGCATCATCCCTAACACTCATTGAGACCATGTTATTCTGGCTTGTGCGTCGTCTCTTTGGTGCGGGCGCCTGAGATTCCATATTGTTGATTGTGGCCGGGATCTCGTTGATGAAATGCTGTAGGATAGTTCCTGAAAGCTCCACGCCGCGGAGGACGTCTCGGAAGTGGTTTTCCAATGAACCATCGTCATTTGAGGTGCCAAGAGAACCCTGCAGAAGTGTCTGTGATGCAGTAAGTTGTCTCTCCTCTCCCAGAGCGGCCCAGATATCCTTCATGCGGTTAAACACAGCAGTAATGAATGACAGTCTCGGCGACTGTGAGCCAGTGTTCACCTGCGACACTAAAATGTCGATTGCGTCCTTCTCCTTGGGAGAAACGATTGTAACAATCTCCTGCTCCAGCTCCGGTCCGGAAATATGTTCCTTCTCGCAGATCTCCTCAACTTGCTTCTTGCTCAGAGTTCGCCAAGCATCAAGGAGGGGCTGGAGCTGATTCGTACGAGTGGTTCCACTGATTCTGTCAATGCGATTGAGGAGCTTTAAGAGGCGCAGTTTGACCGCAAAGAGAGGCGTTTGAACGACGTGCGAACAGAGGAACGAGAAAAGGCTAAGCCGAAGAGACTTCTTAAGCTCTGCCGCGCTCGAGTCCGCAGTATTCTCGCTCAGTGAAGACCCCCGTAGAGCAGCCTCAAACACTCTGGTCACATGGCTAGGATCCAGAACGTATTCTTCTAGTCCAGGAAGCAGGACGCGTTCGATTACCTTCTGTACATCACGACCAGAAAGCCATTGGATCTTGCTCGACCGTTTGTCCTGTCCGTAGAAAGTGTCATGCGCCCAGGGATTCCCCGTGTCACTGTCGTTCTTCTTGCCCTTCTTATATAAACGGCCAACTACAGCAGCGAGGTCCGCTGTCTCACGACGAATCCTCTCTGATGGATCTGCGAGTGCTGCCAACAGGTAAGGAAGCAGAGCTTGGGCATCGAGACCAGCACCAGCGTTGGAAGAGAGACAGGAAGCCACGATATTGATCGCAGCCACTCTCGTGCTGATTGGGTAGGGCCCGGAAAATACTCTGATGAAGAAAGACAAGAACTGGGGTTTCTTTATTGCATCAGCTTTCCCCAGCACCGGCAGGTTGGTAAAAGAGTCGCGTCTTTCTTCAGAAGTAGTGGTCAATGCAAAGGCCTTAACAAGCCTGTCAAACACGGCTGGTAGTTGATCGGTGAGGAAGGAAGATCCATTCAAACTTTCACCGGTCAAGGATTCCATGGCTTTAGCGAAAGCATCTGTATTCTCTCCTTCATCTGCATGTTCCATCTCAACATCTTCAATCTCTGGGCGTTCAGGCTCTTTTTCAATGACCGTCTGCAAACTGTACTCCAGGCTCGAAACATCAATAGACGACTCGGTAATGGCCGTCTGCAGAAGTGGTCGAAGAGAATCAGACTCATTAACCTGATGGATGAGCTCTGAAAGGCGCGTTTGGACGTCCAAAGCAACTTCGCCTCTCTGGTGAGCAGCACTCGCTGCCTGAAGGACCATAGCAATGGCCTTGCTTGTCTGGGTCGCATCCAGGACCCCCTTCTCCAAGATGCGAGATACGAAGTTCAAACGTGCCGAGTCTTTTTGCTTCTCGAGTTCATCGACACACCCGGAAATAACTCCAAGAAGCAGCTGTGACGCGGGATATTGTGCTGCTATTTCCAAACATTTGTCAATAGCATCGTCCAGCCGAACGATGGCCTTGACAACTTTTTTCGGCAACTTAAGTTCGCCCTTCTGTTGTGCGAGAACAGACAAGCAGATCAAACCGCAATTTGTGGTCTCTTTGGTCCAGGACCCTACCACGGCCTCCATCAGACCATCAAGCACCTTATCCTCGAGCGCGGCCTTTTGTGCCAAGACGACAGAGAGCATATAGCAGCCGATAACCAGCTCCGGAACTTTCTTTATCGCGAAACCCTCATTAAGCACTGGAAGGAAGCGCAGCAGAATATCTTCATGTTTCTGCCTTTCAACCTCCCTACGCCCCGAGCGTGCATTGTCCAGCATCGCCGCCACGGCCTCCGTCATGATTCCCGCCCAGAAGGAGAGGAGGCCATGATGATGCGCCTGTTGCCTGCTTACCTGCAAGACGTAGTTATTTATCGCCGAACAGAACGACTGATTCGTTGTCGCGCTGTGCACAAGCGGGTAACGAGGCGGGTTAACCAGGCTTCGCTTATACGGAGCAAGAACCTTGAACGTCGGGGTAAGGTTCTCTGGCAGTATTGACAACAGATTCAGGAAGAGAGGGGTCGTATGATAAGGCAGGAAGGTCAGGATAAGGAAGGATGTATTGTACTCGTGGACCCTACACAGTCGTCAGCAAATTCATCGCCGGGAAGGACGGTCGCTGCCGCACCGAAAACGCCTGACAAGCCACTCAACAGCTTTAACAGCCGGGCTGAGCAGCAGCCTTCCTCCAACAAGCGCAAGGAATGCCTCCAGAACCGCATCGAGTTCCTTGTTCTGAGCGGCCGTCATCTCCCTTCGATCCTCGACCTTGCTCTGCTCGCTGAAGATGGTGCGCCCAAACTCGGCGAACCTTGTGTCCAAAAGACACAATTCCTGAAACCCTTCGTAGCATATCTGATAAATCGTATCGAAGTCCTGAGACCCAGCGATTTTCTTGTCGAATATCAGCGATTGAGAATGCGCGATCTTTTGCGCCTTGAGATCAAGCGGGTTCGTCGAGTTTGCCGCAATTTGCGACAACTGCGCGGCGAGCGAGGAAGCCATGTTGACGGATGGTAACGATTTTCGACTCAACAGACAAACTCCATCGTCCGGCGACGAGAAGCGCCGAAAAGTCACCAAGACTCTCCTCGTTCGCTGCGAGGTTGGTTTGCTCTGGCGAGCGGGCGTTGAAGCGTTTGAAGATCCAAAAAATTGCGGACCCGGGAAGGAAGTTTTTCCCGAGCCCGCGGAGCTCTGGTGGAGCAGCAGAAGCAACTGCAGGCGGCGGGCCTCCTGCGCGGCGAGCAGCTTCGACGATGCCTCACCGCGAGGAGCATGGATCCCACCGGCTCCGAGGTCAGTATTTTCCCTTCGAGATCTGGTCGTGCGCAATGTCCTAATGCCGTCTGCAGGGGAAGAAGCCCATCCCGAAGTTCACGAGCTTCAAGCCTAAGCCCGCGCCGCAGCCTGAACGCGACCGTTCCCGTGAACGCCGCGATCGCGAGTCGCATGTCTATGCCGAGCGAGATGAGAAGTCGAGACACAAATCCAGACATAGAGATCATCGCGACCGTTCGCGTTCCAGAGAGCGCAGTCGGGAACGGGATAGACCCCGTCATGACCATGCCAAAGACGACTACAGTCGCCCGAACCCGCGACACGATGTCTCGCCAAGACCAAAGGCCGTCGTGAAGCCCGAGGAAGGAGTTCCTGATCTATTTGTCGTGGATCGCAAGGGAGACCCATTTAATGTTACATACGGTGCACCACACCGATACAGCGTTCCGCAATACCAACGGACTGGCCGGGGGAACGTTTTGGGACTCCCCTCGAGCTACAAGATTGACCGTGATGCTACCGACGGAGCGGCGTTGGTCATAAGGACAGATACTTGGCGCACTGATGCTACAAGATCTAAAGCAAAAAGCATACTCGCGAAGTTGGACAAACAAGGGGGCAGACTTCTCCGTGTGCGGCGGGAGGCAGGTCCAGGGACAGACGATGCAACAAGAGACTTCCTACCGTTAGAGTCTGACGGCAGTCGGAAACGGAGGAAAATAGTGGGTGGATTCTCCCCCGGAGACTCAGAATTGGATGAGGACAAGTATGGTTATCGGTCAATTGAAGGCAGGGCCAAACCCGACCAAGACCTGCCAAGTGATCTGGAAGTCGCGTCAGAAACGGACGTGAGCAGAGATGAAGGTGGCCGGATTGACCTAGGAGAGGAAGTGAAACAGCAGAATATGCAACTCTCTCGACAGGTGGAAGAGCACCCCAACGATGTTGATGCATGGCTTCAGTTGATCGACCACCAGGATGTACTGGTCACAGGCGCGAGAGCTGAAAATCGCCGTCTCACTTATGCCGAGATGAGAAGTTTGGTCGATATAAAACTATCGTTATATGAGAAAGCGCTGAAGAAAGTGGGACCGAATCCTTCCAAAGACCGTCTTCTTCTAGGGTTCTTAGAAGAGGGCGCGAAAGTGTGGGATACTAAAAAGCTCTCGGACCAGTGGTACGCTACATTGAAGGCAAACTCTCAGTATATCAGCCTCTGGGTCAAATATCTGGATTTCAGGCAGACGGAGTTCCTTGATTTCACCTATGAACGGTGTAGGGCTACTTTTCTCGACTGTATGAAGCTGAATGCGTCAAGTCCGGATAGTCCTGAGAAACCCAAAATCCAGACGTACCTGCTTCTCCGGATGACTCTTTTCATGCGGGAAGCAGGGTTTGCGGAGCACGCAGTGGCTCTCTGGCAAGCGATTCTAGAATTCGTCTTCTTCCGACCTGATGGCCTAGACAGAAGCGATGATCTGAGTAGAGCTCTGTCGTCTTTTAGGGAATTCTGGGAGTCAGAAGTAGCCCGAATAGGGGAGGTGGGCGCAAAGGGCTGGAGAAGTGACAGCAGTGCAGCTGTAGAGCCTAGACCTGGTATCCCGGAAGCTCGAGTCAACATCGGCTCCATCTTCCCATCATGGCTGCAATGCGAGAAGGATCGGGAAATTGATTCTCGTCACCCGGCTCGCGCCCTTGATGAGGTAGAGGATGTCGATCCTTATCGCGTTGTTCTTTTCGAGGATATTCAGGATGTTCTCGCACTTTTCTGGGGACTGACTTCGACGGATATACTTGTTGACGCCTTTCTATGCTTCTGCAATCTACCCTCTTTATCGTCCCAAGTCAATTCAGAAACTACCAAGTACTGGAGTGGAGACCCTTTTCTGCGAAACGAGTTGATGGATGCTCCAGATTCTGTGTTTGCTGAATGGTTCCACGACACCCGTTCTGAAACCCGAGGTGCACCGATGTCGCCTGGCTCTTTTACTCAGAATAACTTTATTCATACATTGGACACGTTGTTCGCAGACCAGAGCTCTTGGTTCTCATCTCTTGCGCTGTGGAGAGACATGGCTTGCAACGGTGGTACTAACATTGATCCTGGCTGGGTGCGCCGGACACTTCGAAGTCTGGTAGATATCAGCCAAACGAATGATGACCTGGCCGAGTGCTCTCTGGCAGTGGAGTTCGTCTGCAATGCGAAGGAAGCAAAGACATACGCAAAGTCGCTGCTAAAACGGAGGTCATCCAATCTTCGCCTCTACAACGTCTATGCCCTCATGGAATGTCGATCCGGAAACAATGCGGCAGCCGACAAGGTCTGGACGACCACTCTTTCTATGAGCAAGAGCTTTGCAGATAGGGACAGGCTTGATTGTGCCCTTCTTTGGCGTACATGGATCTGGGAATCCTTGACGAGTCGAGACGTGAACACAGCCATTCGATTACTCCTGGCTATCCCCCAGAATAACGTTGATCTCACACCTTTGCCGGAGGCCTCTAGCCGAACAGCAGTTAGCCCGGCAGAATTCCTGAAGACTCAAAGGGTATGTGCTCTTCATTTTTAAATCAATAGCTTCGGGAGAAAATACTGACACAGTCACCTGCAGTTCCTAGCTGAAGCACAAGAGCATGCGCTCACGGTCCAAAGGGCGAGCGTATTTGTAGCTTACACGGAGTGTCTGGCTCTGCTCTTCTACCTCACACGTCCTACTGACCTGGACGATGCGGTAGAAGTGTATAAGACTGCATTAGAACGACTCACCAGGATGCCACAACAGGCCAAGCCCTTCGTCTCGTTCACCACCGAACTCCTGCACCAGGCCCGATCCAAACTCCTTTACCATCACTCCACCAAGAGCAGAGCATACAAACCGTCTCAGATCCGCGCTCTCCTAGCCGAGAGCATCTCTCTCTTCCCACACAACACCATGTTCCTCTCCCTCTTCGCCTGGAACGAGTCGCGATTCCGCATCGACGATCGTGTCAGAGACGTTATGCGGGACATTACCACGCGGAAACGAATCCGACATGACCAGCAGAGCCCTAGCGGCAGCAGCAGCAGTCATCATCAGCCCGTCCCAATAACTTCCCATCTCTTCTCCATTTTCACAGAACTCCACCGCCCTGTCTTCTCCGGCTCCACTCTGCACTCCGTGCGGGCCGCCTTCGAGAAAGCCATCGCCGACCCAACCTTCTCATCAACATCGTCATCATCTACATCCGACAACAACAGAAACCAGCGCAGCATTACCGACAGCAACACCACCGCCCGCTCCAACCTCTCCCTCTGGAAACTCTACATCCTCTTCGAGCTCTCCCACGGCAACGTCAGCCGCGCCAAGGAGGTCTTCTACCGCGGCATGCGCACCTGTCCCTGGTCCAAGGGCCTCGTCATGCTCGCGTTCAGCCATCTGAGCGCGGACGCCGTGCGGCAGCGATACGCTGGCAGTCAGAGACCCCCGAACGGCGACGGGATGGGCTTCGAGGAGCTGCGGCGCGTGTACCGCGTGCTTGTGGACAAGGAGTTGAGGGTGCACGTGGATATCGAGGACAAGTTGGAGGAGGTGGAGGCGATGATGGAGCGGAGTAGGAGTCAGGGGTCAGGGTCGGCGTCGGGGTTAGGGCCGGGATTGGGGTTGGGGCTGGGGCCGGGAGGAGGAGGAGGGAGACGGGAGACGATCAGAGGACCGATCGATATGCCTGAGGATAAGGATAGCGGGGATGAGCATGGGCCGATGGGATGAGTTAACAACCTGCATGCGTTCATCGGGCTTGTGGTTTTGTTGTCTCTAATCTTTTATTTTGGACATTTATGTTATGATAATTGCAGGATGTGTACATACAGTACATTAATAAGGTACTTAGGATCAAACCTGATATGATAATAAGTCCAGTAGATGTCCTGTTTATATATCTATTAGATATCTGTCTTCGAAATAGAGGCATTTTCCATCACCAAGTCCTGACTACTCCTCCGTACTTCTTTCTCCCAGGCGATAAACGACCAACCAAATAAAAGCTCTGAAGTTTCACCTCCACTCTGAGCACATACGCTACATGTTGAACAAAGGGGCAACGTCAGCAGTTCGTCTTATACAAGTATTGACCTTACATAGACTCCAACACTGCACCACTGCGTTTGGATCGCACTGCTATATCTACCTAGATAGGTATGTACTGTACCTATCTCCTCTTCATCGACTAAATACACACCTCTCATAGCAAAACAAAGCATATGATATCAGAAACGACAGGATCATCCCGTACGCATGCACGCATGCATCCATCTATATATAATATCCAAGTTCACCCGAGGGGGGGGGGGTTGAAATGAAACCGCTCACGGACGAGAATAGTTCCTCGTGCTAGTTGCGGGAGATTGTGGCTAGCTCGATACGTGCTAGGTATGTGAGAATAGGTAGATAAGGATATAGATGAAGATGAAAGAGTCAGGCTATTCGTAACCAGAAAAAGGGTTTGAATTGAATAGAATTGAATGGAGGTATTTTTTAATGAGCAAGATATATAAATGATATATAGAATGGTGGAGGCGGAGAGGGATAATATAATGGAGGTTTAGGTACAGGGTACAGTACATACATGCATACGTACAGGGGAGAAGGGCGTGCTTTTGCATGAGATATAGTCAGATGAAACGGCACCAGATACAAAATATGGCCAAGATAAATACGAACGGCTGGTCTCGAGAATGAGATCCAGTTCAGAAGTGTTCCTTCCAGAACTTAAACTTGACCTCTTTCGTCGAGACCTCCCTGCAGGCGGCCTTGATCTGTCTCGCGGCGACGTTGGGACCGCAGAAGTACACTCCGACCTCGGTGGTCAGCGCCCCCTCGAGGCCGGCTATGTACGTCTGGTTGATGATCCCGTCCCGCATGGCGCCGAAGAGGCGCTTGAAGTCGGGGCGGCCGAAATTGGTACGGCTCTTGAGTTCCGTCAGCGGGTCAACGTCTGTTCCGACGGAGTTGAGGTAGATGTTGGCCGCCGTGTCCTGATCGAGACGCTGTGTCAGGTACGTGTGGATGCGCAGGAACTCAGGGCCGCCCTGGGTCGCAGCCGCGGAGGCGGACTGCGCCTCAAGCGAGGAGAGCAGAGCCTGAAACCATTCGAACGAGGTGGTGTCCTTGCAGATCCAGATGAATTCGACACGGCGCAGTCGCTTCGGTGGGTTGGGGCCCGCACGCAGGTGCCAGATGTTCTTGAGGATGGAGGCCCACGGCGTCACACCGATACCGGTTCCGATCAGCACGGCGATTTCGTTCTCGAAGACATCCTCGGCGGGTGCTCCGTACGGGCCGTCGATGCGAAGTCGAGGCATCTTCTGCCCGTTCTGCAGGGCGATTTCATACATGCCCATGGGATCAAGGGCCTCCAGTTCCTTTGCCTGGGCCGGACCACAACCCAGAGCATCACCAAGTGCGCGAGTGAAGTCCCCGACTTGTCGGACGTGAACACTGATATATGGATCAAAGGGGCAAGAGGTGATGGTAAAGGGATGCCATTGCGTGTTCGAGACCTCCGGGCACTGCAGGAAGAGCCATTGGCCAGCTTTGTACTTCATGCTGGGCTTCCGGAACTGGATCTCCATCGCATCTATTACATCGTCAGAGACAAGAAAAACGAATAGTATGGAATCGTACATACCATACGGATGGCGGATAACCTTAGTTATCACTGTCTCGCGTCTTGCTCGGATCTCGCGATAAATTCTCTCGATCAAGTATATACCACCACCCCAGAGCTCCCATCTCCATCCCTCATAACCAAGGCAATGATCCCAGAACTCCTTCCCAGCGAACGGTGAAAACGGCTGGGGGGTATCCCGTACGAAGCACCCCGTTGCATGAGTGTAGAGAGCCAGCAAGAATGGAATAAACAGGTGATGCGTGTACCAAAAAGTCTCAAACGACTGCTGTCGGATTCTGTGGTGTGCGGTGGTATACATGAGCATCATGCAGAACAACATGACATGACCAGTGATACCTCCGGCCTCCGTATAATGGATCTGGACAGCCTTCACTGGGCGAATCTGCGTCTTCTCGACATTGAAAAAGCTGAGCACAGTTAGAAATATCCAGCTTCGCGAACGACAGCTCGGAACTTACTTGACATAGTGACCAGCCGTATGGACAATGGTGAAGCCAAGCATGGCGTAAGCCACCTGCCGATGGAACCATATGGACTCGTCAAGCGGGAGCCATCTTATCTTCGGTCTGACATATCTCAATAAATTCCTGCACATAGGCAGCAGAATGAGAGCGCCATCGAACGTCAGGGCCAGTCCTGCACCCCGCGAAATCCACACCGAGAATTTCAGCGTATTCAGCCCCGCTAATCTGGGATCATGCGCCTGCTTCCACCTGGATACTGTTAGCCTCGGGGAAAATCGGAAGGTCTTAGAAGGACTTACCATCCGAAGGCGAATAGAGCAATATGCGTGCCACCGAAAAGAAAGTAAAATATAAGTTTTGATGGTGCAAAATAAGACTTCCAATCGTGCGCCATGACAAAGTCTTCAGAAAAAGAAGGAAGAAAGAAAGAAAGAAAGAAAATATGCGATATGGGTATCGTATTACAATAGTGATATTGGATCGTCGACCAGCGATGGAAGAACGTAAATGGAAGGAAAGATGCGCTCTTTTACAGAAGTCTTTGGAGTAAAAAGAATACCAGACTCCCAGAGAGCGACTGATGGCGATGGCCACAGAATGGAAGGGTCTGAGGGCTGTCCAGCAATCCCGACGACTTCCAAGGCCACCAAGCGGAGAGACCGTAGGTATTAAGCAGGAGTACCTGAGACCGGTCCCCGGAGGCAGAGCGCCCCGGTTCTGTCTGACCGCAATTTGCCCCAGTACTCGTGAATCTCGGTTTACTCCGTCAATCCATCAAAATATCAAACGGGAAGGCTCAGGGCCCACGATCTGACCTTCAGCCCCTGGAAGGCCAGGCAGTAACCCGAATCAGTAGCGACCAGGCCCAGATCCGACAATCTGTCCAAATTTTTCCTCTTTCGTCATTCAAACCGTAACGAAAAGGGATTGAAGTCTTAGCGAGAAGGGAGCCAGGGGCACTGTGCGCCTTAGCTCCCAGACAATCTGTTTGAGACTCAGATAGTTCGCGGTGCGACGATGATGGGATAAGAGGTCGTTCCCTCTCTTGGCGGAATTTGAACCCAGATCTGGAATCAATATCATGCGTCTCGTCTTCTGTTGCAAAAGCGTCGCAAGCGACGGTCTCCGACACCCACCGTCAGAGATGGCGGGTTAAGGAGCTGTAAGCGATGCTTGGCAGTGAGACAGGTTCTGTTACCGATGCGGTCGAGATTGCGCTGGAAGATCTGTCGACTGTAGCATCAGAAGAATATTCGCATGTATATACGGATGAGAATATGTAGAGCTGTCGTCTAGGGAAAATAACGTGGGGTTTGCGGCGATGCTTCGTGATAAGTTCGTTGCGTGCTCACTTGCAGGGGTTGCCCATGGCGAGCCGCTCTGCTGGTGCACAAGACCGATAGACCCTTGGCTGGTAGCCTCAGACGGCGTTACTGAATCCTCTCCGGTCTATTTACAAGTGCCGAACAGACGTCTTTTTAATCATGTCAGTGGCAGAAGGCGGTCTACGTTTATGTATTCCGTACCGAGTGTATCCTGCAGAGGTGCACCGAGCCTCCATAGTCTATCACATCGACAGCCAACCACTTTAAGTGATAAAGCTCGGCAGATGCACACTCTTTTGAACCGAGAACCTATCCGACCGCGACTACGCTGATCAAGGCCCATTGAACGTGGCCTTTCTGCGAGGTGATAGCGTACCAAGTCGCTTGCTACTAAGATACTATCAAACCTCGAGAGTCGTCCGATGTCGACTCGAGGTTCTCCAAACTGTATTTCAGGGATCCCGACATCCGATTTCCTCAGCCCTCTGGACTACTCGGTAGATCTGGCATATTCCCTGTAGCGTTCAGACGGACGGACGAACCAACGTCCTCGTCCCCGATGGTGCAGGGGTGACTTAGACCAGGGGATCCTGAAGGAAACCAGAACGAGCTGTCGGATTGGCCAACCAGGGCTAAAAAAAAGGCCGTAGGACTTCAATTAGCGCCTCGCCCCGCGCGACTTGCGAGAAGAAACTTATGTATCTGCAGGGTCCGCATCGACCAGCCTATGGCAGGGATTCTGCAAGCGCTCGTCCATGATCCATCGCACGCTTGTGCCTCGTTGGGCAAGAAACCCCGGAGCAACGACCTCGTCTGTTTCTGCCGATGACAGTCTCCTTGGAATTTATATAGATCATCGACCATGCGCAGGGCTCGAGGCGATCTCGGTCAAAATCAAGTCCAACATACGAGGTGCGGAGTAGTCGGGTTGGAACCATTTTGCACGCGACGTGACGCCACTGCGACCACAAGCTGCAGGCATGCCGGCACATATCACGACACCACGAGCTCGATGCCTCGTAAATCGCGCTGTAGGAAGGTGATCTGCCGTGCAGTGGCGTGATGAGCATGGCCGGCAGTTGTGATCACTGATCACGGCAGAAGGTTTTTCTTTCGCAAGCTGCCTTATCGAGAGCTCTTGTCGTAGAGCGGTGACCATCTCCACCTGATTTACCATACACACCATAGCGTTGATCTGGCAAGTTGACAAGACAGCTGCCCGACCATGTGCCGGAGAGCGTGGTCCCTCGATGGAGCTGTGGAGCACGACCTCAATCGGGATTGAGAACTTCTCCCACTCCGTTCTGTACCCCGTACTCCGTACTGAACATCGACGGCTCCGACATCCTTTTTCGAATATTCCGGAGGCGAGCACTGTAGCATTTCTTCTCGAAAGGGGCCCTCTGTTCATGCGAAAGGGCCGGGCGGTGGGGTTGTCGGCTTGTTTTCTGCATGGAGAGGTCAGCGACTTTTTTAGTACGGAGCAGGGTTTAGTACGGAGCAGGGGATGCGCAGCGCTAACACGCATCTCATGCAGTCGATGCAGCACCGTCACGCCCAGTCCAACACTAACTGCAGCGAATCCGTGTCAACTTCCCCGTCCACCATCGCCATTCGTTGCACCTTGCCTCGACTAAAGCGTCTATTTTAAGGCTGCGGATCGGTCCTCATGCGCCGGGGGGCTTGCCCGTTGCCCACTCGTGAGGGGTCGTCTGCTATTCCGGTTCTCCGTGCAAGAACTCTGCGTAACAAGTAGCCAGCGGCAGTTCCTGGCTGCCGATGAGATCATTCCCGAGGAGGCTGGGTGAACGGATTGGTCGAGAAGCTGGTCGAGGATGGAATTGGGATTTGGAAGGATGCCCATAACTCGTGCGATGCCGCTCGTGCTCTTCGGTATCGTCCCGACCTCTCTTATGAGACATCCTCTATAATACTGAAGGAGCCACTGCTTCATCGACGTATCTGCGACTGTTTTGACGCAAAGACCCTTCGACCCTGCTCGGCTACCGTGTATGTGGTCAAAGCCTACCTCTCTCTATCGGAGTGGATTCGATCCGACTGTTCGGTTTAACGCCTCCTCCTGGCTCCGTGCACTACAGCAACCGAACATCTGGCAACCCCCCATTGCCTTTGTATAATTGACAGTGATTACCCACTGTCTTTACACATCCTCCACGGAGCTGCTCTGCATCTCCGTCGATATCTGGGGAAAGGTTAAGCGCCGCAGTGCGGTAGCTTGCCAACGGTACTCCAAAAGTCTACACCTTGGACAACGACCTCTTTCGCTGGACGAAGAGACCTTCAATTCTACCTCCAATTTTTTTTTTTCGTCTCGTTCTGGTCAACGGGCATACATTCGTTTTTTAATAGCGGAAGAGTTGTCAACATGGGTAGACTCATTAAGAACCACTGGGCACGCTTGGTTGTCCTCACAGCCGCAGCATGTAGGTCCCTTGGTCACTTTATTTGTTAGTCGCGATAATGGTTATTCCCTTTACTAACTTCGTAATCTCAACAAACAGATCAAGTGGCCGCTGGCATCCACGGCTTTTTCTGGCCCAAGGTCTTCTGGGATTTCCTGACGCATAACCTCGACGGGGCCGTCAAACCTGCTCCAGTTCTGCAGATACTCAACGTATTATTTGGCCTCCTGGGCCTTGCGTGGGAATGGCCGTTAAAGCCGATCGCCGGGACCTTTCCTCACCGGAGCATTGAGATTCGGTTGATGGTGTATCCAGTGAGCGCTCTGGTGGCGGCCCTTCTCTATCAAGGGACCAATGCGGCGCTTTATTACATAGTCGGCATGATGGCCTATTTCTGGGCCTACAGTGAGGGCGAGGTAAGTCGTCAAAAATTTTTCCTCCATTGCTGATTGAGAGAATATCGGATCGCAGTGGCTAATATTTCTATACAGAGAGTCTGCGCTGAGCCATGGACGTTGCCGAAGAGACCTAGCCCAGGGAAAGTTTAAGTGTACGGGTTTATAATTAGTTTTCTTTCGTTTCTTATTTGATGTCTTTATGCCTGGAGCATTTGATTCCGCTCTTTCTCTTTCCTAGTGATATATATTGCGTTTAGATATATGCTTTTGAAAAAGCTTTTGACATGAAAAATGTTGGAATTCGGAAAAGAGGAATATATATATGAGACGCCCCATTATGTGGATATATACAAGCTTTTTATGGCTTGAGGGACTTTGTCCGATGTATGACGAGCAATGAATGTCTGTCAAGAGGACCGGGAGTGTTAAATCCTGTCCTTCAATGCCCGCAGGAGTTCCGATAGCAGTACATATACAGCGATGTATTCGTGTCCATATGCGGAGATTGCAATATGTCTTTCTTCTAATGGTCCCTGCGGGTGTGGTATTACTCGACTGCATTTTATATGCGTATATCCCACGTGGACGTAAAAGGCTATCAGCAGTATCTATCCCTATGCGACGATGACTCATGTGTCGGAATTCTTCCCAGCTAAAATCGGAAATGGGAAAAATAATAGACGATAGAATATCGACTGACAGGTCAACCGGCTCATTCCCTGGTTTTAACACCTAGGAAGCCAGGCGCATGATGGCATATTCCAACCCATCTCTTTCCCTTTCATAAACCTTGAAAGCAAAGGGCTTGCGTCGTGCAGAGAAGAGTATCAACTGCATAGAAGGTTTCCTCGTATGGAAGTTTAGGACGAGGGTGGTGGGATTCTGTCCTTCGGTGATGAAACGTCCCGAGCAATTTATATATAATCCAGCATCTATAGGACCTGCTAATTGTATTGACGGCCACCTGAGAAATCACAAGAGCGGCTTTTAATATCCAGAATTTGTTCAGCAAGTTGGCGTTTCATACATATCTATCCATGCACAGTCCTTTTTCCTCTTCACGACAGTATGCATTCGAAGCCAAGTACGAATGCTCAAGACCTCCTTAGTTGAGGTGATAGCAAGAAACTATACATTAACAAATAGATGCGTCTGCAACGCTAATACAACTCTGATCTGTTAATGAAACTGTAAAATAGGTCCTTTTAGATAGAGGTTGATAGGGGTAGTACGGAAAGACCCGGGACTGGGCTCCAAAGCCACCGGTATACCCGTACCAAGGACTTGGACTATTCCGGCTGTGGCAAATTCACAATTAAAGCCCAGAGACCTTTGAATACATTTCTACATATTCTGGAAGCGCCACGGCGTGGAAAGCCTGGCCCTTAGACCTCGACTGGTCTCCGATTTCCCGATATATGCAGCTCCTAGGGCTTAGGGCCACCCCGCAACTGGTCGCCCGGGCCTTGACTGGTTTTGGCTTTAGTTCGTGCCGATCTCCGGCGTTCTGCAGGCCCGCGTCTTCCGCGTGTGCTCGACCTCAACGGCGCGTGCTGCGTACAATCCGGCCCGTGGGAACAACTATCATTATTACATTTTAATCGATGCAGCACAATGAGATTCTAACCTTCTTGAATAATAACACCTTTTTTTGGCAAGTTACGCTGCGCCCAGGTCTATCCCACCCGTTCATTCTGCCGCGTCCTGACAGCGCATTTTGCATTGCAACCACAACCTGCTACTAACTTAGTTCCACCGCCTGGTTGCGGGAGCTGCTGATACAACTCGAGCGCGATTTGTTTTATTTGCACTATTTCACGGAAGAAAGAGCTTGAGACCTCTTACTATTCCTAGTCCCGCAGCAGTTATCCACCGCACGCGGCAGATGATTCCTCCAGCTTCTTCCATTCCCGATCCGGAGCCTGTGGTCGATGTGACCGAGGATGATGTCCCGGTCAATAAGAAGACGAGCTTCAATGGCATACTGAATAAGTATTTGCATCAAACGTCCAAGAGCGAAGGAGCTCGGAATGCAGAAGGGAAATCCCTCAGCACCACCAGCTCCCCCGCAGAGGTATTGAAGCGGAAGCTGGAGCAGTCAGAAGATTCAGATCAGACAGGACGAACAACGTCGCGTTCTCGTCCGACACCACCAACATCAACAACGGCGCGCATCACACGCTCCCGCTCACGAGCATCGACCGAATCGACATTATCCGCCTCCTCTCCGACGAAAAAGAGCCGTCCATCCCGCTCCCTCCGTACCATCGACACATCATCCTCCCCTCCCTCCCTCCTCCGCGACACCATCCCCCCGAACCTGATCCTCCTCTTCGTCGGCGTGAACCCAGGCCTCCTCACCGGCGCAACCGGCTTCGCCTACGCCCACCCCTCGAACCTGTTCTGGAAACTACTCCACTCCTCGGGGATCACCACGGTCCGGCACCCGCCCAGCGACACCTACCGCCTCCCGGAGCTGTACAGCGTCGGGAACACGAACATCGTGGAGCGGCCGACGCGGGACGCGAGCATGCTGAGCAGGGCCGAGATGGACGCGGGGGTGCCCGTGCTGGAGGCCAAGGTCGCGTCGCAGCGGCCCGAGGCCGTCTGTCTGGTCGGGAAGAGCATCTGGGAGGCCGTGTGGCGGGTGCGGAAGGGGCGGGCCATCAAGAAGGAGGAGTTCCACTACGGGTGGCAGGACGAGAGCGAGAATATGGGGGCCGGGAATGGGTGGAAGGGGGCGCGGGTGTTCGTGGCCACGACGACGAGCGGGTTGGCGGCGGGGATGAGTATGGCTGAGAAGGAGGCGATATGGAGTGAGCTGGGGCGGTGGGTGGTGAAAAGGAGAGAGGAGAGGAAGGCAGAAGCAGCAGCTTCTGCTCCTGCTCCTCATGCTCCTGCCCCTGCTGTGGCATCTAATCAGGCTGCTGCTGATACCACGGCGTCGGCGGATAATGCTGTCGAAGTTACCGATAATGCAACCCCTACAGCCCCAGCTTCTGCGGTTTCATGAAGACACGTCTCCTCGAGCAGACTATTAGCTATATATTTCTTGTACAGTATTGTGTATATATGTACTACCTATACCCATTTACATGTACATATCTTTAGGGAGTTAATTTCCTCGTGATTGATATATTCATGCCGCGCGCACCATGCTAACTCTTATCCAAACATATACTTTCTTGATCGAAGATGCGTTCAACCCACTCATCGATACATTTCTACTAAGTAAGACCTAGGCGATAACTACTCATACAAGATCCGCAGTCCACATCCGCATGTCCCCCGCAAGAGTTTCGACCAGGATAATAATAACAGCGATATATAGATACATATATCGAGAAGGAAAATAAGGAAACGAACAAAACCCTGGACCAGCTACACATATGTAACCGCCACACCGCACCCATCAAACTCATCAACAATCCCTCTTCTATCCCTGCCGGACACTGGGTCCGTCGGCAGGGTTCTTGTCTCCCTGCTTTTCCCTTTGCTGCCATAGATATTAGCAAACTGATAGTATCGAACAGGGCAGGGGTGCTAAGTAAGTAGGGTGTAGGTATATACGTACCACATACGGCTGATACTCGCCCCTCTCCAGGATCTTCTGGATACAGGACTCCTCGTTGTAGGTGCCGAATTCGTTCTCCAGACTGCCTCTGCTGGCATGGTCCAGGACGCCCTGGGCGCCGTGACTGTTTGCGGGAAAGACAAGTTGTTAGCTAGCTCTGTATGTATGTTTTATATATTGGACAGGACATTTGTCGTTAGATGTAAGACATACCGATGCGTGACGAAAATCTTCCACCCGTTCAGGATCCGCTGCAGCGGGACGGAGCGGTCCTTGCGCCAGGTGTGGAGGGCGGTAACGTCATCGACGAAGACTATAAAGTCGTCGTGCTGGCCCCTGTAGTAGACCTTCGAGGCAGGGCCGGTTCCGCGAGGCATCGTGTCTGATTTATATACGTCTGCTGCGAAAGCTCTGGGTTGAAGCTGATAATTTGGACGGTAGCTTCTCGGGCTATGGTCGCGTGAGCTGGATGAGATCAGGTGGGAAAGCTGTTCGGGAGAGAGTAAGCTTCGAGGGAGGACGACGTGGAAGTTGATGTAGAGATGCGCTGATACAGGATGGCAATGGGATAAGCCTGTACTGCGCAGACCCGGTCAATTGAGTCCCTCCGGATGAATCGAACCAGAGAGAAGGTGAGAAGGTGAGCATCGCAAGGTTTATGTAGGCCTGCCCCGTCTCTCGCCATGACGGGTTCGACCAACCTGCCCTGTCACTCGAGCGGGCATCGACGTCATCGGGTTCCGCCGCGCTCTCATCATCTGGATCTACAGGGGATTGGCACGCAGGACGACAGCGACACATAAGCCTATCGGGCTCCAGCAGAAGAAAGATGAATTCATGATCCACTACTTCCAGAAATGATGTGCTCCGTTCCCTACCCAGGTACGACGTGCGTAGTCTTCTCGAACCTGGCGGACGCTTGCTCCGCTCCGCCCCGCCTCCGCCATCATGTCCGATTACTTAACATATCAAGACACCAAGCGGAACCTCAACTCCTCCACGCCTTCCCCACCATTTTAGAATGCACGGAGAACCCACAAGAAAGGTCACGAATCATCCAGAATCAGGTGCAGAAGTTCAAGCCTTGGATTGCTGTGAGCTGGCCGCGGATTCCACCCCACTACTTCTAGAACCACGACTTCTTCTAGGAGAGAGCACGCTGAAGAAAGCTATAGACGTGTTCCATCGCTTCTTCAGACTGGGCTTTCCTTCAACCGTGGACCTATCACTCGATGTGCGTGACAGGTCATCCGCACCAGCCATTCGCCTTCTCACACTTTTGAATCTCAGCGTTGATGTCCGTTTCGGGCCTTTCGGCGCATCCGGGGAGCTTTCTGGGGTTCCCTTTTCATCGACAACATCCTCCTTCGGCGGAAGAGCCTCTACAAGAGGAAGAATTGCTTCTTTCTCCTTGTCTTCCCAGTAGTCTTGTTCCTTCATGTCAAGGACGGGGTCTACAGCCCTCGAATTGGTCGTAGTCATGGAGCTTGAACGTCTACTGAATGGTGTGTGGAAACTTATGCGCCTCATGAGAGAACCCGGAGAAGCCCGGAAGAGGTAGTCGCCTTTTGTAAGAGCCATTCCAGGATATGGAAGAACATCTCGAGTGTACACGTCTCCAATACAACGCTCCAACCGGATCCGGTCCTGCCTCCTGGGTGCAAGGATTGTCGTGGAGCGCGTTATTGGTAGAGTCCGCGACCGCTCGATTTCGCCGTCATGGGATTTGTGGCTTTCCTCGACGTGAAGAGGGTAATATGTTCTTTTGATAATTACATGCTCCAAGTTGAGTTTCAAGTTCGGCGCAGTCAGTGAGTTTGCAGATGATCTTCGAACCAGAGGAACAGACTGATGTTTGACGCGATCCAATGGTGCCAAATCTAGAGACGACATAAAATATTTCCTTGGTTCCAGAGATTCTGATGGTAACACGTTTGGCAGTGCGGCCGACGCCTTGAGCAATTCAGTTTTCCATGCTCTCTCTTCGGTTGCGGACGAAGCGCTCAGAATCAACTCGAAGCTGTTGCTGTTTACCTGGAAAGTAATTTTCCAAGAAAAAGGACAATCAGAACAGCAAAGTCCTAATAATTGTAAGCATATTACCAGTAAAAAGCGAATACCCGCACGGCCGTTCTTACCTTTCCCATTGGCCAAGGTATCGATGCTCATATCCAAGACATAAAGACATGCCACGACCTGTAGTTTGCGATAGTCATCACAAGGTCTGGCAAGAACCATGTAGCCATGGAAAAGAGTGCAGACCATATACTCGCCGGTTACCTGCTCAGTCGAGCGATATGCAACATGAAGGACACCGCAGAGGATCATTGGACCTAATTGTCGGTATATGTCGTGAAGAACGTTCTACAAAAATGGAAGTTAAAAGTCTAAAATGGTATCCAGAATCTTGGTCAACTCACCTGTTCAGAGAACTCCAGTTTGTCCTGGAGTGTAATTGTTTTCTGGATCCGATCCCTGTTGAGGGGATTCCCAGTAGCACAATTAATGCGTGATATTAGCAGTCGCATATTCTCCAAAATCTGGTTGATTTCACCATGAGCTGATGGGCAGTCGCTAGCGGGCGTGTACTTAAGCAGGTCGTGAAGTAGAAGAGGGTATTTGCACACCCGCTGAATTGGCTGGAAACCGAGTCAGCCGACGGTCTCCAGACCACTGAGTCAGGCAGTCCGAACCTTTATGAGGAGATCATTTAAGGTCATAGACTTGTTCTCGTCTTGCTTCCTGCTGTCCCTAGAGGCTATAGATTTCGACAAAGCTTCTATGCCTTGATCGAATACGGTCCAAGTGGAAACCGAGCGGCGTAGAATGGATATATCTTGGGCCAACAATTCGTATTTACTACAGAAGTCTTCGTAGGCAATGAAACCCCTAGACTGCAGTAGAGACCGTTAGCCTGATGAAGAAGAAAGGAAGATCACCAGTTTTCTTTACCAGCTCGTCGAGTTCACGCGCAACTTCCAGTGCCTCTAAAGGCTCCGCAGCCACCGCCTTGATTCGGGAATCAACTGAGGCTTTCAGGTTACGTGTTCGCAATGATCTATTCGTCGATTTCTTGAAACGTGAAAGATCCATGCTGCTCCACCTCTCCTGTAGTCCCCGAAAAAGCAGGCTGGATACCTCTGCCTCCGGAATTTCTGCAGACTTTGGCGTCACAACTCGAAGTCGTGCCAAAAAATCTTCATGCATTCCCCGGATTTGCTGTACATTTCGGTAGATTGCGGGTCTCGTTCTCAGAATTATGGATAAAATCTAACAGGCCGCAGATAAGTCAGTAGGAGCATACAATCGAGGAGGAAATACAACGTACATCGGTAAGTGCCTTCAGGCCGGTGACGTAGTCCGCCTCGGACGTAAATATCTCGTTGAGCACTTGACGTCTCTTGACAGCGCGAGTTTGTGTTGCATCATCAATAGACGCGATCGATGCTAGCCTCATACTGTCCATCGACATCCGCGTCTCCGAGTTTGATCGAGCGCTGCTTCGGCATCCGCTTTGATGGGTGCTGCTCTGGGTGGTTGCCCTCGACCTCGTAGCAACACTCTGGCTGGTGATACTTAGGGACGCGGTCTTGACAGTTTCCAGGACGGATGATCCAGACATCTGTTCCCATTGCTGCTCTTGCAGGTTAGGAAATGGAATCAAACCTGAATCGATGCCACTCTGTGGTTCATCAAACCAGCCTTCGACATATCTTTCAGGGGGGGCGAGGGTAGTGTGCTTTTTCGATCGAAAACTGTCAACCCACTTCTTGAAAGGATAACTAGATGTTTTCCCAGGGGACGCTGTGATGCCTTCTGCCTCGAGATTATTGTGCTGTGAAACAGGATGGTCCACTGCAGGAGCAGGACTCCCGTCTCTGTCCTCCCCGAGAGGATCCATAGCGATCCTGGTGTTGATCACTTCTGTGAAGAGCCATGGCAAAAGATGAAAAGGGAATCACTGCGGGAGTGCCTATGATGTCGTGCGCTCTGCGACTCTCGGCGCAAGCTGACTGTGTTTAGGGAAATAGCAGCAAACTGTATAGTTCGATATGCGGAAGTCGCGACAGACACAAGAAATGAATATGAACTGTAAACGACTTTCCTATCTAAATAAGACAACAGGATACTGAAAGGAATCACAAAGAAATAAATAAAACAAAGAAAATACAGAGATATATGGCCGAATTCAGGGCGCAAGCCCGCCCTCGTTCCCCTCGGGCCAAAAGCGGAAGCATGTGGCACGTGTACGTCATTTCTGTGAGTACTGCTGGAATCGCATATAAACACATAAACCTGAAGGCAAAATTGATGCTCATCGCGTATTACAGCAGCATCGCGGGCAAATAGCGAAGGCTAAGGGGCTATCGTTGCTTTCTAGAGCAGAGAGACGGTGGGCCGCGTTGAGGGCGTCGGTATCGCTGCCAAGCATATCAATCTAGCCGGATCTCCCCAGATTTAGCAGACCCCGCCGAGCCACTGGAGATCTTCCTAACAGCCGAGTCCAACAACAACAACAACAACGCCCCTTACTTCTTTATAATGATTTGTGATTACAGACTGTCTTGGTATGGGCATTCCCATGGATGATAACATTAACGCACCTACTGTACCCTCCGGTCCCAGGACCGGGAGGGCCGCCCCAGATCTGTCGAAACTCTCCTTAGACGGCCTCAGAGAGGAGAAGTTGCGTATCGAAGCGGAACTATCGGCTCTTAGCAGTGTTCTAACCTCGGTTTGTCCACAATCTTTCTGCTTTGATGCCTTTTGGGAGAAAATGGAAGCTTGTACTGACTTCCTATTCCAGCATGGGGTAGACATGAATACGCCCTTAACGATTGACGGGTTTCCGCGCGACGACATCGATGTTGCTCAAAGTACGTCTCCGATTTTCAGTCGATAGATGGGATAGATTGTTTACTTAATTTTTGGCAAGTACGGATCACTCGGGCACGAATAATACACCTTCGAACCGATCACAAAGAGGTCATGAAATGGATAGAACAACGCGTCCACGAGACCTTTGCCAAGCTCCAACAGAACCAGGATGCTTCAGCTGCTGCGGATACTACAACCACATCTACGTCCCAGCCAGCAGTTGCCGGCGAGAGATCTACGTCAGAGGCTCCACCTCCGTCAGAAGCTACAGTGGTGGAGACACCGTTTGCGAAGGTCAATAGCGTTGTTGCCGGAAGCCCAGCCGATCAAGCCGGCTTGAGAGCTGGTGACACCATCCGAAGCTTTGGAGGCATAAACTGGATGAATCACGAGCGCCTCACAAAGGTGGCCGAGGTTGTCCAACAGAATGAAGGCGTAGGTCACTCTGCTCCTGCATGATTTGTTCCACCTTTTCTAATCAGCATCCAGCGCCCCGTGGTAGTCAAGGTCGTCCGGAAGAATGATTCTGGCCAAGGGACTGCTGAGTTGACTCTCGGACTCGTCCCACGGCGCGACTGGGGTGGCCGTGGCCTGCTGGGCTGTCACCTCGTTCCCTTGTGACAAAGCTCTATGTTAAGTGCCTTGCAATGAAGCTTCTAGGCTGCGACACCAGACGCGACTCAGTGCTTATCTATTTAAAAGTTCACTGGATTTTTTATTATTATGAAAGTCATGTCATGGAGTTCAAAATGGTCCAGGTATCAGGATCATGCGTGGTTCGGGCTTATGTATCACGGAGGGATTTGAGGATCTCTGGGAGGCTATGCGCGATTACAGTGTAAAATTCAACCTGCATATCAATCAAGAAAGAGGCGTTTGACGGTAGTTCTCGAGCGTGTAGAACTCTGCAAAGTGTGCTGTAGGCAAGGCAGCCGGTTGTTCATCTGCTGCCTACACATCGCCCGCAGGCACCCTCAGGCGCTTCAGGCACTCCAGAGGGGCAAAATTCTAGTCACGTGATCAGTGGTCTCCCGACCCGCTAGTTTGTTGTCACCGACCTGCTCAAAAATTCCATCGCCAGCCCAACATCGCCTGGAATTCTTCCCAGCAGCCGTTGCGCTCGCAAGTTACGTGGAACCCAACCCTCCTTGACCCTTCAGACATCTCCGTCACGCGTGCGCTGTGAATTTCTCATCCGGATCTCTTCGTTGGCGATATTTTTTCCTTCATAACGTCACATAACCACCATGGCTGAAGGCGCGCAGGCCCCACCAACCTTCAAACTCGTCCTTGTCGGCGATGGTGGTACTGGAAAGGCAAGTAAAATGGATTCCCCAGTGTTTTATTGCTTTCAAACGATTACCCACAAATGCCGACAACTATCGCCTGATCTGTCGGCTTCCCCTCCACGTAATCAAGAAATCGCTCTATCGATCGCCATCCCTTGTCAGCAAGATCATATTATTAACGCATGACCATCAACAGACCACCTTCGTCAAGCGCCACCTGACTGGCGAGTTTGAGAAGAAATATATCGCGACTCTCGGTGTTGAGGTGCACCCTCTCACCTTCGCCACTGTACGTCCCGCTCACAACCCCCTTCCGTTGTTCAGCTTGACTAACTCGGTATTAGAACCTGGGTATGATCCAGTTTGACGTTTGGGATACCGCCGGTCAGGAGAAGTTCGGAGGTCTCAGAGATGGATACTACATCAACGGCCAGTGCGGTATCATCATGTTCGATGTTACCTCTCGTATCACCTACAAGAACGTCCCGAACTGGCACCGTACGTCTCCTACAGCTGACTCTCAAATTAAACAGCGCGCTGACATACTCCATAGGTGACCTTGTCCGTGTCTGTGAGAACATCCCGATCGTGCTGTGCGGTAACAAGGTCGATGTCAAGGAGCGCAAGGTGAAGGCCAAGACCATCACCTTCCACCGCAAGAAGAACCTCCAGTATTACGATATCTCGGCCAAGTCCAACTACAACTTCGAGAAGCCCTTCCTTTGGCTCGCGAGAAAGCTCGTCGGCAACCCCTCACTGGTGCGTATTCTCGATAGCGTGCATCTTTATGTACCTTGGTAGCTAACACTGGTTTAGGAGTTTGTTGCCGCTCCCGCTCTCGCTCCTCCTGAGGTGCAGGTCAACCCTGAGCTTCTTCAGCAGTACCAGAAGGAAATGGAAGACGCTGCTCAGATGCCGCTGCCTGACGAGGAGGATGCAGACCTGTAAGCGTTTCAGTCGGGGGGTAGTTGAGCTTAGGATTTGGGCGTAGCCCTACCTACGTCAAGTCCAGAGCCTATGAGATCCATCACGGATGAGAAAATGATAATACAAATGATAACAATATGGGGGATTGGCTTGGGGAACGGCCGGACATGATGCATTTTTCGATTTTACTAGTAGCCTAGACTTTATCCTCTCTATCTTGGAACGAGAACATCCTCACGCCAATTCCAAGCTAAACTTATCAATCTGGAACATGATTTCAATTGGCATCCATGCTTCTCTTTCATGTGACATTATGCTATGTTAGTCATGACAGGGAAAGTTTGAGGTGGAAACACCGATGCTTCATCTTAGTGGTCTCCGTTCCGCAAATGATGAGAGAATGCAAATGACTTCCAAGGTTGCTTGCAAAATCAATGGTTTTTGTCTCATGAACAAGAAACTTTGATGTAAACATACGCAGGTGGCCTCGGAGAAGACAGTTCTCCCAGCAACAACCCTGATCCTTGTGGCGTAACCGAGAAGGCGAAAACTTGTATGTGTATACATGTAGATCCATCCCAGCTCAAAGTCCGAGACCACATAATCCAGAACTATCAGTCCGAACTGCTCCGTTCTTGGGAATCCTGAGCAAACAAAATGGAACTGGATTGTCTGTTATGTAGTAAATTCTGCTATCAGTGCCCATCTGTGTTGAGCGGATTTTCACAGCTGATTATCTGGCGCGCAGATGGGACTGTATACAGATTATGATAATTAGTTACCTTAAGTCGTCTGACAAATCAAGCTTCAGTGTCTCTCTAAAGAACTCTTGACCTAGAATGCTTCTAGTCAGTTCTTGCCCTTGCCTAGATAAGGCTACTGATTGCCTACAGATCTAATTGCCATGTTGAAACCGTCAGACATTCTCTTTGCTCCCGTATCGATTGTTCGCGCTATCCCATTTCTTTCCCTAAGAATATTCCCAGTCTTTGTTCTCCCAGGATCTGGCAAAGACAAGATGCGACTCCTTGAATAAGAAGCAAGCTTACTGTTTCACAGACTCACTGATCACAGACCAGACTCGCGGGTCATTGGGCTTCTCACAAGGTCTATGAGGGTTTGCCAAATTTCTTGCAAGAACAGCTGTCTTTCTGCAAGAATCGTGTGGCTCACCTCCCATGATTGCAAAGCTTTGAATATACTTAGCGAGGGATATTTAAGCACCCAGGAGATTCCCTTGGATCTCTTTCCGTAGACGGATATCTATACTCACAGACAACAGTTCCCCGAGCGACTTCTTTTTTATCCAACTGCTAGCTTATATGAAGAAATTCCAACCTCATCACCGTTTCCAAGATGCATTCGTTCCTATCATCTTTTTAACTGACTAAACCCAGAGAGTCTTTCTGTTGGAGTATATATAAGGCCGAAAACTTTCGTGCAAGACAAGCTGGTAACATTGCCTTCTTGTTCAACACTTTTTTAATCACCTATTTACAACTCACAATCCTTACAACACGGCTATATTTATGAACAAACAGCACGTCTTTAACATTTCGAAATTCTCACTGGTGGAGCACATCTACATAAAAAGAACGGCGTTGCCAAGATTTCGAGATCGATCTTTAATGGGGCTACAGTAATAGTCACATCAACCGCGATTGCATTCATTTCCTGGGCGAGACGATACCTAAATTTCACAGAATCGTCCGGTCATCGTGTCATCTCGCAGCGATTATGATATGGACCAGCATACATCTATGAGCTTGGGTTGCCTTTTCAGATGACCCCCACGCGTCCTAAAAGGATCCATTCAACAGACGAAAATGAGGTTTTAACCGCAAACGGAAACATCCGATTGGACCGAGATGTAGCCAGCGAAAGGAGTAGATGATTTTGATATCAACCGCAGAGAACTGCGAAAGAAAAACGACGTTCTTGTCGAGAAACGACCTCAGATAGGCAGGCGTTGTGTTCTATATGTTGGATCAAGATCTCATCCATACTTGGTGGAATTCCGGGGTCATTTCGAGATCAAGCTCTCATGGGACCTGCTCTAAATAAAGGCACAGTTTTCGGGATAGTTTGATCGCTTGTATCTGACGCTGGGTTAACTCAGACTGCCAGGACTGTACAAGAAGATTAATTCGATATCAATAGATAGCTACCCGGTGTATCCATCATTTCTAAGCGTACAGATGCGTGCTTCCTGGTGGCAGTTCTGTCCAGATGGGGACGGCTCGGCAAGGACTACCCTTTGGCATGGGAAACCGATGAGGCTATGGCCAAATAGTGCTCTTACTTCATACATCTCTCCAGGAGAGAACTCATACCAAATCAAATTCCATGGATTCCGCGCAGCGCCGTTCCTATTTTAAGCGATGGTAACCGCAAAGAATAGCCCCTACAGGTTCGACAAGACGTCTACCTGAACTTCGTCATGCTCGTCTCCAGAGAATTTCGAAGACGGACGCAGCCTGTCGGCAGGAAAGCAAAAAAATAACGACAAAGGATAGCTGGGTATATATTAATCTTCCAGCTCAAGGATGCCAATATCAACGTTGAAAGCGCGCGTCGAATGCGCTTTGAAGCCTCGGGGTCTAATAATAACTCTACAAAAGCAACAACACCATTTATAGCCATTGTTACGCAATACAATGCCCCGACTGTCAGGTCTTAATTAATCACAAGAGATCATGAAGAAATCACATTGTCAGTACTTTGTGTGTGAGCCAGACTGGCTTTCCTGTCACCGCCGGTATATCACTCCAGTAATGCCAGACAAAAAAAATCCACTGTGTGAGCAAGCTCTGACTGTATATACCGTGACGGGCATGCTGAGGTACTGAGTCAGAGCTGCAATGACAGGTATAAGTATCTTTTCGAATCCTTTATCGTTTGGTTCGTCTCCCTTCCTCACCATCATCACGAAACAACCATCTAACCTCAATCTCTCTTAATAAACATCGAGAAGAGCCTTGACTATCAAAGATCCTCCGAGCATTTCCATCTTCGATCAAGATCGTAGTTCGTTTCTAAACGCCTATAGAGAATGGATGACAACAGTTTCCGCGAGAATATCCCACGGCCCCCGTTCCCTTAGACGGCGATGATGTCGAGGACTTGGACGCCGGAAATAAGCCCGCACCGCAGAACTCTCGAGCACAAAGTGGCATTGTGGTCTTCCATAGCAGTGCTTTGCCAGATGAGGAGCCTATCTGCAGAAGAACGAGCCACCGAGGAACGCCTGAGGATGCGGGTATATACTACTGGAATTTTCATTTCCCGGCGCTATCCGGTCCATCTGAGGACCTTCCTGAAAAACTTGGACCGCGATCTTCCCGGGCCGCCAGGCGACTTCCTGGACCCGATGGAACTCGTCTACCGTCTCCGGTGGAAGAATAGCCGCCGCCGGCTGCTGTATAATCCCTGGAGGATGTCGTCCATTCGTCGAGTCAGGAGGGTCTGTGAGATGCCAGGTATCTTCCAGCAGACGGTGCCCGAGTTCATCATTGCGGCCCTCCTGAGAGACATAGACATTGGCTTCTTCGGCGGGGCGCTGCGAAACCGGGTGTCACCCACCAATTTCGACGTGAAGGGGCCACATGGTGTGCATACCCGCCTGAGGACGCAGCATTGCGGGCCGCGATTGCGGTGGGTGGACACCTTCGCGACGTCAGCGGACGAGATCCGCACCGAGTCAAGGTCATCGTGGCCGCCCTTCGCGCGCTCAGCATTGTCTTGCTGGGAGAATATTGCGGTTGGCCGACCCCGTCGACCGCGCTTCGATGACCCTCGGCATCCCCTGTATTCCATATTTGGTACGGTGCAACTGGCCCTGCACACTGGGGGTTTCGATATCTTTTTGGGCGCGACTCCCATGTGGTGAACATGGAGGATCCGGCCAAATGATGCTGGTCGTTCCTTTGGTTGCTCTTCCAGTGAAAGGATGGGTCAACAGAGGCGATTTGACGGAGATATGAAAGGGAGGAAGGGAGGGAGGAAGAGCGCGAAAGTGGGAAAGGGGGGGGAGCGGGGGAAGTGCTGTATGTACATAGAGTATCCTAATTATGCAGCTGAATGAACCAAACATTTTTTGTGTGAGCACCCTTTTTCCTTTTTTGTTTTCCAAATGTGACCACTTTACCTAGGCACAAAAAGTCCCCAGAGCTTCCTGTTCAGCGTATCCACTCCAAGCAAGCATTGGAGACACAATCAAAGTTATGCAAGAGTTCGGACATGACAACAGAATATCATCTTAAGATAATTATGATTCAATATCATCAAGAACATCGATTGCTCAAATCTATCTAGTACCTAGCAAGGAGTTTGTGGGGATTAAGGACGCTGAAAGCTGTGTAGATACTCCAGTCTCCACAGCAGTCCGTGCACATAATCACCAAACCCAATGGGGTACAGTACATAACGTAATCCACAAGCGAGCCGCGCACCTCCTACGCGTTCTCTCATACTCAGTTAGTTGAATCTATTCAAACCACCACTATACCACCAAAAATGCCTCCTAAGTCAAAAAATTCTATTGAACAAGAAGGAAGGATCTTACTAGCAATTTCTGCATTACAAAA
>Ga0207748_1000370_pt1 | contig 33921 bp, 33 predicted proteins | sample HigsolmetaGSP13D_FD_184841 | JGI IMG/M metagenome (GOLD analysis project Ga0207748, IMG submission 184841) | High solid enriched microbial communities from the Joint BioEnergy Institute, USA - SP1-3-D (SPAdes) | ecosystem: Engineered > Bioreactor > SSF (Solid state fermentation) > Aerobic >...
CCCCCCCCCATCGTCTCACAACGCATTTCTCATCAAAACGAACTCTTGTTCTACCCATGTTTGAGACCCCCTACCCGCTTTACCTCTCTCAACACCCTTTCCCCGACGGGAACCCTTAGTCGCGAATCCTACTCACGCTCCCGCCCCGACCAAATATGTGCCACTTCCCCTGTACACCGAGATTCCCCATCTGTATTACCCCGTTTACTTACTTTTAAGTCTCTTCTACGTTTCCTTGAACGGCGTCGGAATTCGTATATGGATTGGCAGGTGTAGGCGGCTTGGATTGATTACGTTGGGACCTTGAAGTAAGGAAGAAACTGAACTCGCATCGTTTTTGCTCTGTCTGTTCCGTTCGCGGGCCTCTTATATATCCGCTTCTTTCCTGATGACACATCTTCTTTAATAACACTTTCCTTTTCCCTCTCAGATCCACGTCCTAAGTGTCACTATAATGAATAGCATAAAACGCGACGTTGTTCTGCAGAGAACCCACCTGATTATTTGCAGCAATTGAGATGGCAATGGCAATGAGCGCCTCATTGTTAGCTGAAGTTGGGAGGGACCAGACATCACGTTGCAGATGACGTTATAAAATTGACGCAAAAGAAAAATACTGTTTAATTATGTGAAGACTGCGGCCTGTCCGAAATGAAGGCGAAGTGCGGCCATCTAGCTACGTTGCGTAGCCTGTACAGTAGATATGGTAGCTGAGCATTGAGGGAGGACTAGATACTTGTTGCAGGCTGAGCGGCTTCAATACACTCTGATAGACCATTCCACTTGTGAGCACTCTGTACAATTTGTTATCATAATTCCTTGTGTTCGAAGTCCCACTGGTAGCCGCGAGCCGATCTCCGCTGCAAACAGTCCAAACACTCGTTCTCCGCCATGAGCTTCGAGCTCCTTCGAGGACTCCGTTACGCAGCATACTCTCTCTGTTCTATCGAACAGCCGGACCAGTTTCTCCTCCTTGTCACTGTTTCCCCTGTAAGCTCCTTGTACGCGATATCCCAACGGTTGCCCCGTGTTCCAGCAATGAAATGTCTCTACCCGGTTTAGGGCTCACCGAACAGTCGGCGGAAGCGCAGTATGCTCCCCCGCCGCCGACGCAGATCAGCCTGTCCAAGGGATCGGAGTGGAGATTCGAGGTTGCGTTTGGAAGGACTGTACGCGTCAAGGTGTGTTCCTTGTCTCCTACTTCTTCTTATTGATATCCTTTGGTTACCGTATCTGCTCCGCGTCTTGGTGTAGGCGGAACTTGGCCCGCTGAATTGTCTCTTTGTTGAAAGAATATTAGCTATCTAGGAGAAAGAAGAAAACAATTGAACGATCGCGAAAGTATGACATGGCTGACTTTCCTCACAATCCCTGAGTGAGACGATATTCTAGCTCCTAGCTGGCACCGCAGAGCTCTTCGGCACTGAACTAGCCGCCTCACAGACATACACATTCTCCGGAACAAAGGCTGCGATATACACCTGGCATGGCTGCACGCTCGAGGTCAGCGCGGGGGACGCAATCCCGGCCCCGAATGGGTTCATACCCGGCGGCGCCAATGGAGCAGTCCCAGGTCAGGGGGCCGGTGGATGTCAAAGCGAATATATCGCGGAGGAGACACCAATGGTGGAATATGCCAACGTACACTTTGCGCTGGAGACGATGAGACAGGAGGCCAAGGCCACGGGCAAGGACGGCCCGCGGGTCCTCATCCTGGGACCTGACAACGCGGGCAAGACCAGCTTGGCAAAGATATTGACGGCCTATGCCACCAAGGTCGGACGACAGCCCATCGTGGTGAACCTTGATCCATCAGAGGGCATGCTTAGTGTCCCTGGGACCCTGACGGCTACTGCGTTCCGGACTATGATCGATATCGAGGAGGGATGGGGTAGCAGTCCGATGTCTGGGCCAAGTCCCATACCGGTCAAGCTGCCGCTCGTCTATTTCTATCCAATGCAGAGTCCGCTCGATGCGGAGGGAAGCGTCTACCGGCCGATTGTGTCAAGGCTGGCGCTCTCAGTGACAGGCCGTATGGCGGAGGATGAGGATGCCAGGGAGGCGGGTATCATTGTCGACACGCCAGGGATCCTCGGACAGGGCAAGCCAGGGGCACTTGAGATAATACAGCACATTGTTACTGAGTTTTCAAGTACGGCTTTCCAACGATATCTACGACGAAAAAGAAAAATAGCTTGCGGTATACTGACAATCAAGCAGTATCGGTAATCCTCGTCATAGGCTCCGAACGCCTCTACAGCACCATGGTCAAGAACTACGACAACAAACCCACATCGAGCGCCTCGGCAGCTGCTTCAGACGAACGCATCTCTGTCGTCAAGCTGTCCAAATCCGGCGGGTGCGTGGACCGCGATGCGGCCTTCATGAAAGCCCTCCGGGAATCCCAGATCCGAGAGTACTTCTTTGGCAATCCGATCCCATCAACAGCGTCCTCCGCGCTCTCACTCTCCGCACCCTCCGCCACCACGACCATCACCCTCTCCCCACATGCCCAGCAGCTCGACTTTGATTCCTTGTCCGTGTATAACATTACGGTCGTAACACCAGACGAGGAAGACGACGACTACGACCCGTCCCAGTTCGGAGCAAGCGACTCCTTCCTCCCCGGCGGTGCCAACGACGCGGAGCACACAACCACCACCTCAACGTCAACTCATTCACGCGACAATACCTCCTCCTCAATACCCGGCATAGGAGGCGGCGTGTCAGCTTCAAGCAACAACGCAGCAGCATCAACATCTGCATCCAACGCAAACGTGCCGTTGAAGAAAGTCACCTCCCCTCCCCCATCCGCCCTCGCAAACACCCTCCTCGCCATCACCCACGTCGCACCGAATGCCCCGCTCTCGGACATCCGTGACGCGAGCATCATGGGGTTCGTGTATGTGGCCGACGTAGACGCCAACAGGGGCAAGATCCGGGTACTGGCGCCCGTAGGCGGACGGATCCCCGCCAGGGCAATCATCTGGGGGCGGAAGTGGCCTGGAGAGGTGGTGGGATTGGTTGGGTAGATCATCACATCCATTGTACTGCTTAGCGTCTGTCTGTCTATCTATCTATCTATCTATCTAGCGCGAGTAGATACAGGCTATGAGGTAGATAGAGAGATATCACGTTACGGGGGCGCTGGGAATTGAAAGGCATCCAGGGAGATTTTGACAGGGATGTCTATCCTTTCGTGCGTTGATAACAAAAGAAGATCTCAAGGCATAAATAAAAAGGAGTGATGATAGGATATGGGCGTCGATTTACGCGGTGCGTCAGCAGAAGAAGCTAGCGGATCCGATTGGCCACTTTTAGAAGAAAGGGGAAAACCTCTGATCTAGTTACAGTAGAAGTAGATACATATGTCTTACGAATGAACATAATGCAAACGACAAGGCGCGCATAGTAGAGTTTTATTAGGTTCTATGAATTTTTTTTATTTCTATGTCCATTTTACAAGGAATCCGCCAAGTGTATGGAAACCAACAACCGAAAAATAGATCCCGAAACTGTTTCCCCTCCTTACTCTCGTAAACGTTTCTTCCCGAGTGATATGTTACATAGGCACTGTTGTTCTTGCTAGTTTACACATACATGTGCGCAACAGGGTTTCTTGAAAAGAACCGCCAAGTAAAGGTAAAGTATAGAATAGATAAGGTATTGCACAAGGTTGAATCCGAAAGACGAATTCAGATTCGAATGGACGTACTTTTTTCTCCTGTAAAGGACAAAAGTCAAGAATTGTAAGCAAGAACAATGCGCAGAGCAGAAAAAACACATTCTAGACCTCCGATATATATCGTGTACATGCTATACATACAGAAATGAAAGAGTAATGGAACAGGGACATCAACAACGATGATGAGATCCGACAACAGAGAAGAAAACAAAATAAGAAAAAGAACATACATGCGCGACAGTGGTATCGTTTTTTTCATAAGATGTCAACATAGAAATGGAATGACAACAGCGACGAAATAAACTGTATTGTACGCGCCGGATATCCGAAAACAAAAGAAGAAAAAAATGTTTATAAAAAGAGAGAAAAAAACGACAGGAAAGAATCGCATCGTAACGCGTCGCATCAATATCATATCATCACATCACTCCCACTTCTTCCACTCTTCCGCGTTCTTCCTCAGCTCCAAGTCACGGTCATAGCCCCTCCTCTCGTCCTCCAGAAGCAGCTGCTTCCTCTCCCGGTAGCGGTTCTCAGCCTCGAATCTTCTCAAGGCCGCCAGCTTCAGATATTTGTAGTCGTTGCTGAGGACCGCTTCCCTGAACCTGGTCCGCATCCGGGGGGAGTAGAGCTGGCAGCTCGCCTCACGGCAGCGGTCGGGGCCGTAGCCGGGGAGAAGCCGCAGGACGGGCGAGACCATCTTTGCGATCGGTTTGCCTGCCTTTGCCAGTGGCCAGACGACGTCGTCGTAGCAGTCCTCGCAGATGGTGAACTCGGGCAGGTCGGGGATATAGTGCCACGTGCTCAGGATCATTCTGTCGCGACGGCAGTTGCGAAGCATGCACTTGCGCCGGGCGTAATTGACAAAGTCGCGCATGTCTGGAGCTGGGAGACGTTCGTATTCGCAGCGGTTGGCTGCCGCGTCGAGCAGGTCGAGGTATTGCACGAAACGGGGGCTCTCGCTGGAGAGGTCGCAAACTCGCTCCTGCATGACGGGGCTGCACTTGAAAGCGTCCCGGAGAGGAGGCATCAAGATTCGCACATTGCGGACACATGCGGAGCAGACGTTGAATTTTGGAAGGCCCGTACCCGTCTCTGGATCAATGACTTTGTACCAGGCCTGGACGGAGCTTGTTCGTCCGGGGCATGGCATGCTTCCTGCAGGTGGCCGGGTGATCTGATATAGCATCTCGAGATTGGTATGCCGTTGCTTGATCGTTTGAAGCCATGCCAGTCGTGTCCAAGGCTCGCTCAGTGCGCAGCGAACCTTCTGACCACGGGGCTTTGGAAGACTGGGGATGAAGTAGTCGCGAAATCTTGACTGGCCAATTTGCTTCATGCAAGATGGGCAGATATCGATATAGCTCATCCCTATGATAGTGTACCAGTCCTGGTGGCCAGCCGTGGGTATCGATCTCGGACAGGGTAAGAGACATAGACTTGATGGATCTGGTGACGTGCGGCCGGCTGGCTCTTTCGTTGGGGAGCTCTGGCGTGACCATCTTGGCTCAGAGGTCCGTTGTGATGACGCACGCTTTTGAGCTTCTTCATCAGAGAATGACACCGTGCGACCGCGCCGGGGAGATGTTACGCGTACCACACTGTAGGAAGGCGTCTTTGGAACTGGACTCTCATACTTCGACGACTGTTTCGTGGGCGAGTAGCAATGACTTGGCGAGGGCTTTGAATCGTAACGTGCTCCCTGCGTTGGAGACAGCGGAGCTGAGACAGGCAGGTTCGTGTTCGAAGAGACTCCGGGCGACTTTTCTCTCTCCCTGTAGCCCTGTACATCGCACATAGAATACGGCCTTGCAAATTGCTGATCTCTGCGACGTCCCAGATTCCCATCCACCCTTTCAGAGACTGTAATAGCTCTCCTGCGAGAACCGGGGCAGCCGTCATTCTCGAGCCGTGGTCTTTCTGGCCCACCGAAAGAATCCTGAATGACCCTGCGATTATTTGTAGTATCGGACGAATAACCGTGTCTCCAGCCGGATTCATGCCATGACTCGTCATCGGAGAATGCATACGGGGATCGCTTGTCATTGGCCCTCTTCATGGAATCTTCAAAACCAACACATTTGGCACGCTCACCGTCGAGGTTACGGTACGCGACTCGTTGGCCAAGGTAGCTCTGGGATAAGTGTCTTTGGTCGTGACGTTGCTGCTCTGGTTCATCGATAATTTCGAGTGACTGGGCAGAAGCTTGTCGCTCAAGCTCCTGGACGTTCACGCGAGGTTTCAGCACTGTACTCTCCAGCGACAAGAGACTTGAGTCGGAAGATAGATCGGCCTTCTGTTTTGAGCCCTCAGTCTTGGATGACGAATATGATGAAGGCGCTCTGTTGCCTCCACTAGACGTTTCCGATAAGTCCTCGATTGCTTGTGAGTGGACTTGGGAAACCGTCGATGGACGAGGCGCCTTGCTGTCGTCTTCATTCTTCTGAGAACGGACGTCCTTTGGAGGTGGCAGAGATTCCAGTGCTGGAGACTGCATAGGCTGGGAGCCACCTGCGTGAACGAAAGGTTGGTCATCTTTCGAAGCTGGAGGTGGTATGGGAGGCCCGCGGCTGCTGTCCGAAGTGCTGCTTCCAGTTGACACGATCGACGCGTCAGAATCGGCTGTCGAGGAGCGAGAGGGAGGCACATCCATCGCCAAGAGTATAGGATACTGGTCGACCGTTCCTCTGAAGCACACGCCTTCCTCTGGGGACTTTTCGCTTAAAACAGAAAGGCCATTCAGTTCATTGGCCAGCGACTCGTATTCGTCTTCCACGCTAGGTGAAGGCGGCCATCGAGGCCGCACATCCCGGGGAGATTGCATCTCTGCGTCGTGTAGAGAAATAGATATTCTGTCGGAGTCAATGAGAAACTATCCTTATCACGGTGGCTCTGCTATTGCGAAAACACAACGCATTAGACATCCTTCCTTAGCTAGAGCGTGGATATCAGTCCCTCCTAACTCACTCAGAATCCGAGTTAGAAGGACGCAAAGCCGAGCCAATGGAACTGAACTTTGAGGCACATAGATTCGACTTGACATTAGATTGTAGATGGAAATGTGAAAAGGCCTGCTGTGGATATCACAGAAACATGTAAAACAGGGACATCGATGGCATTTAAGAAAGAACAGCAGGACCGCACACAATGGCTCAATGAGATGTATCGGGCAGCGCCGTCGAGTTTTCCTGAGACCTGATAGGCGCAGAGGCGCATTACGTTGGGCGTTAAGATGCGCCAAACATTAAGCGACGAAGTTGCAGATGCCCAGTAACGGTAGTGGACAACGCCATGCAGGTCCGTAGTAAAACAGTTGGGGCGCGTATTCATGGAAAAGTGGCAAAAGGAATATCATAATTTTTGCTTCCCCGCCATAAGAACGTTGTCAGTTGCTTGACTGCCCCCTAAATTGGCGGTGGAGGCCGTGGTGATCCGGTCGTTCCAGATGCAGCTGGACGGCCATCGGTGCAGGGCATGCAGCAACTTGACGACAGCGCGCAGGAGAGCCGGAGAGGAGTGGCCAGCATGCATGAGGCGGTGGGTTCTTGGACAGCGACCTGCAGGACTGCTGTGTATCGTGACGAGCCATCTCATGTCGGCCAGCATGACCTCTGGAGACCCTGTAGATGCCGCTGTCCAGCCGGTTCGAAGCCGTCGATCGCCTCGTGCAAGCCGCAGATAGGGCTTTCATACCCCAGCATGCTGGTTTGCATGCTGGTTGGAGAGAAGAGGCGACGCCTCACCTGCCGACTGCCGTGGGACAAGCATTGTTTGCAGATATCGTGGCCATTGGGCCTTTGATGCACAGCCCTCTGGAGTCCAGACAACTGTGCTAAGGAATCAAAAAGTCTGTGATGCTGTCACTCAATAGAATTTGGAAGACCGCTGCGCGCTAAAACGGGGCGCAAGATAGTGCAGCACAATGGCCAAAAGACCCATCAACCCCTCCTGCTGGCAGTCCTTTCGCCGCCCGTATGGAGTATTTGCTCCAGGCATGATAAATGATAGTGGTGCCTTACAAAAAGTCCTGTGATCATTGCCTCTGTGTCGTCAACTCGGCCCGGCCCCCATATATCCACAGCTACTCTTCCACGTTGAGCGTCACCGTTTCATATTCCGATCTGGTCTAGCGAAAAAAGGGTCACGAGGAGGGAAATAATCAACACAAAAAAAGCAAAAGGCAGAGCCTGTGGATTGTCCAGTTCGTGTTTTTTGCAAACCCATGTTGTGTGGAGAGGAGCGTGGCCCCTCATTCTGGGCTGCAGGGAGGCTGAAACGAAACGTCACTCGATGGGGGCCGTCGCCCTCTTCTCTGACTCTTTAAAAGCTGTGGAAGAACGTACCCAGCTAGGCTCCAGCTTTTTTTTCTACGATGACGTAACTGTGGATTTCTCCTTCGTCAAGAAACCTTTACTGTCAATATGATTGCCTTGACGGCGAATTAGCCTGTTTAATGGTCCAGTAGTAGCGACAAGCTGGCCCCGACTTCATGGAAAGAGATGGTAGAAGCCCTGCCACGCTTCAACTTCGTCCGCTGTCCATATCTCCAGAGGCTTCGTGCGCCCATCGTTTCTTGTCTGGGATTATGGCCCATATCTCTTTAGTTTAGAGGTGTATGTATATTCAGCAGACAGGTTTTCCATGTTTGTTCCCCCAAGCCAACAATGCTAAGAAGTCCCCACGCCCAGGTCCATCATACCAGGATGTAGGTGTGCAGACACCAAGCTACAGATTCTGCGATGCTTTATGCATTGCATACATCATGGCCATTATCCACTGAACGAGCCAGTGACAATTTATATACATACAGCACCTCCTCGGCTGGCTTCCCGACCGGTCCCGTCGGATGCGGGCCGACGGCGAGCGCGCCCTCCCGGCCCTCCCGGCTCTCCCCGGCATCGGCGAGACCGCCTGCCGAAAACGGTCTTCTGTTTGCTGCTCAAAGACAGTCCAACCGGATTCTGAACGGGTAGAGAATCATGACAGCAGGTGATGTGGCTGGGATGACAGATTCGCTTTGTTTTTATTGTGTAGAGGTTCCTTTCTCATGGTTATCAGGCGTCCGTCTCGTAGGAAAAGGTGCATCAAGTTACTACTCCCTCGACGTCAGTGATCCGCGACGCTGTCGTGACGCTGCGGGGAACCGACCAGAGAGAGCTCCTCCGCCAGGCGGCGCGACTCCGATCACGATAGCCATGCCAGGGATCAATACAAATACATAACGAGCCCTCGCCCGGAGCTGCTCCGTACTGGCCTTGCTGGTTATTTCCGCAGTCCGACGCCATAAGGAATCCAAATTGCCTCACCAGCCCTTCCCCGCTCCAAGGACCCTCGGTGGAGTTTGGATGTATTTCAACCGCGCGCTAGCCTCCCAAGCAGGATTGCTCTTCCGTATGAGCAGCTCCGCTCGACTCGCTGCCATCCGCACCCAGCTGAATCCAGCGTCACTGTTTTCTTCGGCTTCATCGCAGACTCAGCGCACTGTCAACATGTCGGTCCCGTCGACGCAGAAGGCCATCGTCATCGAGCAGACCGGAGGTCCCGAGGTCCTCCAGTTCAAGGCCGACTACCCCGTGCCGACCCCGCAGGAGGGGCAATTGCTGGTCAAGAACAACATCTCCGGCGTCAACTACATCGACACCTATTTCAGAACCGGCCTCTACCCTTCCCCAAAGCCAGAGGTCCTTGGCCGTGAGGGCGCCGGCACCGTTGTCGCTGTCGGTCCGGGCCCCAACCCGTACAACTTCAAGGTCGGGGACCGCGTTGCCTGGCTCAACACGGGAGGCTATGCGGAGTACACGGCGGTGCCAGCGGCCAAGGCTGTCAAGATTCCCGACGGCATCTCTGATGAAGAGGCCATTGCCGGGTTTCTGAGCGGCCTGACGGTCCTGACCCTGACAAAGGAGGCATACCCGGTCAAGAAAGGCGAGTGGGTGCTCCTGCACGCTGCTGCCGGAGGTGCTGGGTTCCTCATGACCCAGGTGCTCAAGTCAATCGGTGCCAAGGTCATTGGAACAGCCGGGGGTCCAGAGAAGGTCGAGCTGGTCAAGAGCCTCGGGGCAGACGTCGTCATCGACTACAGGAGCGAGGAGGGCAAGGACTGGGTCAAGAAGGTCAAGGAGGTCACCGGCGGAGTGGGTGTGGATGTTGTCTACGACTCTGTCGGCAAGGACACCTGGGAAGGCAGCTTGGAAGCCGTCAAGAGGAAGGGCACGATCATCTGGTTCGGCAACGCCAGTGGTCCTGTCCCGAACCTTCCGCTCAGGTAAGTCTTGATATTCTCTCCCATACCATCTTTTTCCTGTCGTGGTCAATATAGCCATCAACTTCCTCTCCTTAAACTAACAATGAATCTACACAGTCGTCTGTCCCCGAAGTGTGTCAAGATCGCTCGTCCCATGCTCTTCGGCTACATCGAGACCCGTGAGGAATTTGAATTCTATGTCAACGAACTCTTCAACCTGCTCAAGTCCCGTCAGCTGAAGGTCAAGATCCACAAGATCTATTCCCTGGAGGAAGCGGCACAAGCACACAGTGTACGTCCTTTCCTCGTATTCCCTGGCCATATTGCATCCGTTGCTGACTCCGTTATTATAGGATCTCGAAGGTAGGAAGACAACTGGAAAGCTGCTCCTGCGGCCATAAATGAATGCCTGAGTGACAGCCACTGTCACACCCATCCCTGCTCCACAACTTTGCCAGGGCTATATATGGACCCCTTTTAACCAGAGAGAATCGAACCCCTTTAATAATAACGTCCGGAGGGAACGCAGGAATGATGCGACGACTCTGTCAGAGTAACTACCTCCTAGGTAGTCTGTTTTAACCATACACTCCATATTTCCCTCCTTCAATGTACGAAGTATGTATGCTAGAACTTGCATGCTAGAACTGTACTTACGAATAGAGCATTTCCTCCATCCAGCTTTGTATCTGGTCCCTGTATTGATAATAGCGACTGTTGAATTTCAGGAAGTCTTGTTCTGAATTTGCCGGCATTTCAATACATATAGTAGAATCATCCAGAAGCGTCTATCTACTACGTACTAAATTTAAGCAGTTTCCATTCTGCGTATCCGCTTCTCACTGCGTAAATAAATCCCAGGATTTATCATTTAGGTACGAGAGCACAAGTAGATCCATTGACTCGATGGATTGATTGGATGATTCCTGTCGTTTGAGCTCCATTTGTTCCCCGGACGCCGAAGACTGAGATTCAACTGTCCTAGAAGTCTAATTGACTCCAGTAGACTGAAGTGTCTTTTTTTCAGGTTAGTAATTATTAAACCAAAATACCGGTTGCCTACCTAGGCGTGAATAATGGAGTCCTCTGCATGCATGTACATGTACAGACCTAGATATACCTACCTTCTATTTGTGACGCTCATGGTTTGCTCTCTTCCCTGTTGTAGACATGCATTTATACCTGTGTCAAATGTTAGAGATCCATATGAGTGTTGGAAGGCAGATTGTGGACTTAAAGGTGATAACTCTAATTTAATTGTTTGGAGGTAGGGGGTTTTACGATCTGAGGGAAGGACAGATGTCCACGAGGAAAGGGAGAAAATACTACGTAGATAAACTGCATTTTCAATTTCATTTCATACTTCCTAACTTCTAAGGGATTACTTTGCAAAGGAGAGCTCGTGCAGTGCAATGTTCATTCATACATGCATGTGTGCAATACAGCTGAAGATAATTCAGGGCCGTTGTTCAAGTATTCTCTGATCATCTCATATGAAATCGTGACCGGAACATTCTCCCCGCAAGTCCGTCTTCTCTGCTTCACCTTCATTCTTCTCCTCTTTGCCAGCATCTGCCTTTTCTTCGTCGGCGTTCTCGCCGTCCTCGTTGTCATCTTCGTCGCCATTTTCGATATCAGCCGCCGTGAGATCCCGAGGTTTCTTCCACCCAAGCATGGCGTCGTTGCCGAGGACGGTGTAAATGGAGCAGTAGGTGCAAAACACCTCGTCGAAGAAGTCCAGACCGCAGTTGAGCCGCCAGACGGACGTGATGATCTTCATCCCCGGGTAGCAGAGCTGGAGGAGTTTCTCTTCGAGGAGGAACTCAAACTCCAAGGAAGGAATGTTGCCATTTTCCCATGCCAGGCGCTCCTCGGGGGTGAGGTCGATCGGCGGCCTTGCAGGATCACGGTATGCCTTGCCACGCAGCTTGCCGACGGGGCGGAGGTCAGGAGCCTGGGTGCCGTAGAATTCGCGGAGGTCATCATCCGGTGGGATCACGGCGGTGACCTCGAAACCGTCGATGTCCTCGACGCGGGCTGCGCTGAGGGCGCTTCTGTTGGCTAGGTCGCGGAAACGAGTGGCTTGCTCGTCTGATCCAGCACCGGCAAGGCCAAACTTGACGACTTTGCGGGCGATGTCGTTCGTCATCGTAACAGAGTCGTCCTTTTCGATCGCCCACTTGCCGTCTTCGACATGAAGGTCGTAGAAGTATCCCCCGAACAGTGTTGAGCAGGCTGTATTGAATTCTCCCGGCCCACTGGCCATGAATTGCTGATTGTTCCACAGCTCCTTGGTTGCAATGTCGCAAGAAACCCGTGCGGCATGTATGTTGTCCTTATACTCGGGACAAACGTCGTGATAGAGGAGGTATGACAGAAAGTTCTTGATGGTTACCGTGGCCATTTTGATCGTATCCTCCGTGTCGGGGCTGAAGTAAGATGGAAAAAAGGAGGTCCTAAAAACCGTCAACCAACTCGACTGGAAATAACTTGTGCAGGCTTCGCAGGGTTTGACTTACAGATATCCCTTAACGACGGCATCAAAGTCGATGTCAAGATTGGAACAGTCGTGGCCTATGCTGGCCTGTCCTCTCGCAAGAAGGATCTGTTCCTTGTCCATATTTTCGAGGTCGCGGTTGTCGACCCCTCCGAACATCTTAGGTCCAACATCGATGCCGCCATATGCGAGATACTTAGTAAAGATGTCTCTTCGGTCTGACTCAATTCGACGTTTAGTCTGGAATCTCAATATAGCGTCCTCGATTCGACTGAACAGTTGTCAGCATGGTCGATAGCATCCATCGAATCGCAATATGTAGCCTTACTGGACGATGGGTCGAGACCTAGACAAGTAATTTAGTTAATTCTCATTTCCAACGGAAGTTAACACGTACACGTCGTATAAGCTCTTCTCATCTTCGTATTCTGCAACAGTGATGGGAGGATCGACATAGTATTCCTCGAAGCCAGTGGGCTTACCCTATCAAAGCATCAGCCATTTGAAAAGGGTAGCCATCATTCGACTCTGCGAAGATAGGCACGCACGATTCCCCGTTGGCTCTTTGGACGTCTCTTCTTCTTCTTCTTCTTTTTAGTCGACGGGGCCAGGCCAATTTCGGTCAATAACTCTTGCTCCCCATCGTTTCCCTCGCTCTGAGGCTTGGCTTGGTCAGTAGTCTCCATTTTCTTAGCTGTCTGCTCTGCCTTCTCGACAACATCCGGATTCTGCGAAGCGTCAGTGCTCACGTCGTGCGCAGCGCAAATCGGGATTTCTGCAGAGTCAGCCATATTTGTCTCCTTGAAGACCCTTATGTAGAGTATCTTAGTATCTGAAAGTACGAGAAGGCAGCCAGGAGGGTCAGGTGTTGGTCAGTGTGAGAAAGAAAGTATGTGAGGGTGTCATGTAGGATCCTTTGAGATGCTGGAGTCTTCAAGTAACAAACAGAGGCAGACGTGAAGTTGAATAAGCGCGTGAATGGAAAGAGGAGATTCACTGAATCGTCCCCAGTTGCATCTGCGGCATGTCCCTACGGACGATAGCATTCAGAGATGTTTTTTATTCTGTTATTTGCACTGTGATGTTCAATGCAAGAGATAATAGTTTGCTGCATACAGCAATAGCCATACATCAAGATAGAGTTCTATCTGTATGTCCGTAGATGCTATGGGCTGCAGCTCAAGCAAACGCCTTACAATGGATGGTTGACCGGATAACTGCTGCTGCTTGCTGACTGCTATGAGGGCAAACATATCACCTGGATGGAAAGAATAATATCATCAGCCCAAATTAACAGACAATTATCTTTCCTCGCGACTCGGTGTTAATCAGGATCGCCTTATTACTCGGACGACTGATCGACAACGACGTTTCGAATTCTCAGTTAGCAGACAACCGGTTGGGCCCCATGGGAATGAAGGACCAGAGCTGAGCCAGCGTCTGAGACCTTCGTGTCGTTTGCATTGCGGGAAACGGTCCCTATCGACAGAACGACAAACGCGAGGATCCCCCTGCTCGTGGGCATTGCTGTCCCGAGCCCTGACGGAGTCGATACCGCGATACGCTCCGGAACATTTTTGGCAGTTGTGCCCTGGTGTACCCCGCAGTGATCATAAATTACAGCCTGTATCAGACTGTAAAAAAGCCCATGCTCAGCTTCACCAACAATGCTGCTACACTAGGCGTTGCTAATTGATGATCACTTTGATTGCCTCCTCCACTGTCGCGTGCTGAACTGCATCCCAAGACGCTAGTTCCAGCCACTTGTCTGTCCCTGCCCTACGTGGCGCATGCATATCCTGCTGTGTCTAGCGGATCGGATCCTGACACGATCTCAAATCCTCCGCTTGCTCCCCCTGCCGCGTGCCGTCCCTCCCTTCGCCTTGTTCTCCTCCGCCTCAGCGTCTGAGAAGCCTTGCTCCGGGTCACTCTGTGACTTGTGTAGTGAGTCGACCGGTATGCTGTCGTGAGATTCGCCGTCTTTACGGAGACCCAAACCTTATCACTGTGTTGCCGACCATGCCGTCACCTTCGAGATCAGATAGCCGCAAGGTGCGGAAGCTGGATGCTGACAGCTTCGTTGCGTTTGACCTTGCTGCAGCTGGACAGTATGTTCCCCGTCATTCTTTCCTTCCGTCTTATGTCTTTTGTGCTCCAAATTCAATTCCCCTTTGCCGACTTGAGCAAACCAGATCTTAGTTATCATCTTCGGATGGCCATCCCTTTTTCTCAGGGCTAGCACTGACATATCATTTGTGACACAGTGATGGTGTTCTTTGCGATCCGTCTGGTTCCCTGATTGCGAAGCCATGCACACAAAAGGAGGTTGCTTTCTACGAATCGAGCGCCCTCCACCCCGCGTTCAAGGCATTTATGCCCACGTTTATAGGCACACTCTCATCGGCGGACCAACAGCAACCTCTCGCCAAGGCTGCGGCCGAGCATGGTGGTGCTATAGTAATCCCCACATCAGACAATTCGTCAGCGTCGAATACTGCAATTAGCCTCGATGCCTCCCAAAAAGTCGTAGGGACCTCCGAGCACGCTCCTCCCCTACAAGAAGAATGGGTTCCTTCCGGCGGGCGTAAGTTAGAAACCGGTCTGTCAATTGTGCTGGAGAATGTGGCTTCCGGCTTTAAACGGCCGAACGTTATTGATGTGAAGTTGGGTGCTAGACTCTGGGCAGACGATGCTCCCCTAAGCAAGCGAGAAAATCTGGATGCTGTTTCAAGGGAGACTACCAGCGGCAGCTTAGGATTTCGTATCGCCGGGATGAAGGTGTGGACTGGGAAAGGACTGACCAAGGATAGCTCTCCGGGCCCTACCGATCCGTATGCGACCAAACATGAAGGGTCTGAAGGAGCAAAGGGTGAAGTTATTGAAAAAGATGGCTACAAACGCTATGATAAGTGGTATGGACGATCTTTCAATGCGAATAACGTCAAGGAAGGCTTCAGGACCTTCCTGGCAGGGGCCAAAGCTGGCAAGGTCGACCGCTCCAAGTTGATAGCTAAGAGGATAGCCGAGGAGTTAAGATGCCTCCAGTCCGTCCTTGAGTCGGAGGAAAGTCGGATGTATTCTTCAAGTGTCTTGATCGTCTACGAGGGCGACTCGGAAGCTCTCGAACAAGCACTTGAGGAAGAGAAGAAACGGAAGGAAAAGGAAGCCGAAAAATCCGGGAAGGAGGACGATGAAGAGGAGGCCTTCGATCTCCAGAAAGAGGGTCTGGAAGTTGTCGATGTGAAGGTTGGAGACCACACTGTCGCCCAGGGCGCTGTCAAAATCGACATCAATCCCGAAACGGCGCAGCAGCTTCAGGACTTGGAAGACGAAGAAGAGGAGGAAGAAGCTCCGAAAGTCTACGACCTCCGTCTGATCGACTTTGCACATGCAAGCTGGACTCCAGGTCAAGGGCCAGACGAAAATGTTCTTATGGGTGTGAGGAACTTGGCCAAAATTATGGAGGAGCTTTCTATGGAATAAGATATTAAAAAAATCAACTCTGCAATTTCCTATTCGCCCGGGCCGCTGGCGGCTCTTGGATGCGACAGCAATATGCGCGACATATATACCATTGTGATGCAGCTAGACCAAATCGCAATAGCAATTTCATTTCCATCTTTGACCGTCTTATGATATCTTTTCTTGCTTCCTTTTTTGATTTGGTCCGCAACAGTAGATGAAGGTAGAATCCAGGAGAAAATTATTCCAGTTTTACAATCCATCTAATGACTTCAGCCATTCTCATGCTGTAAGAAAATTCTATGGCCCATGTTCACTGCTCCAACACTAACTATATCGTATGTCGCCAAGAATATCCTGCTTATGTAATACAAAATGTCTTCGAGATTTTGATCCCGAAGTCAACGCCCGCTTTCTGGTCGGCAAGCTGTCGTACCGTCGTATCCGCTAAGTAGCGACCACGACAACTTCCAAAGATGTTTCCCACGCGTGCGCTGCTGAAACGCTCGGTCTGGAAAGGTAAGTCATTCCATCCCAGCGCGGCTGTGAGGGGGAGTCGATGTCAATCCAAATCAATCGCTAACTGACCGTCCACACCCCGCAACTAGGCCCGAATATCGTCCCGTATGTCTTCCCCAGATAGATCCTCCAATTGCCCAAACCCAAAAGTGCTATCTATCATCTGATCAATCGTTACAATCCGCTTGTTCTTCAAATCCCTCGTCTCATCCATATCGTACCTTCCGAAACGCTTTGCCGTCCGTCCGCTAACTTATACATACTTCGATAAAACACAGTCTCCCTCTCCCAAAACAACTCCCCCCTCCCCCCGGTACCCCCGCGATCAAGACGCAGGCTCGCGCGGCGACGATCCTGCCCAACTTCGTCGGCCTGAAGTTTGCGGTGCACAATGGCAAGACGTACCAGGAGATTCTGATCACGGAGGAGATGGTGGGCCATAAGTTGGGCGAATATGTCCCGTACGTTGCATACCCTACCTACCCTACCTTAACTCCCACCAATTTTGAGGAGCTGTTCGGTTTCCGTTTGGATTTGGGCCTTGTTCATTTTTTTTGATTGATGTTACGAAGACAATGGCTGCTAGGGAGCTGGTCTGGAAAGAAAGAAAGGAAAGAAGCTGACCCGTTTCATTATACAGAACCCGCAAGCGCTTCACGTACAAGCAGTCCAAGAACAAATAAACGGACAGGCTTGTCGCCGACTCGTTTTTTACCACCCAATTCCATTCCCACGTCTCTCTCTCTCTATCTCTTCTATGTTTTCCACATGGTCCCCTCTCCTCGCGTCGAGCTATCGAAATGCGATATACTCTTTGAGCCTTCACTTATGGAATGAATAGACTATGGACCCTTCTCGAGATGGGGATCCCAGGTGAAAAAAGGGAAAAAAAAAGAGGGCAAAAAAGGGCAAAAAGGACTATGTTAGAAGGAGTTTCTGTGCATTGGCCGGGAGGTTCCCCCTGTCTCGAGATGTATTATTATTATTATTATTATTGCCATCATGTATATGTGTATGTATACCTGCCATGGAAACAGATACGGAGTTTTTGATTTGGGGTTTGGAATCGAATCTACACCGTTGATTCCTGCAATTCGCTGCTTCTTTTTTCATCACTGTAAAACAATGAAGGTAGTAGTGCATGTTGCCCGCCCGTGAGCTCTACTGGAACGGATTATGATAACTCATCACAAGGTGGTAATTACCAAGGTAATTTTTTTATGGTACATACAGCCACTTATGTTCAAACTCTCATAGAGGAGGACTCAATAAGTCTGGTTTCCGTTCCAACGCTGATTCAATTCGGGTTTAATTCGATTGATGCCCCAGCGTATGATTTTCCCTCCAGTACGCCTGTAGACCCAAACACCACTTTCCCCTTCAATAATAAAGGAAACAGAATCTCGTATCGTCACAATTCCAGTCACATGGTCTGAAGCCCGAAAGAAACAGGACAAAAAAAGGCCCTCTGCAAGAGGAGGATGTGAAAACTATACAATGGAGATATACGGTGACCCAAATCTCCTGTGGAAAAGAAAAAAGGTCCAGATGCGTAATAACACACCTACCGATAAAACTCGCTTCTCTTGACGCTGACCCCGTACTCCGCAACAGCCATACCCAGATCCTCCATGGTCAGCACGGTCCGTCCCTGTCCAGAACCGCCCTGTCCACCGCCACCGAAACCCGGCCTCTGGATGCCCAGATGGGTGTTGGACGCGCCGCTCTTGCCCTTGCCCGGTTCTCCGCCAGCGACGCCTGCTCCGGCGCCCGCCGCGCCCGCACCGCCGGCCGCGGTGGGCATGTTCAGACCCGCGGCGGCATTAAGACCGCCCATCGGGTTGTTGGCGCTGGAGCTGTTGGAGGCGCGGATGCGCGCGTACTGGTACGCGTCGGCAGCGATGTCGGCGATGAACTTCTGGGTCGCGAGAGCAAGGAGTCGCGCAAGGTGCGGCGGAGTCTGGTTTGGACCGTGGCCTGGGGGCGGGAGGCCGGCCACGGTGAGATAGTGCGCGGTCACGGCATCGGGGATCTATCGAGTAGCCAGGTCAGTCCTGATCTTGATGGGCGTTGATAGTGTGATGTCCCTGTGGCAGGTGGTGAAGACTTACAATAGGCGCATACTCGTCCATCTTCCCCAGAAACTCCCGCAAGCTAGTTTCCTTCTTCGTCGGCGGCGGTGCCGGCGCCACGGGATCAATCCCAATGCCCGGCGCAATAGGCGGGACAGGATTCCCCGGTGCAGCGTTCACATTTGCATTCTCACCAGCCATATTGGTATTGTCGCTAGTGTTCATGTTGATGTCCTGCTCGATGGAGGCGTCAATGTCGTCACCGCCTGCGGGGTCTGTCTCTTCCTCCTTGGGCGCTATCGAAGGCTCAGAAGCTGCAGGAGGAGCAGGAGGAGGCGCTGATGCCGCAGGTGCTGCAGGCGTCGCGTCGGGAGCCACAGGAGCTGCAGGCTCTGCTGTTGCTGGTGACGGGGCAGGTTCTTGCACCTGCGCCTGGGCCTGCGATGGAGGTGGCGGCTGCGACGGTGACGATGACGAGGATGGTTCTGGAGGTGGTTGTTGTGATGGTGGTTGTGGTTGTTCAGCCATGGCGGTGACCAGGTCCGGACGGGCAGATGCAGAGAACAAACCACAGTGGCTTGAAAGGGGAGAATCCCTGCCTCGCGGGGTGGCACAGTTCTGCAGCCTCAGGCCCAGGAGCCTACGGCCGGGGTGTTATTCGCGCCTCAACTGGGGTTGGGTTGGTCGACTCGGGTGAGACGAGGAGAGATGATCAGTGATGAGTGGTGACACTGGAGCCCTGCGCGGTCTTGGCGTGACAGCTTCTGATGTATGTACCGGCCACCTCCTCGAACACAGTTGAATTCTGGTCAACGTTGTTCTATTATTGCTAGTATTCAACATTCATTTAGCGTAGAAAATGACAGAGAATGAAACCTGCCTGGAACTGCAAATCCATGTCTCTTTTTTTTTTTTTTTTTTTTTTTTTTTTTTTTTTTTTTTTTTTTTTTTTTTTTTTTTTTTTTTTTTTTTTTTTTTTAAAAAAAAAAAAAAATCCAATCTCATGATTTTTGTCAGAGAGCTACTTGCTACTGGCCTATTCGTACAGCTATTATTATTGGCAAAAGAAAAAAGCAAAATCACCCATGCACCTCACAACAACCAATTCCGGCCACACAACTCAGTACGCCTGGGAGAAAGAGCAGAAAATGTTGTGACAAGAAAGAGGAATCAGAATAGTACAATCTGTACGCCTGTGCGCCGTAACCTCATTGACTCCCCGTTGTGCCTATTGGGCCATCTGCATGTTTGGATCAACGGGATTCTGGTGTTGATTCTGCTGAAGCAGGTTACCATGAACTTCCTGGCCAAGAGTCTGCATCAGGTTTTGCTCCGCCGTCTGGTCCAGCATCCCGTGGTTACTGGTATCCTGAGGATGACCCGGAGAGGCAGACATGTTCTGCGGGCCCGGGCCAGGCTGAGGTGTAATCTGCTGTGGATGAGCACCAGCGGCAGTGCCAGTACCAGTGCCAGAACCAGTGCCAGCGCCAGCGAGGGCCATCATCCCTTCAATACCCTGTACGTGCGCCTTATCCTCTTCTCCCCGCTTCTTCTCGCGCTCTCGGGCTTCCTGCTTGGCAGCCTGCGCGGGCGCGCGGGTCTTGAGTTCACCGGTGACGAATTTAAGATAGTAAGGCACCTCAATGCCGCTCTTGAGAAAGAATAGCTTGAGATTGCGTGCCTTGTCCTTGAGCTGAACCTGGTTGCGATCCTTCAAGGCCTCGCTGATAGTACCTCCGGGTCCAAACATGGCCAGAATCTGACTCCAGTGTGGTCCTTTGACCCGATCCAACCCTGCCATTAAGGCATTCTCCTCCTCCGTTGTCCAAGGTCGACGCTGACTTGGGAGACCGGATCTACGATTACTTGACGAGGACTTTGCACTGGCCGCCTGCCGCGCGCGTTCGTAGAGAACCTGGGTAGGTTGCGACTGCGAGTAGTGAGGAACACCAGGCATATAGCCATAATTCTGCGCAGCAGCATTCGCCGTCGCGGTTGTGGAGGCATTATTGTTATTGTTATTGTTATTGTTGTTGTTGTTAGCAGGGTTGTACTGTTGGAAGTTTGCCTGAAGTGGGCTTTGCTGGAACGTAAACTGCTGCGGTTGCTGTTGAAATCCTGGCGGGGTTGGACTGTGCTGAAATGGTTGCTGAGGCGGGACTTGCTGAGAAGGCTGGCCAGTCTGTTGTGTCGTTGGCAGACCGTGAGGTGGCTGAGCAGTCTGCTGTGCTGCTTGATTCGGCTGTTGCTGTTGCTGTTGCTGCTGCTGCTGTTGTTGCTGCTGCTGTGAACGCCTGAGGCCGTGACCCTGCAAAGCAATTTGCGCTGCGCGGGCAGCACGAGCCACCAGGTCGCCGTGCATGTTGCGGTCAACAGGAGGCTGTGGAGCAACTGAGAATTGGCTTTCAAGAGGAGCACTGGGCTGTTCCTGCGTCTCTCCATTCGACGTAGACTGTCGCGCCTTCGCCGCTTTCTTGGTCTATCTCGGGTTAGCTGATTAGCAAGCAAAGTTGACAAATTAACAGACACGAACCTGCTGGTTGGTGATGGCATCGAAATTTTTGCTGATGTATGAACTCAAGTCCCTCAGAAAATCTTCCCAATGGTATTTATCGGGCAGCGCTTTCAATGCTTCTTCGTTGTTGATGTCATTGAGGAGGATATCCCGTCGAGATCGAGCGCGCTTGACAAAATCCGCCTCGCTAGGCGCGAGCTGACGGGTGCCCGGACGTCTGGCAAGTAAGCGCTGCTCCAAGTCGTCGGGAAACAGCTCATAGAGTAGTTCTGTTCTGGAACGCTCTGTGCTGTTCATCGAAGCAATAAATGCTTGAGTCTTGAGTTCAAGGAACAATGCGCCTTGAACCTTGAGAAGTCGACCGCCCTCGGGGACAAAAACGTCCAGAAAATGATCATTCAGCTCCGAGAAGCTGATCTCCTGAGTTCCAAAGATGCTAGACACAAATGACGCCAAGTTTGCTTTTCTGATAATGTCCACCTGAGCGGGTTCCGTGAGATCCAGCTCAGTCGGGGAAAGAAATGCCTTCTTTGTAGAATACACTTTCTTGGTGTGATCGAACAGAGAGCGCATGGTTGCGTATGCTTGTCCATTCTCAGAGTCTGGTTCAGAGACGAAGGAGGTGATATCTTGATACGATGACTTCGCAAGCAAGGACAGGATTTGAGTGGACTTTATATTCAAGACATATCAGTCCTCGATCATGCATACATAGCTACAGGCGCTTTTTCTACTCACCAGATTATCCAGGATCGGTAGAGACTGGACTTTAAGGTGAGAATTTGCTTTGACGAAGGTTATGCCCTTGGAGTTGGAGGAAGCTTGCGAGCCGTTTGTCTCTGCCGGCCGCTGGCTCGGCTGCTGGCTCATTGTGCATTGCTCTTCTACGCGTTCTGAATGGTCTATGATATTAGATATAACTGCTGCCATTTCTTGGGCAGGATCTGGATTCCCCGCGGGAGCCGCACCAGTATCCGTTGCTGTCTCACCCTGGTCGTGGCCACCGTTCATGTTCTCTCGAGACTCGACCGCGCCTGAACCGCCCAGCGTTGAGGCTAACACTCCCTCGATCTGATTGTCTGGAGATCCATCTGTCTCCTGCTTGGCAGGAAGGACTTCGGGTCCAGATCCAGTACGGCGCTTCTTGTGCGCGCGGGGAGACACGGGCCCGCCATCATTGTCAAGTGGGTGTGAGGCCTTCTGCGATGCTGCGAGGAAAAGAAGTTAGTATTGTCTGCAAACATGGGCACCCATCACTGAGTTGTACTACGGCGGGGAGCAGGCAAAAGACACGCGCTTCATCGAGAGTGACTGAGAATGACAAATGGAGGCACGGGGTGGCAGTGACAGAGACTCACCATTGTTGTCTGGTTGGGGAGATGGTGGGGGAAAGGCAGAAGACGTCTTCGCATCGGAAGAAAGCCTGGAGCCTCGTGTGCTCACCATGGCGGTCGCGTCGATACGGTCTGGAGGGCGATCTGGACTTCCAAGAGGAGAAATGAGGGTTTAGGGGTAGGGCGCAGGAGTAGGGCTTGGGAAGGACGAGGCTCCGGTCGCGGACGAACAAAATTTTGCCCTGCGCCGGCCGTGGCCAGCCGCTATGCCGTCGGCGAGCGAGCTCACGCGCAAATCACCGCCTGGGGAAGCCGTTCTGCAGGCGCAGCTTGTCTCTCTGGCAAACCGAGTCGAAGTGAATGACACTCGAAAACAATTGAATTGAGCTCTACTGTGTACATCCTCCTGTGCAGTGTGCACTGTGGCATTCTCTTGCGCACGTCTTCTGGCCGCCTTTCATGCCTAAGGCGGCAAGGCCCACTGAGCCGCTCCCTCTCGAGAGTTGACCCCATCCAGGCTATCTAACTTGATTGCAACTCTCAGACTATCTGGTTCATACCCACGTCATAGATAGTTCAATCATTGCGTACGAGCTCAGCCTTTTGTCTCTTGCAGGGCACTGACGTGGTATACACTAGGCCTGCAATGGGCTCGGAACGCTAGCTCCAGCAAGTCCTTTTTTTCCCGCATCCAGCAGAACCTTAGGATGAGGTCTTTGGTGACTTCGTCTCAGTCTAGAGACGAGACCTGCACTCGGGCCTGCTCCAAGGTAACTACCTAAGGGAGCTCCGTACTGTACGGCGGGGATCTAGAACAGCGTCGCAGAGCCCCACGTCTTTATCACGATAACGATTGCTGATCACAGAACTCGCACTGCAAAAACCCCGCCTGACCTAAGCCTCTGAAAACCTGATTTGCGCATGGTACAGTTAATCCATCCAGCCTGCGCATTCAATAATACATGCTCTAGCTTTACGAATCTATCCCTGGGGGGAAGGTGTTTCGTTTCTCCTGCATTATGTGGACTGCATCTGACATACTGCAACCTGTTGAGAGCGAAGATGGTATCAAGACAGTTGTAGCATGGAGCAGTTTGTAATGAAGAGGCTTCTTGTATATCGCGGCAGAACCTCACATTGGTTCGATATATTGGGGTACCAGACTTGAAACATGGACGACAACCGTTGTTAGAACGTTAAGAATAACCAACACTGTCCATGTCGTCACACCGATGCTACTTATGCTGGACCTCGTCTATAGCTATAGGTGAGATGCATACCGAGAAGGTGGTCAGACTACTGCACTGTACTGCAGCTCCAGGCTCGTGTTCACGAGACAGTATGCCGCAAGTGTCCAGGCGGATGTCGTGCCATCCTGTTTCTTTGCCAGTAAGTGCCTGCTAACCCTTCCGGCCACATGTTTTATCGTTTTCCAGCCGAAGGTCCGTCCCAGAAAGAGCTCGAGCTACTCGGAGTTGGCGGATACCTTGGTCCTAGGTCATCCGACAACTGCTTCGCCTGTCTAGCTTCTCCTCGCTCCTACTAATACTTATTCTATGCTGTTTCCCGGTCATGGTGGCCGTAAGCATGCGTCTTTGTTGTTTCTTATGAGTTTCCTAAACATTTCCCTGGCACTTTCCACAGTAGACTGAAAGCTCCTGATATTCGGAGGTAGCTCGTTTGCTCTCACGGTACCAATCAGCTCACTTGGAAACATCGAAGCAAGGATGCGACTGTTTCATTGTGCCGTTATTGCTCTCATGCTCCAGGCGCCGGCGCCCGCTTGGGCTCAAGACCTGGAGGAGAAAATCTGGGCCGTCTTTGCCTTTACAACATATGGTGACAGTACTCCGACTCTCTTTCCTCAATCGAGGACCTTGACGTCGCTGGGGGCACAAGATTTGTATACTGCCGGCTCGATCTTCCGAAAGCGATATGTCCATCCAATCGCCAATGGGACTACTTCAACGGGAATTCAAATGATCTCGCCCTACATGTTAAATTCCAGCCAAGTGAATATATATTCAACCACGGACCAATTCATTGCCGCCTCTGCTCAGGCCTTCATGCAGGGGCTCTATCCTCCTCTCGAACGTTCCTACAACGAGACCTATATCGATGGCACCTCTATATTGGCAAACGGGTCTGTGATTGATTCTCCGCTGAATGGCTACCAGTACCCCAGGATCTATACCGCTGGCCTGACTGATTCGAACTCCATCGCAGTAGCAGGTCAGGCCGACTGTTACATGCATATGGTGTCCCAATGGCTATATCAAAACAGCCCCGAGTTTAAGCAGACCGCTGAAGACTCGGCAGCTCTCTACGCCTATCTCTATGATGTTGCGCTGTCTGGAGTGTACAAGCTTTACTCGGCCAACTATGCAAATGCTTACTATATTTCGGAATACCTTGAATACGAATATCTGCACAATTCGACCCTACGCAGTCTTGTGACTTTCCAGGACCTGAACCGTGCAAGATGGCTTGCTGACCAGTATATCTTTGCGACGAACGGAAACCTCTCTGCGTCGGGCCTTTACGAAGGGGACCGAATTCGCGCAATCGCTGGGAGGACTCTCGCGCAGCTGGTTGTGCAAGCGTTCGATGCCAGCATTCGAAGTCAGGGCTCTGGTGGGAAAATGACCCTTGTCTTCGGAGGGTTTGAACCTGCAGTCGCACTTGCTGCTCTACTGCAGTTAGCAAATCCAATGCATGAGAACTTCTACGGCCTTCCGACGCGAGGTGCTTCTTTGGTCTTCGAGCTGTACAGCTTTGAGAATGACTCCTCTAGTTCTGCATACCCCAATGCTTCTGACCTTAACGTGCGGTTTCTTCTTCGCAATAGCACGAATTCCTCAGTCGGATTCACATACTACCCGCTCTTCGGCCACGGTCCGAGCCAGATTACCATTTCGTATACCGAATTCAAATCGGAAATGGAACAGATTCTAGTGCCGTCCACTCAGGAATGGTGCACCATCTGCAACTCCAGTACCGTATTCTGTTCTGGTCTGGTGGAGGACAAGCTTTCTACTGGTTCTAATCGGGGATTGGATGCCGGCAGCGCAGGCGTCATCGGCGCGTGCGTTACTCTCATCACCCTAGCTTTCATCGCTGCTCTTGCTTTCCTTCTATGCGGTATGCGGATTCACCGCGGGCCGAAGTCTGAGCTTGGAGGTTTCAAAGGCAGTGGCAAGCTGGCCAGCGACCGCGATGTGACATTTAAGGGCCCGGCAGGAGGCGCTGTCCAGACCACGGAGACGGACGCAGGGGAGAATAGTGCCTCTGGGGCTGTCGTAAGGGGACATGAACGTGTGGGTAGCTGGGAAATGGCAGAACGAAAGAAGGAGAAGGAGAAGGAGGCCGATAAGACAGACTCTGCTAATGCGCCAAAGACTCGGCCCAGCTTCGAGCGAGATGAGGATGATTGGCAAGTGAGCCTATCTGCAGATCCAGTCAAGGCTCGTGAGAGTGTCTAAAGGCGCTGGCTCCATTGCTTTTTTATCTATTTTTTGAAGTCAGGGGGTTCTTTCTACTATCCGACTTCCCAGTCATTTTACAGTATCTACTAGAATACTACATTCAGCTTTCTCTTAATATTATATCTTGATACCATCAGGGGCCTTTAACAAATAGAGTGTACCTTTTTTCCAATCCAAGATCCAAGAGGGTTCCTTCTTCAACAGACCAAACATCTATCTCCCTTGACTCTTTCCTGATTCACATGGAACTAGACGGAGCCCGCCCTGGCCATGCCATGCTAACCACTGCGAGATCACGGGATGCTGTTGCCCTGATTCACAACGGGGCCCGCCTTCCCCCAGTCCTAACACAACATCCAATGCTTTGTTGATATGAAGACACAGACACCCTTAGACGTTCCTCCTTCGCGTCTCCCATTTGTCTTGCCCTCACTCTTTTTACCACCCTGTACTGTACAAACCGTCATAGTCTTCCGGTATCGTCTAAAATGAACGTTAAAAGGAAATACGACATCCCAACCCTGCTGTCCTTGAGACAGACTGCTTGCATTGACATTGGCAAATTCAGTGTCCATGCTCTTGACAGTGCGTCAAATGTCATGTTCAGTGCAGGAAGATACCTCCTACTGACTGTTGATTGTAGACAACCTGCTCAGCCGGCGCAAAACAAACACGAGTTCCCTGACAGAGCGGTCTGTCAACCGCTCGCGTGTAGCTTCGAGCGTCTCTGTCAGCCACCAAAGTGAAGAGTCTCCCTTTGGCTCGGGGGCCAGTCTTCGCTATCCATATCGCCAGCCAAACAACGCACCCCATGGGACGTTGGCGCAGATGGACGCTGGCTTTGCGCGTTTCCTCAAGGAGCACGCGTCCCCAAAGCACCACCGCGTTACGGCAGGTGGTCGCATCGTGCCCATGAACCCAAGGACTCCTGCACCGGAGTTTAAGCTGCCAGTAAAGAAGCAGGAGGGTGACGATCCTGTCAAAGGACCTAGATCTGCGGCTCCAACACAGGGCGGACAGAGCATCAAGGCCGAAGGCACGTCTGCTCGAGACAGTCGCGGCGATTCCAACAACAACACCAACACCAATAACAACTTCACTGCTGCCGAGTTTCCTTCAATTACAGGCACCATGCCTGGAATAGCAACACCGTTAGTAGGTGTTGATGGATCGGGGCTGCAGCAACGGATCCCGGGTCTGCAACAAGGTCTTCCGCAGGCAATCGCCATGTTCCCAACGCCATTTCTGCAACAGCAGTTTTCTCTGGCGCCAAATGCCGCTCAGTCTCTTCAGCCGGGGCAGGTGGGCCAGGAGTGCGTGACTGTCCTGCCAAACTACGCTGCGTATAATGCCGGAGTAGACCAGGTTTCCTGGCTTCAAAACAATGGCCAGACTCTGCCAGCCCAGAGGCCTTCGGGTTCCTTTATTTCATCAAATCAGCAGCCTGTAGCCGGTGCAGGACCATCATTTGGAATCCCAACGGGAGGGGTTTTCGGAGTGTTTCCATCTGCCACCAATTTACCGCTGTCGAACACTGCTCCTTTTTATCCTTTGTCCGGCATCAGCGGAGGCCAGGTTGCGAACCAGACCATACCCTTTCTCACACAGTCACTTCCCCTTTCGGGAGCTGTTCAAGATGCAACCACACACAAGTCTCTGCAGGAGGTGACTAAGGAACACGAAACACTTTCTGCTCAGCTGGCCAACCTTGACCGATACATGGCCCTTCACAGCTGGGATCTGGATCCTAACTCAAAGAAGATCTTGGTTGAGCAACGGATGAGCTTTGTGCGGGAGCTGGATGCATTGCGGCTGTACAAGGAGCAGCTTGAGTCAAGCCTTGGAAACCAGGAGGCCAAAGCGACAGATACGCAGATGGCACCGCCGCCAGGCTTGCAAGCTGCACCTCCGCAACTCCGCTCAGGAGAGCTCCCAAACGGTCTCAATGTGCAGACGACACCATGGATGTCCAGTTTCGCTGCCAATAGTTCTCCTTTCGTCTGGGCCCCAACTCCGTTTGCCAGCAGTTGGCCATCGATGGTGCCGGCAAACGAGCCATTCAATACAACCTTCCCTTTTCAATTCCCGACAATAGGCTCCCTGACTTCGTTCCCCGCCGGCTTCGGATACGCAGACCTGAGAGCGAACGCTGGTATTCCTTACGGCGACCAACTGCCACATCAAGACTGGGCGGGAAACATGAATCATAACATCAGCGGTCAAGATACTCAAATCTATCCTGGTATGGCAAGTAACGCAAAAGATGAACAGACCGGAAGTGACGGATGGACGACTCCCACGCAATCCGCACCACCTGAGATCAGTCGAGTCTACCACCGCATCGAGGAAGCTGCCAAACGCGGAGAAGCTATCGATGGACTTCTCAAGGAGCTCGCTATCGTCACCGAACGACTTTCCCGCTCTGACCTGAAAGGTGATTTGGCCAGCCAGCAAGAACAGCAAGGGCTTGGTAACTCAGCTGAGAATGAACCTGTATCCGGTTCGAAAGCGTCTGGGAACAAGCCAGCGTGCGCCGCGCAAGGCCGCGACAGTGGAGGGGTGACCGCTCCGTTAAAGGCGGTTACTCATCCCAACGAACAGAAATCAAGGAAGAGAAAATCGCACAAATCCGGAGAGAGCAACGCCAAATCCGTGGACAGGGTCCAACGCGTGCCAGACGAAGCTGGCGATGATGACGATGAGAAGTCGTGCTATTCTTATCTTTCGACAACCGACTCGTGGGCAACGATCCAGGAAGGAGAGTAAGTATCCACGCTGAGCCTGCCCGCAGAAACACGCGCTGATCTTGGCAGCAAACGCTGGCTCGCGCGGGAGTTGGAGAGGAGGGAGAACGAGGGGAGGACGAGCGATGAGCTATCGCGGGACCAGTGAGTAGAACCTTCCACGATGCACATAACGCAACGACTAAAAACATCTCCGCAGAGACCCTGCCACCCTTGGCGCTGCTCCAGGAACCAGCAAGGCCAGGCCTAGGGCCGGGGATCGAGTGCCCAAAATCCGCGACACGGCCAAATGGATCCAGACAATCAGCCCACAAGCTGCGACGGGATCTGGACCGGGCAAGTTTCCTCCATCCAGCGAGCCTGCCAACCAGGAGGAGGCGAAGAGAAGTCCGTTGATGTTGAAACTGTGGAGGCACGGCCAGGATCAGAGCTCATCTTCCAAGAAGGCCTGTGCCCCGGCCGTTTCGCAGAACATCAACGCACACGCATTTCTCCCGCCCTTTGACGGGCCTGCGGACATGCCCGACCCGGAAACATCCAACTCGGCCGCTCCGACGCAGCGGAGAGACGGCCGTTCGGGCAACGCTGCCACCGGACAACTCAACGACAACTCGTGGTACAAGAAGAAAGTGCGGGAGAAGGCCAGCCCGGCAGAGGTGCGCAACTTCTTCCGACGAATTGAAGAGGAAGAACGGGACATGATGCACAAGTATCGTATCAACCACCCTGGTGCATGACTAGATCCAAAAAAGTGAATAAAACAAAAAGACAAAAAAAGGTAAAAATTCACAAGAAAACGAAAGAAAAAAAGTGACATTGGAGAGCAGGAATTGGGTGTTGGAGAAGCCGTGTTGGTAGTGTTGATGATGTATGTACGTGGTGTATGCTTTTAGGAATGCTCCTATCAGGGTTATCTGTTGGTGGCACGGGAGACGGCGATTGGCGTACCAGGAGCCGAAGCGGACGCTGTACCTAGTTGCGGAAACATAACGTGCATACCTAGTCCAGGACGATGGAGAATCATAGGATGTCCTGTGCAGGCGTGATGATCTCCCGCCATAGCATGTAGAGATACAGACAGGTGCTCGGTCCATCACCCGATGTGCCGGAGGAGGGCCGGAGGTCGAACCGTGGGCCGGCAGAGCGAGACGAGCTGAAACGCCGCCGCCGCAGCCTCTTGCTGCCCCGTGCCTGTGCCTGACACGCTGCGGCGTTGTCCCGTTGCATCGCCCATCTCCACTCCCGCTTCGCTCATTCCAACTTCACTTCCTTTCCTCACGTCTCCTCCCTCTCTCCCTCTCTCTCTCCATCCCTCTCTCCCTCTGCTCCTCTCCCCATGTCCTCTCGTTCTTGATCCATGATTGCGGCCTCTGCCTCTCCTCGATACCCGGGTGGAGACCCTCTCTGGACAAGATAGCCGCCCGTCGCCAGCACGCCCCAAGCCCCGACAGCTCCCGTTCCCGGTGCCGGCGCCCGTTCCCCTCCGCCGTCGTCTGCCTGCCTGCTAAGCAGCTGTCCTTTCCCACCGGGCTTCTCCCCCCCGTCGCCCCTCGCCCCGTCCTTCTCTCGCTCTGTCGCCCTAGGAACCCGACGCTTCGCCGTCCTCCTCTCGTACCATTCTTACCATCATCTCTGCTGCTGCTGCAGCACGCAGCGCCCCCGCCATGACACAGCTCTTTGCCTCGTCCAACGCGTCCGCTCACGCGGTGCCGTCTGAGAAGCGCGGCAACTTCTCCGGTCTCTCCCTGGCCTCCAAGAAACACACAAACGACTCGTCCAACAGCCACTTCCCCGCGAGGATCAAGAACTTCTTTCGCATCAACAGCTCCGGCAGCAACGGTTCCCACGGGAGCAGCCACAGCGGCAGTGACCGTGAGCGGGACAACAGGGAGGGAAGCCATTCCAACGCGCTCAAGCCCGAGTCCAAGTCCAGCTTCAGGCAATCACGCTTTCTGCCCACCATTGGCCGCAGTCGCTCCACCACCGTCGCCAGCGAGGGCAATCCGCTCGAGGAATGCCTGTCTCCCACGGCCCATGCCAACCCCTACTTCGCCCACCAGGGCCAGCCGGCCCTGCGTCATCGCAATGAGGACTCTCCCCCCAATACCCCCGAACTGCAGGTGGAGGGTGTCTCCGCGGACCAGGCGACCACCGCGAGCAAGGAGGAGCTGGCCCGGAAGCTACGCCGTGTCGCGTCCGCACCCAACGCCCAGGGGCTCTTCTCCGGGGACGGCTCGGAAGACCGTCCGAAGACGGCAGAGCTGGGCAAGGAACCTCTGGTCGAGCACCAAGGCGACAACCCCAAGGTGAGCCTCGTCGATCAATCCCGGGACAACGAGCAGAATTTGTCGGTCCCCAAAGTCGGGCCCGATAGCACGATCCCTTCTCCCGGCCAGATCAGAAATTCGGCCACCTTCCGGCGGACATACAGTTCGAATTCGATCAAGGTCCGGAACGTGGAGGTCGGGCCGGGAAGCTTTGACAAGATCAGGTTGATCGGCAAGGGTGATGTGGGTAAGGTGTACTTGGTTCGGGAGAAGAAGTCGGGTCGGTTGTATGCGATGAAGGGTGAGTGTTGTCCTGCTGCTGTCTTCACGTACATGGGAGGATGTGTGCAACTGACGGAAACAAATAGTGCTCAGCAAGAAGGAAATGATCAAGCGGAATAAGATCAAGCGGGCATTGGCGGAGCAAGAGATTCTGGCCACGAGCAACCACCCCTTCATCGTGACATTGTATCACTCCTTCCAGTCGGAGGACTACCTCTACCTGTGCATGGAATACTGCAGCGGTGGGGAGTTTTTCCGAGGTGTGTTTTTTCTTTGGATATTGTTTCCCCCCTTGGGTCTGCACGATGGCTGATATCTGCATCCTAGCTCTTCAAACTCGTCCCGGGAAGTGCATCCCAGAGGACGCAGCTCGCTTCTATGCTGCAGAGGTCACGGCCGCTCTGGAGTATCTCCATCTTATGGGCTTCATCTATCGTGATCTTAAGCCGGAAAGTATGTGACCATCAATCGTCGTCTCCTGCAATACTGGGGTGCTAATTTCCGTATCTAGACATCCTTTTGCACCAATCGGGCCACATCATGTTGTCAGATTTTGACCTGTCGAAACAATCGGGGCCAGGAGGCGCTCCTACTATGATTCTTGGACGCAACGGAACTTCTAACTCACTGCCGGCAATCGACACAAAGTCTTGTATTGCCGATTTCCGAACAAACTCGTTCGTCGGAACGGAAGAATACATCGCGCCAGAAGTCATCAAGGGTTGTGGGCATACCAGTGCAGTGGACTGGTGGACGCTCGGCATCTTGATCTATGAGATGCTCTACGGGACGACACCATTCAAAGGGAAGAATCGGAATGCCACCTTTGCTAATATTCTGAGGGATGAAGTTCCCTTCCCGGACCATCCTGGGGTGCAGCAGATTTCAAATCTCTGCAAGTCTCTGATCCGTAAGCTTCTTATCAAGGACGAGACGAAGCGCCTTGGTGCTCGAGCAGGTGCTTCGGACGTCAAGGCACATCCCTTCTTCCGGACAACGCAGTGGGCTCTGATCCGCCATATGAAGCCACCCATGATCCCGAGCGAGGGTCGTGCGATCGACGCAGTCAACTTCCGCAACATCAAGGACAGCGCAAGTGTTGACATCGGTGGAAGCAGTACGAGTAAGACGAACAGCGGTCTTACCCCTGGTGGGGAGGCCGATCCGTTTCAGGAGTTCAACAGTGTCACGCTGCATCATGATGATGAATACTAACAGGGAATCAATGGCGGTGGCCACCGTCAGTATTCCCGGATAGTCTTACCGCTTTTCCTGCACCCGTGGCAGGAGGTTGAACTCCGTTCCCATGATGGAACCTCTTAATGACCCTGATCCATGATGAATGAATCCCGCGTTCGAGAAGAAAAGAAGAGTCTTTTTTCCTGTTGAGATCATAATTTGGTGTTTGGAGTGCTACGAGATTTGGCCTTGTTGCGTTTTGTCTCTCGTCTTTGTTTGCCGATTGACTACGGAAGGGTCTGGAGGCCAGGTCGGGTCCTTGTTCATTTAAGGATATCTCCACTGGTGGCCGGCACAAGTGTACCAAGTTTTACCTATGGGTGTGATCGTTTCGTTGCCCATCGTCTTGCTTGGTTGTGGCAGATCGACCGGCTCTATGGTCGATGTGCGCTGGCGTCAGTATGTTTTCCTGTGCTTTTTTTTTTTTCCTTTTTGTTGTCTTTTCCAGGGGCTTTTCTTGTAGATGGCGCGGCTCCCACTGATTCCCACTTCGTCATGATTTGGATCTTTTTCGTTTCGAAAACGTCTTGCATGCTTTTCCAGGTGCGATACACGTTCTGTTTGCAAAGAACGGCGTTTTCGATTTCGGGAGCCCCTTCAGCGCAACATGTGTGATGTGTTCACCTTTGCTTTTTTTTTTTCCAGCGGCATGGCATGAGACGAGACGAGAATGAGAAGAGATGATACGAGCTCTGGATTTTATTTTTTTCGCCACGGCGGTCTTCTCATCCTGAGAGCAGGCCAGGTGCCTACATCCGAAGTCTTGTGCTTGCAGTCATTTTATCTAGCGAGTAGCGTATCTCCAATACCATTTGAGGCCGATCATCGAATTCCTTGACAGTTCGGTAGTTGCGAGTCTTGGCAAAATCTTGTCTCTCCGCTTTTCGAATACTATCCTTGCAGCAAGTAGTGTGTACACTCCAGTGATGGTTAGGAGGTATAGGCAGTACTCCGAAGGTGGTTGTACTGTAGATTGAGCGGAATCCCGCACCGTACGCGGAACGCGTTCTTGGCGTGTCTCCGCCCGGGCAGACAAGCTCGACTGGGATAAGTCAACGTCGGAACCCGCAGGCTCCCCACGGCACATACGCATCACGAGTGCACAATTGCGCAGCGCGACGGCGGGGAGAATCGAGTCGAGTCAGATAAAAATACATACGGACTCAACGTCTCCTCGTCCTCCTTTTCTTCCACTTTTCATCGAACCTCCCTCTCCCCTCTTCCTGCGTCCACTGTATCCACTCTGAGCGAGCTACTCCGTACTGTACAGTACAATTCGGAATTGATAGATACCTACCTTGATATACCTGTCCAAGGACACATAACTACATACCTAACATAGCCATCACACAATTCAACTCAACAACAGAGAGGGGAAAAAATACAATGTCCTACTCCGACGACGCACAAACGGCAGACCCCGCCAACAACAACAACAATAACAACGAAACCCCCATCAGGAACAACCCCCTCCTCCGCTCCGCGAACCCCCTCGTCTCCGACCTCGAGCAGGAAGTCCTGGACGAGTACGCCCGGCTGCTTGATAATGTTAATAAGGTATGCCCCCCCCCCCCCC
>Ga0207748_1000373_pt1 | contig 33835 bp, 27 predicted proteins | sample HigsolmetaGSP13D_FD_184841 | JGI IMG/M metagenome (GOLD analysis project Ga0207748, IMG submission 184841) | High solid enriched microbial communities from the Joint BioEnergy Institute, USA - SP1-3-D (SPAdes) | ecosystem: Engineered > Bioreactor > SSF (Solid state fermentation) > Aerobic >...
AATATAGACCGGGGTAGTATGATATGGCAGGGGTTATGACCTATGATAGTCCGGATCGGCTGGTGCTGACTAGGCTGATAAAATTCTTGGCATACCGATAGGTCATAGTGGTAATATTCGGCTGTCACGACCACAATTACCGCTGGACTATAAAAAGAGGACAAGACCGCTGATTGCAGCAGGAACTGGTACTTTTGGTGTCCAACGTGTGGCAATAACATTGCGGATCATCCATAAGAATTGAAACAGCGAATTAAATTGGAATACATCCCGGTATGAGTGAGGAGTAGTTTCAGCAAGGGCAGCAGGTTCCAGTCGTCACAAACGTCGCGAATGCCAGTTTGAACCACGGCATAGTTAGGAAAAATAAAAAAAAAATAAAAAAACTGCATTTTCAATTCAAAATAGTATCATACATTTCATTAACAAAGTCCACAATAACTTTTCCTTCTGTCCTATGATCAAAGATGTAAGACCACTGCTATCAGAGGCCAATATCTAAACCTAAAATCCCTCTCTCTGTGCCATCCGGTTCCATTCTAGTCCCTATGCCTTTTTTGCCCTCTGACAAATAGCCGAGAACAAAAGAGACCGTCCACTTGCCACTAATCTTCCACCGGATTCAGAAGTAAATCGCCGTCCTCCTTTTCCTGAATGGCGAAACTCTTCCACTCCCCCCTTCGCAGTTCGACACCAGGATCTTCCAGCAGATCTCTCATAAACCCCGCATGTGTGACGATGATTACGTCCCTCCTGTCTTCAGCGTCGATTTCGGCTATCTGCTGTTTCAGACGGCGGCGAAATCTTGATGCTCTGATATCGATTTCCTGTTCGTCCGTGGAGTAGAAGCCTTCCTTCAACGGCCAATCCGCAGGCAGGCAGGAGAAGTCCAGATTCGGGTACAGCGATTCAAGATGTGGCCTGTCGGAGCCTACGTCGCAGGGGAGGGAGCTCCGTTCTTGAATGTCCGGGTCTACCAACAGTCTTGCGCCCTTGACGATGCCGTTTCCTGAGCCTTTGTCGAAGTAGCGTGTGTCGAGAATATTCGTGAACGCATTCAGGGTTGTTTCGATGGATCGACGCAATGGGGATGTGATGACCAGCCCGACGTTCTTCGAATAGGGAAAGGCTCGGCAGAGATCTCTTGCCTGCTGTTGACCCGTTTCCGTCAATTCAGGGTCCCGATATTTGTAATCATTGTTAACATTGTGCACTGCTTCAGTATGTCTGACAAGGTGGACTCGAGCGTGGGCCATGTTCGCAAGCAATATATCCTCTTTGTCGATCTGCTTGTGTCTGGAAACAATACGTGATCAGGTCAGTTTACCCCCCGCACCGGTGCTATTGCATGATTGCGTCATTGGTTTTCGTATCCCGTCAATCTCGGGCCATGACCTGCCCGGCAAACTGCAGTGATTCACCACCTACGACGACCACAAAGATGCGTGTAAGACAATCCCCGAGGCATATCTGCGGGCTTGACAGAAGTTACGCCGGACAAGATGGTTACCTGGTGAGTCTTCTCGAAGCAAGCATTTCAGTTGAGAGCGCAGCAGTAGAGGATAGATGGACACGTTCTGGAACCAATGGCTAAAGCTAAATCACCCTTTCACTACCTATGTATTTCCGGTGTCCAGGAATTCTCATGGTCAGCGAAGACCCCAGCAATTTCCAATTTTTCCTGCGTCAGCCAAGAGAACGCGACGTCTCGCCGCCTCCGCGCCGACGCCAAGCCCTTGGCCCTCCGCCGCTCCGCCAAGAGGCTTGGCCCGCGGCACACGTGGGTCGCTGATTGGGCGTGGTGCAACGCGGCCGCTTACCCCATTTGAGTGCGATCTCGTGGGCGCGATATATCAGGGCTGTCGCGCAACGGCCAGCTCGGATGATCACCTCTTCCTTCAATTTGCAAGTAGCAGGCACCTGTCACTCGTGGCTCAAACATGCCGTTGGCGGCTTTCCTCGACGCCTGGCGAGGCTACGACCAGGACGATCGCAGGGCATACCAGGCGAACAATGGTAAGCTGCTGCGGCGCCTTCAGGATGTGTTCATCCGGACTTGGGACTTGGGGTTTACTGCCTTTGGCGGGCCTCCCGTACACTTTCGAATCCTCCATCAGAGATTTGTTGAGGGTCGTGGGAAAACGCCGTGGCTTGATGAGCAGACAGTGAGCATATACCATTTCAGCGGCTGATCCGAAGTGGGGTAACGATGCTAACCCGTCTGCTGCGATCCTGCTAGTATCAAGAGCTCTTCGCAGTATGCCAGGCATTGCCCGGTCCTGCCAGTACGAAGATGACGTTCTGTATCGCCCTCATCCATGCTGGTTTTCTCCCAGCGCTCTTTGTCTTTGCAATGTGGTGGTAGGTACAGTATGTCTCCCATGCAGGTCTCCGCTAAGACGACAATCGTAGCCTTCCTGGTGCCATTGGGATGTACGCGCTTTCCCTCGGTATCCAAAGGATAGGGGAACAGCTTCCTGACATAGTGTACGCCCTTCTCTCCGGTCTCAACGCCTCAACCGTTGGGATCATCGCACTGGCTGCCGTTCAGGTATGCTTTTTTACATTAGGTGTTCGCAGGCAGCTGCGCCGAGACTGACTCGAAGAAGTTGGCGGAGAAAGCCATTAAAGATCCCCTCACGCGAATCATTCTCATCCTCAGTGGCTGTGCTGGTCTTTGCTATAACGCGTTGTGGTATTTCCCTTTGCTCATGGTGATTGGCGGCACAAGCACCGTCGTCTGGGACCTCTTCCTTCGCCGGAAAATTGGCAAGATGAGGGCCAAGCTGCAACGAAGACAGGAGAACCCTCAGCGGGCGGAAGAAGAGAGTCATGAACTGCCAAGCGTTCCATTGCCGGACACACGGTCCACTGAAAGAGTGCAAAAGCAAGGCCTTACAGCTCGAAACTCTCGGGCTTCTGCGACTACCCCTGCCGAGAATGATTCAGAGAGTAATAATGAGGGAAGAAGAGAGAGCAGGACACCAAGCATGGACACCCGCTCCCATGCAATCCCAGTAAAAGTGGGCATCGCAATCATCGTCGGCTTCTTTGGTAATACTTCCTCTCCATTGGCGTTGTGTCTTGCCAAACTCACAATATTTTAGCTTCGTTCATCGCCATACTTGTTGCTCGTGGAGTCGTAGATAATCCGCCCCTGGAGTTGAATTTGTTTGCAAGCATGTACCTTGCCGGCACTATCATTTTCGGAGGAGGTCCGGTCGTTATCCCTCTGCTCCGCGAGTACGTAGTCGAACCAGGATGGGTGCTTCCTCGAAACTTCCTGATCGGACTAGCGATCATCCAGGCCTTCCCCGGCCCCAACTTCAACTTCGCAGTCTACCTAGGCGCTCTTGCTCTTGCCGGCACCTCTCAACCGACTTTTCTGGGTGCCATTCTTGGGTTTATCGGCATCTTCTTCCCCGGTATCGCTCTCGCTGTCGGCTTCCAGAGCATTTGGGGCGCAGTCAGGACGAAAGCGTTTGTTATCAGCCTCCTGCGAGGAGTAAACGCAGCAGCAGTGGGACTGGTTTTCACCGCTGTTTACAGACTCTGGGAGATCGGATATTTGAGTTCCACTGCGAGCCGTGGTCAGAGTCTGGGCAAGGAGCCTTTCTGGCTAGTTGTTGCGGCCCTGACCTACGCGGAAAACGCGTGGTTTAGGGTACCACCCGCGGCTGCCATCATCTTCGGCGGTATTCTGGGTCTATGCTGGTACGGAGCAGTGGGGCGATGAGAAGCGCCAGATTTGCGCCCTGGAATCGCCTGAGCCTCGATACTCGTTCTCTGCCTCTCCTCATATATCTTCACGGTTATTTTGCACGCTCTCCGTTTGGAATCTTGCGGCCAAAAAGACCGAAATACCACACTTCGTCTTAAACCTGGCGGACAAACTGTCGACATCCCTGGAGGATGGCCGGGAACAAGACGTCCTCGTATTGAACATTTTTCGTTGTCGAAAACCAGGTGCACCTGCTGTCTGACAAAGATGCACCTGTACATTTGTCTTTATGTACGGTGTATACTTATCTACGGTACTGTACTATACTCAAGGATAGTGCTGGTGGACTCATGCAAAGTCTCTACAGCCATGTTATATATAGTGAGTTACCACGGACTTTCAGATGCTCGGTCATGGAGTCTTGATTAATTTTATATGCTGAGGTTCTCCTTATTAAGCTTCTGAATAGGGGTATTCTCTTGACTGCCTACTCAGGTACATACATTTTGGTTACTAGAAGTTTTAAAGGCAATATTTTTTGACCCTCAAGTCAGAAGAAAAGGAGACACGACCTCGGCCACCAAAAGTGGAGGCTTAATTTTTTTTATTACTCGTTTCCTTTTACTTAGTTGGCTATATCTACATCAGCCTAGAAAACATACAACTATAAATACGTGTATTCTACACATCTTTCCTCATGTGTCGTCAAGTGTCAACAATTAGGACCAGGGTTATTTACTGTACACGGATGTGAGGTATTTCAGACAGTGCTAGGTACATACATCGCAACACTCTTTCGCACTGATTTTCCAAGCACAGGGAGTTGAGCTGGCCATTATCATTTCCAGGTGCACTTGAAACCCTTTTTTCGCTCCTTAATGTGCCATCGTTCATCGTTGACCTTTCATCAGGAACCCTTATGCGCAGGTAAGTACCCAGGCACTACCTTACGGGTACTTCGGCCCATAAATATCTACTCCTGAGCCACCTGGCCTTCCAGCTCCAATTTATCCGGTACCCCTTCATCCTCATGCCCTTCTCCACCCAGGTCATCGACCTTAATCGTATTCGGATTAACATATCCCCAAAGGAACATGTCAACGTACTTCTCCTGCATGTTCAGCTGCCGCCGCAAGCTCTCTTTCAGGACGAGCTCGTCCGGCCTCTGCAGCCGGACCCGACTCCTCGTCTTCCCGTACCCTTCGTACTGCAGAGCCCCGACATCCCGCGGCGCCACGCCAAAGATGTGACAGTTCGCCTCATGCGGCAGAGGCCTGTACCGCCAGCGCACGTACGCTCTAAGCGTCTCAAAATGCGTCTGCAGCGCCGTCCGCCTCAGGATTCTCCACAGCAGCGTGAAGCTGGGCTGCGCGAGTGCCAGGCGGCGCATGCCGTCGCGGCCGCTGCCCGTGACGGGGTCCGTGAAGCGCATGTCGAGTTTGACGAAGAGCAGCGTCGCGAAGAAGAGATCCTCGTCGGACCAGAGTCCCTTGTTCTGAATTGTCCCGATCCGTCGGTTGTTGTCCGGGATGTCCATCAGGAACCAGAGCTTCTTGATCGCGAGCGCGCAGTTCGGCGGGACGCCGACCCCTTCCTGGTGCAGGAGGTCCATGATCTCCCTCACGATCCGCTCGCGGTAGAGGATCATGAGCAACCAGCGGAACGATGGGACAGTGCGGTTCTCCTCGGCTTGGGCGTGCGCGGTGTTCGGGTGTGGGTTGCGCGCCGGATCGGCGACGCAGAGTTTCTGGTAGCACCGGAAAGGGAAGATGCGTGCAGAGTCGGGGGCTTTCTGGGTCGCCTGCGAAAGGATGACTGTTGTGAAGCGGGTGTTGACGATGTTGTGGAAGTCCCGCGAGATGGCGTAGAGGTCGATGAGCTCCTTAACGCGAAGGTGTTTTGCCAGAGTTAATGCCAGCTCTGGATGCTTGATGATGGCGTTGAAGATGTTGAATCTTGGAGCCACTGGTCCTTCAACTTGCTGCTGGACTCGGTTGTTTGCGAGGCGAGGGCGCTTTCGATTGAGAACGAATGTTGCAGATAAAGGGTTTGCTCTGATTTGAGTGTTGAGTGCACCATGGGACAGGCGAACTGCAGGTGGTAACTTCCCCGAAGGCTGAGAAGGTCTTGGAGCATTTTCTCGATCAGAAACTTCTTGGGTATCAGGCTGAACGAGTCTTCTGATTTGGACAGGTGTTGCTCTGCCAACAGCTGTATGAGGTGGCTCTGTGATCTGGACATCAGGATCCTCCTCCCCTTTGACAGCTGCAACAGCATTTTGATTCTGTATCTGGGGTCTAGGCAGCTCCTGTAACGACATTTCTATGTTACGATCCCATGTATTAGCCGGTCCCTGTCCTAGGTTAGGAGGGCCATTGGATGGCTGATTTGTCGCTTCAACGCCGGCAACATGAGCAGCAAGGGACAACTGAGCCAGAGCTGCTGGCAGCGGGGGAACGATGCCCCTGAACTGCGCAAGTGGTATACGCGGTACGACTATGCCATCGTTGGTTATCTGCACAATTTGGGGCGCTCTCGGCCTATTGTTGACACTTGTGCTTCCTGCCTGAGGTTGACCTTGACCGAGTCTCTGTCCGTTTATCATGACAATCTGGTCGGACGGAATTCCCGCCAGGCGTTGCTGGCGGATTAGGTATGCCTGCAATGCAGGGTCCGGATAGAGGTCGTAACGTCTTCTGCCAGCGTTTGCCGGTCGCTGTGCACAAACGGTTGAGGTCACTGCGCCAGGCGTCGGGGCCGCTGAAGCTTGAGATGGGCGGGCCAGGATTCGGTCAGCTTCTTGAACAGCGTTTGTCGGAGTTTGGCCTTCGCGTTTGATTTCTTCAACCTCGACGCTGGTCTCTCGCTCGTTGTCTTTGATGGCTTCCCTCAGAGAGAGGTCATCGTCGCCAGAAGGGGAATCGAATGGGTTGCCTTCTTTGGGCATCGTGCTGTAGTACTGGCAAAAGAGGTGTTCTCTGCTAAGTTGTCAGTTAACCCTTGATATGAACCCGGTTTCTTTTGGAGGGACAGATACAAACCTCGAGTCGCTATGTTAATCGAGAGTGTCAGAATGAAGCTGATTGATACACGAATATCTTGTAGCTTGCTCTGCTTAAGAGAGCTGGCAGGAAGTTGGTGAAAATAGGCCGGGCACTGGTGTAGTGAAGAAACGCGTCCGTTGAATGTCAAGCACCTCGAATATTTGCCTTCGCTTCAACCGTGACAGAACGAGGATCTAGGACTCGAAATCAAAAGAGCAATATCAGCTGAATAGAGACTCGTGTTTTGGGATGCGTGACACAACTTGTTTTGATGTAGGATGGAGATGTAAACGCACTGTTGCCGTAGGATCCTTTGCCTTCAGGGCATGTGCATAACTGAGGAAGAGGAAAGCAAATCATCCGTCTGTCCAGCATAAAGAGTGAGTAATGTGAAGTGCACATTCATCTTGTCTCACAGACATTCTCGGTAGCATTATATTCCTCTGCTGGTGGCACCCTCCAGATAATCACCTAGGCGCCCAGCCAGGAACAATAGGAAGATTCGGTTGCCACACATGAGGGCAATGTGTTGACCCATGGCGTTCACCAGCCCTACGTGTGGCCTGTGGTGAATGTGTGGTCTTGTCGGGTCATACCTTCAGCGTGTCTGGGCAACACAATAGAGAACACAGTCTTCCGCTCCGTCTGTGATTTATGTGTAGAAGAAACCTAGATCTTGGATCAGCATTTGTCAAGACTTAAGATGATGCCAGGTGGACTTTTTCTTGTCTTGATCTGTAGTCTTTGGATACATAAGGAGACTCTAAATCTTGGAATACAACCTGGTAGATATCATGAGGTGGTCATCTGGGAAAATATTCTGCAAAAGAGCAGCGACAAGCTTGTAACCCATACTCCATCTGCATCTCTTTCAGGAAAGAAACATATTGTGATAATAAGTGATGTTGTCTGAACCTTTCTAATTCCTCATCAATGTCAACTATTTAGATTCCAAAGGCACTTCCTGAGTGCTTACAACATGGAAAGGACGGGAGCATTTCCATACAGATATCGCATTTAGAGGTCCTTTTATTTGAACTGAACAGTTGAGTTCTAGGGCTACAGATATGGTGAGATGATCTCTTGACACAAGCAATATCTGCACTATCTATCCAACGTATAAAATACTTGTTAGACATATTTACCGTCCTCGGTCTTTACAGTAGTGATATTGCTCTTTGCTTACTGTTGGAAATGCTATCTATCCATCCCGTGCCGGATCACGCATGAGGAAGAGCATATAGACAATCCAAAATGCACTTCTTGGAAAAGTCATTTAGCGGATTGGGAGAGGAGTATGAGACTGACCAACTTGGCGCTTGAAAAAGCAACTATCCGTGCTCCCGCCCCAACATCGTCCCGTATTGGTGCGTTGCACCGTAACGTCCATTTTGACCACAACGTCCAATTTTGAATATTTCATCAATTTTCTCAACATCTAGACTAGTATCTAAATACATTAAATAGTGCATTAATATCTCCTGAATCCTGGCTATCTCCCTGAGTATTTTCAACAGTATCCGACTGTTGTGTAGTGGTGGGAATTGGCTTTGAAGATTGGTGTTTCCGGACACAGGAAATAATCTTCTTTTGTTCAGCTTCAGCATGTTCAGCAACCTGATAATTTGCATCTTTAACTGTCAATGGCCCTATAGTAGTGATTCTTCTGTGAGATCTCTGAGAGATTTGAGCGCGTGCATGCTCTAGATGTTGAGAGATATTGCTTTGAAGTTGGGCTGTCAATTCAGCTGTTTGTATAGCACTTTGAAAGACTTGGTCAAGACAGCATGTAAAGCTTTGATCAAGGCTAGGATTTTTATTGACAAACTTATCCAGCTTCTGAATGCTCTGTCGCAGTGTACAAACTGTCTGGGGAGGAGAATTGGTTGAGATAGATTGAATTGATGGTGTTTTATTGTGTATATTTAGAACCAGAGATGGAGACCTTACATTGGCTAGAATGTCAAGTACTTTTGAAGGATTCCATGGATATATCCCCCGATCACTAAAGGCATCTTGGATTGTATGTTGTTTGAATGTATCCTGGTGAATTTGAGGGATATCACAAAGAAAGTCAGCCTTGTCTATAGTGAATATCCCCCACTGTATATTCTCATTGTTTTTCTTGCGAAAATAGTGTTTATAGGCCTGAAAGGGCTGACCATCAAGCAGCTGGACAAGATGGGTTGTATAAGGCACAAAACAGAAGGGTATAATGTTGTATTTCTCACAATAATTCAGAAAATTATATGTGAGATGGGATCTGTGGCTGTCCATAAGCAATAGTCTTGCATCAGTCTTAGAAACCCACTTTTCTGTATGCTGATGGAAGTGCCTGATCCAATCCATTGCAATCTCATCTGTTGTATATCCTTTGGAAGCTGTAGCAATTTGATATTTGTCTGTATCTGCAGAATCAGGAATTTGTTGATACCAACATTCCAGTTGATATTCGCCCTTGAAGATGAAGTATGGAGGAAGGACAGTACCATCAGCCACAATACATTCAATGGCTGTCAAGGATTTGTTTGTCTTGCTAGTTGCAATGCCTCAGAAGGCTTGTATAGGGTTGGAAGTGACAACTTTTTGAGATTTCCCCTGCCCTAATTGAAAGCCAATTTCATCAAAGTTATATATATTCTTTGGTGAAATCTGGGCTATATATGGCTTCAAGAGATCAAACCAATGTGTCAGAATACCAATATCTTCTGCCCCTAGTCGATCTTTCTCAATTGGCTTCTGTTTGATAAGATGTAGGTTGTCAGGAAGGCACTAAATAAACTGATGTACCCAGGTTTCCTCTACACGCGGAGCCAGCTTAGATACAGATAACACATTCCTCTGCAAAATCCGGTTTGCACAGCACTCTATCATCTTTAGGGTAGGCAGCAAATGTAGAGAATCAAGCTGTTAAATCCAGCAAATAATTGCCTTCTCTTGCTGGTCATCTAATACCTTATTGCGCGGGATTTTGGCGGTTCTTGGTGGCCAACCCTTGAAGCGTTCATGAAGCTGTTTGCGAGGCACATCAAATTCTCGCGACAACACAGAGATATTTGGCTTTTTTTTTGACATAAAGCCTTTTTTAAGGCCTCCTGGATTCGGGATTCGACTTTATCTGGCGATTTTGGCATTGTGGTGAGGTAGAAAATTGATGAAATATTCAAAATTGGACGTTGTGGTCAAAATGGACGTTACGGTGCAACGCACCAATACGGGACGATGTTGGGGCGGGAGCACGGATACCTCGCTATCTCGAGACTATTCATGTTGGCTAAGGGATAAGATCAACAAACAACAAAATGGAGCCAGAACGGGAAGCTGTTGGCATCATTTTAGGACGAAATTACTCTCTGCATACATACTACTGTACCTCGGCTCATATGTACTGTATGTTCTTGATTTCCCCATGATCCCTTCATAATCCAGCGCTTAGCAGCCTCATCGCTTAGTATCGAAGTATGCTAGGTACTCAAGTTTACCACCGGAGAGCTATGTGGCACAGCGTTCACCTATGTACTGTACCGAGTCCCGTGACTCTCTTGAGGCCGTGATGGACAAGGATGGATGTCGAGATATTTGTTGGCTTTCCTCGGGTTCTAGTCTGTATATGTAATCTTATGTTTTCTTGATCTAGGCGCTTCCAAGACTGTCAGGTGAAGTATACAGTTTACAGTAGTAGCATATAGTAGTAGGCTGCAGGATAACTTTGCTGCTGTCTGCGTCACTTACGGAACAGTTACTAATCATCTGAAGCACCTATGGTAAATAGGATACTTGGTCCCATACATTATAGCGACAGTATGACTGGAAAACATGGCTCAGCATATTGTACGCGGCACCAGGCAGGCTAACAGGTAACATCAACGATCCGTTATCCACAAAACCTGTCACGGAAAACCCGGCTATGTGCATGATGATCTACGACGTTAGTGCTATTTTTTTCTGATTCCTGTTCATTCCGATGAGCCAAATTATTGAGATTTAAAGTTTCAACCATGCTAGGGATGAGCAGCTCGACTGTGGCTGCGAGCGTTGCGACTGTACCCTGGAGACTAAGGATAAAGAAGCAAAGGAACTCGGTTAGAACTTTCAACTTAGTAGAGGAGGTAATCTCAATCAGCTACCTAATAAAAGTCGGCTTCGCTAGTTGCAGTTTAGTTTAACTGCCCAAGGGGGTACGGAGCACTCTGTATGGCTATATAGTACACAATCCACGAACGGTTGATTTCCTCATTGGGCAAGTCTACGGGAAATCACATAAGGTCGAACAAAGAAATAAATAAGCAAAACCATCCCTGCTAGCACCCTTCTTTTCTTATTTCCCCGATACTCCGCGTTGGCTAAGGGCTTAACTAACTACATACATGGGTATGTACAGTATACTATAAATCAATAGCGCGGACAAGCTTACTGCTAGGTAGCTTCCGAGGACTTTTCTTTCTTTATTGACAATAATATGTGGCGGTGTCCTGTTTGTCCTGTTCCAGTCCAGGCCAGGGTGCCCTCTCTCTCTCTCTTAGCTGATTCTATCTTTCTTTGTTGTACAGCTAATGCGTTGTACCGGGTGCTGTGCTGTTCCGCGGAGCTTGGGACACACCTACTATCGACGTCTCTCGTTCTTTGTTCCGCTTCGAAGGGGCGCATCGGCTCTGTTTGCCAGTGAGATCCACTCCCAAAATTATTGGAGTCCGGGCAGTATTCACGGGTGTACGCAGAAGTAGCCCCTTTTTTTCTGTTGCACATCTCGACATTATGGTGCAACTGGAGGTAAATATGGGAATTATTTAAACAGGGCAGGTCCAGCGTCGTCGAAGCTGTCGAGATTGCTGTCCTCGTATACATACCTGTTCTAATCTCACTCAGTCTTGTCTGAACTCCTTTCTCTTCTTCGAAGTAACTTTAATCCATCTAATCTTCCACCATGCGTGTGTCGGTATTCCTCGGAGTGCTGGCTGCTGGCCTTGCATCAGCAGCGGCGATCAATGGTGTCGGTAAGCAAGCATTCCCAACTACTGCTCCTCCCGCAAAGGAACTATGTCCAGGAGACAGACTTCAATCGAAAAGTCGCAATCATGCTAATATTTGTACCTCATACGTAGAGGTAAACGCCCTCAACAACCTCAAAGGCGTCAACGTCGGCAACGTGGACGCCAAGGACATCAACCTCAAGGACACTGTGAACGACATCCTGAACAAGAACAAGATCCTCGACCACAACGAGATTACCGGGAACAAGCACGAGCGCCGCAACGACGTCGACGTCGGCAACGTGGACCCGAAGGATATCGATCTGAAGAACACTGTCAACGACATCCTGAACAAGAACAAGATCGCCGACCACAACGCCATCATGGGCAACAAGCACGAACGTCGTAACGACGTCGACATTGCGAACCTCGGCCTCAAGGATATCGACCTCAAGGATACCGTGAGCGACATCTTGAACCACAACGAGATCCTCGACAACAATGCCATTATCGGCAACAAGCACGAGCGCCGCAATAACATCGATATTGCCAACCTGGGCCTCAAGGACATCACCCTCAAGGACACGGTCCACGATATCCTGAATGGAAACGACATCCTCGACAACAACGCCATCATCGGGAACTTGCACGATCGGCGTGACGCCTGAGTGAGGCGCGGAAGGATCGGACTATCTACCTAGACGAGGAGCTGTCCGACACACAGGCGGACCTGGCTAGGCAGGAGGATGGAGTCCAGGAGGGGGATGGAAGGCGCAGGGGGTGCTTCATTCAATAGACTGTTGTGGATGTACAGTACCTAGAGACAAGCTTCGCTAATCTTCAGCTTTAGTTGATCAAATAATACTTGGTAATTATCAGATTGAAAAGTTTGAACAAATCACATCACACTGTACTGAATTAGTCATCTCCGGGATTATCTAACTATCTGTAGGATATACAAGCGACTTGACCTGTGACCTATGGGAAAAAAAAAAATCTGTTAAAAGACCCGAGATAGGCGTGTTACTGTAAATACGATGAGACGGCATAGGTATCAATTCAAGATGCTATATTTTACCTGACTCTCTAAGGGGTCAGTAGATTGGATACAAACCGCGGTGCGGAACAAGCACATGCGAATGACAATCCTCTTGATACCCGAAAATAAAAGGCAAGCTCACTTTTGCTCTGGGAAAGAATGCAATCCAAAAAAACTGGTTCGTGCCTCAATTGCTCCTTATCTTCTCCGCCACGTTGCCGAAAAACGCCAAAGTCCGAATCGAGACAGCAATGTAAGGAGTTGAGTTCCTTGTTTATAACACGTCACAATGCAGCCGTGTAATGTATCTATTCGTCAATGCGACCGCATGACAAGAAAAAAGCACAACGAAGATTCAGGTATTTAGTAACCCGCCCGGCCTGAGAAGATAATCAAACAGGCATGACCTGTTGAAAGGTTGCCACCGTAACTCCGAAAGACAGGTATAGTTGCTCTATTGCACAAGGACCGGAGACCACCGTTAAAGATGGAAAAGAAAATGCTCCATAATGGCGCATTGAAGTAGTCGGCGTCATTTATCATTTTTTGTTCAAGAGGTTTAGGAATTCCTCCCGAGTCTTTGCGCTCGTCCGCATGCACCCCAGCATACAGCTCGTTGTAGTGGTGCTGCTGGTCTTCTGCACTCCGCGCATGACCATGCAGAGGTGGGACGATTCCATGACAACACCGACACCTCGAGGTTTCAGAACCTCGGCTATCGCCAGCGCAACCTGTTTGGTGAGACGCTCCTGGACCTGAAGCCGTCTAGAAAACATCTCAGCCAGACGGGCCAGTTTCGAGAGACCGAGAACACGGCGGTCAGGGATGTAACCGATGTGCATCTATTGAGAAGGAACCTAATTAGCTGAAAGGGTCTCTAGGTGCCACGGTGTTGGTCGATGTGCCATACCTTTCCTATAAATGGAACCATGTGGTGCTCACATAGTGAGAACACATCAATGTCCTTCACAATGACCAACTCGTCATGGTCTTCGTGGAAAACAGCTCCATTAACCAGGTCCCTCACATTCTCCTCGTAGCCTTTCGTAAAGAAGAGCATGGCCTTGGCATATCTCTCCGGTGTCTCTCTGAGGCCTTCCCGATCTGGATCCTCGCCAATGCATTCAAATATTGTCCGCACAGCTCCCGCAAGCTTTTTAATTCTCTCCTGCGTTTGCTCCGGTGTAGATTCCAACCGTGCTCTCGTGCCAGGACCTTCGTTCACTTTAGCCAAAGTCTAATGGACTGAGCAGATGCTGCACTTACAAGGCCAGCTCAGTCCATCAAAGTCGATTGGAGGAGTGAGTGTGTATGGGCTAGCCGGTCGGCTGACCGTCGTGGCCGGGGTCAGCGGAGCTGCCTCATCTCTTGGATCTCGCGGCGGGTCATTCAGGGTAGGCCTAATACAATCTCAGCTTCAAGTCTACTTAAGAGCTTCTAGACGGTATACCTTGCAGGATTTGATTCGCGAGCTACGCCGCTTGCGCTGGTCGCATCATTGCTCTGTGACATGGTCCCCGCCGATGGTGAGTCAAATTCGGCGGGCGTGCGGGGAGTGAAGGAAGAACGAATGGAAGAAGCAAGGCTTTCGCGCTCACGAGCGTCTCGAGCGCTTGTTGAATTACTCAGCGGGGAGCTACCGTTAAGAAGATAGGACGGCACAGCGGACTTTGGCTTGGGGCCCAGCGGAGGGGAAGAACTGGAGGCCATAACCCTCGAGGGCAATCAGCGGGAGCAGAGACGGTAAAAAAGGCGGATGGGGCGAGAGTAATGTAGGGAAGAACAGGCAACTCAAATGATCATCGCATCACGGAGCACATGGAAGGCAATCATGGCGGTTCTAGGCCTCCGAGAGAGTCATATCGAGGAGCGATGACGGAAAAGCCGCCGGGGCGATTTCGCGATACTTTTTCGCATCCCGCGCGGCCTCCGCCCTGATCTCATCGCCGGAGCCACAACGGCCGCTCCGGTGCCGCACCGCGCACAAACGTTGTTCCGGAGCGCCCCCGTCACCTGACCGAGGCTGGCGGATCTGGATCGCCCGGCCGGCTCCATGTTGTCCCGGCCCCGCACCGCGATATCTCCGACGGGCCACGCTGAGCTCCAGTCTTGATGTTACATGCAAGTTATTCCTAGCTCTCTCGTATTCACAGTCGTACCAAGACTGGACTGTAAATCCGGGATGAGCTTGTAACATAGCACTGGAGTTCCATGTTAGTATGCGGACTGGGAGGCAAAGATCTCCTAAGGCCTGAATGTGAATCTCCACTACATTGGTGGTAAGCATTCTTCTGGGAGGAAGCAGATTATATGGCATTCAGAGATTGATGCCGCCGAAGAACTTGTCATGAGCATGGTCCCCTGCGTAACACGTCCTATTAAGATATACTGTGGAGCGTGGTAGGACATGGCTAAGTTACCTGCTGGACGAGTGCGTAGCCGACGACTTCCACCAAAAAAAGGCAAACCACAGATATACCTAGATGTTAGCATCGCTCCGGAAGCTCTGGAGATTCCGCCGTAGGGCTGAGCTGACGCCATGTGCGTGGTGAAAGTCGTCCAGTCCCCAGAAAAAGGGCATCCCCACTTGCCCGCGAGCCCGGGTCTCATCCATGTCTGTGCAACGTTCTCAAGCCATATTCCGTCCAGTTGGAGGCCATCTTCCACATATCCTCGTGTCTTTAGATCTTGCTGTCAGGCGAGCAATACGATGGACGCCTAAGCTTGAGGCTGAGCACAAGGCCGCCTTGCGGGAACATCCATCCATTAAGCTGACGCTGGTTCATCATGTTCCGGGAGAGATGTCGCGCTGTGCTTTCACACGTCAGGGAGAGTTCCTTGACGCTATGAGCTGAGGATCCAGAAAAACAACGCTTAGGAGCTGGGATCAAGGTCGATCGGAGAAAGGCCTGACTGTATACAACAGACATTTGCCCTCCACCGAGCAAGCATCGTGTTCTTACCGCCACAATCGCTCAACCAAATGTGTATACCCATGGTTGTCGTCACTGTTCTTGGCATGGGAATTTACAGAAGGGAGCCCTGTCAATAGTACCCTGGAGACGTTGTGAAAGACAAACCTGTCCTCTCAGCTTCCTTTTCGGCCATCAATTGAGCTTCCAAGTGGTCTACTGTTGATTCGGTTCCAGGATTCGTTTTCGCGGCGCAGGTGCTCATGTGCTCCTTCTCAGCTGCGAGAAACTGGATCGGGCTGGGGAAGCTGCTTTCCAGGCCTCAATGTTGCTTACGGGCTGCGCCCTCATGATATTTTTATCCGCTTGGCAGCGGAATGCTGCGGTGTGGAAGTCGATGAGACCTGGAAGTTCACGGACATATTTAAGGCCATTGATATCCTGTTCAGATATCTTTTCTCTGGTCACTCGGAGCATTCCTACTTCAACAAGAGCACTGCCATTTCCTATTGCCCATTATCACATTGTACCTCTTAGCTCATACATAGTCACTCTCCTGTACCTCGGGACTTGACCACTCGTTCCTCTTCGAGCCTGACATCAATTCACACGATCATCTCGATCAACATGAAGCTCTTTTCATTCTCAACCACTGCCATTGCAGCCCTTCTCGGTGCCACCGGCAGCATTGCTGCTCCGGCTCCTAACGCACCAAACCATCCATCGACGGACAGTGTTCTGTACCCCTGCACTACCTCTCTCTACCACGTCTCCACCGGCGCCATCGATTACGGCAAAGACTTCGGCCTCGTCAGCAAGAAGGGCGACTCCGTGTCGGACATCACCACCCTCGTGACATTCGTGTTCCCCGACTCCTGGGCCAACAGGAAGTGCCGACTGGTCTTCGAGCTCGGCGCCTCCGACACCTCGACGGGTTCCCAGCGCGCCGATGTCTTCTGCTCCATCGCTCCCGCCGGAACCTCCACCTCCAGCTGGCCCCCAGGCAACCTCCGGGACGAGCAGCTCGGCCGGATCCTCGTCACCGGCCCTGGCGTGGCGGTTTGGGAGCAGGCGTTCAACGGGGCTCCTGACTTCGACTGTCCCGCTGGGAAGGTCGTTGGTGGGGAGCTCGTTGGAGTTAATGACGTTGATGAGATCCGCTGGTCAGTGGCCGCTGGCAGTGGACCCAGGATCGAGCTCATCTAGATAACTCCGCTCTGATACCTGTTTCGGTGACTTTGTCGTTGCTGTCCGCGTGGAAGCATGCGAAAATAACTCTCCTTCTCAGTTATTTGCATAAGCGGAACTTTCACTCCCTTTTACTCGCTTACTTGTTTAATCATGTTAAATCGAGGAAATAATCGGTACGAAGCATGGTGTGGCGTCGGATAGGATATGATGGATGGACGGATCATGTGCATTTTTGGATATAATGTCAAGCTAGAGACGCACCAGCCACTCCTTTTCCATGACTCTGCAAGAAAATGATAGTGCATGTTACCCATTAAATCGCAAATTGAGCTCTTCTCATCTCGCATGAAAGATTGATGTAGTTGGACTAGAATGACCTTCGCTCTGTAATGGAGAGATTGACTGATTAGACCCGCGTGTATCAAAGGTAGAAGGGAGCAACAATACTATTGGAAGTTTAACCACCCACCGCTGTGGTTGGGCAAGGTAAATACGAATCTTGCGAAACATAGCTAATCGAGATATAACCCCTGCCTACTGCTGGATAAGAATATAGTTTGCTGTTCTCACTTGTCAAATTAGGTATATGAGTCATTTAGTCCGATGGGGTGGTAGTTCAGAGTTCGAAGAGCTCTTGGTTCCTCAGTCACGAGACAGTACTGAATACGAATTATGAGACACAGTCATCGTTTACATTGTCACATACCAGGTACGGTGTGCTGCTACTTACTGACCGACTTACTGATATGATAGAAAGAGAATACGTCTTCAATGTCTTATATTTTTTCCGTTCTCGACAAATTGCAAGACTGAACTACGCATATTGACACAGTTTATATCAGCGGTGCCGATTCTGCACCCAGCGTAGCCTGAGAGACATACGCTCATTGACTTAGATGATCCTGCGTAGGGATTTAATGGCAATCGTCTTTTTTCAGGAAAAGAAAATTATATTCCATAGGTATGCACGTCCACACCCCAGTAGACCCTATCAGATAAATATCAAAGGGAACACAACTAATAGAACAGAATGTTTGGACATGATAAATTTAGAAAAAAACATGGTTTGAAAAGAATCAAGCATAGGTTGAGTTTCAGGTTTTACACGTCATTCCCTTCTTATGGATGTGGCGTGTTGTCCTGACTCTCGTGTCTGCTAGAGGGGAGGAAAGGTAATAGGACCCGAGATAGATATACATGGATGGAAACGCGGTTTGAGGATTCAGTAGATGCAGCTGAATGGCTCCTCATTTCCCGTGTTGTGAGATAGCGGGTACTAAAACATAGCCATACCATGGCATGACACAGTGACTGGTGCGTGTTCCGCTGCGTCAATGCGAGATCGACATCAAGGCTCCAACTCCTCCGTTGGCACGTCCTCGATGTCCTTGCCCACGATCGCGTCTGACACCTTCCACACCTGAAGCAGGTTGTCCTCTGCTGCAGAGCAGAGCACCCACGGGTCATTAAGGTTCCAGCTGAAGTCAGAGATGCGGTTCGTGTGACCACCGTGCATGAACAGCCTGGAAAGAAAAAGGTTAGTACCTTCAAATTCAGCAAAATTGGAGAAAAAAGAAGGTAAAACGTACAGCTCTGGAGGCCCGTCCTGTGCGTCTTCTGCTGTCTGCTCCTCACCCGCTCGACTAAGATCCCAGAAGCAGATCCTGCGGTCGTAGCTCGCACTTGCCAACACGGCCTCCTCGAACGGATGCCACGCGAGGGAGGTGACCGAGTCATTGTGGCTCTCAAGTGAATGTAGCTTAGTTTTCAGGTTGCGCAGATCCCACAGGCCGATGGTCTTGTCCGCCGAACCGGTGGCCACAACAGTCTCCGCGGCCGGGTTAAACGCAATTGCGTTGATAGCGTCGCGGTGACCACCTTCTGCACAAGCAGCCGAACGAGCCGTATCCGGTTCTCGAATATCGATGATCTGCAGAGTGATATCGTCGGAAACGGTGCCGATGAGAGAGGAGTGGAGCGGGTGGTGCTGGACATCGTTAACGATCGCGTTATGATGGGTATACGTTCGAGTCGGCTTGAGAGCCTTGTTGTTCTTGGTGTATGTGGTCAGGTCCCTAGATAGTGTTAACGACCGACAGTGTAGAAATTGAATTATTATTGACTACATACCAAAGGCGGACAGTCTTGTCCTCACTTCCAGTAGCAAGATGGCCCGCAGTATGCGGGCTCCAGCTCAATCCAAATCCCTCCCGGGTATGACCGAGCAGCTCCAGCTGCGGGTTGACCGTTCCCGTAGGCAGGCTGGGGTGCTTTGACCGGTCCCAGATCATGACTCTGCCGTCTGTGCACATTGTCGCGATAATGTTCGGGTTTTGTGGCTGATACCGCGCCTTATTGACCTCGCCCTTGTGGTCAATCTTTTGCACAATGTTGAATTTGATCTCCATAGGCGGTTTCTTCGAGCTGCCACCATAGCCGCCAATTTCACCCCGCTCCTCATCGTAGTCCTCTGCATCGGGTGTACTTGGGTTTGGAAGCTGGACATGGGCGATCTGCAAGTAGTTTTGTGCATCATTCGAGGTGTGCGTCCCTATTAACAAGCGGTGGGTCGAGTATGGTTTATCTGGGATCCTTGAACAACGTCAGGATCTGCTTTTTACCGTTAGAAACCGAGGAACATACTGTTGCTTGTCGGGCAGCCATTGCGTCGTAAGAGTCGGCCATTCGAGGGCCGTGCTAAGAATCATGTCATAGAGGAAGGGCGCATTCTTCTTCCATGTCTTGTATTCTGGGAGGACCACTCAGTTATCCAGCTCTCCAGTTGCGCCCACCGGTAACCCGGTTATGATACCTTCATTAATGATCTTCTCTTCGGTCCTCTCCTCCTCCTGTTCCTCCTGCTCCTCAATGAAACCTGTAATAACAGGCATATGTTAGAATCGAGTTCCTTGTAAGTGCCTATGCAATAGAGACGCACCGTCGTCGTATTGCTCTTCCGGCATTTTGCTTCAAGACGGACCAAGACGGGGCGTCGGGAAGTTGGAGAAACTGAAGCAACAGACGATAACCCGGGTCAGAAGGGAGCGACCCAGACTAGAGCGAGGGCCACTGCGAAAGGAGCTTTGTGCTTGGTGCAGAGAGAGACGGTCGTAAAATGCGTCCAAAAGACTACGCGACTCGTCGACAGGCTCGAGCGCGTTAATGGGCGCCTGTGGCGCTAGACCGCTTCTGGAAGCTGTGGCTTGGCACCCTCGGAGCGTCGCCGCTGCAGCCGCAACTTCATGCGGCGTCGCAGTTCGGACGAATCCAGCGCTGACAATCTCGCAGCGGCTGTGACTCCCACAACCTGGTTTTGCCTTCTTTCTCATCTGGGGGGGCTTTGTTGCTGAGACTTCACCGTCGCCGTCCTCACAGCCGTATCGCCGGCCTAATGCTTTCCTTTCAGGCTTAGGTTCTTCACTCAACCTCAAGAGGCGACGTGCCACGTTCTTTCCCTTACGACCGAACCACCAGCTCTTACGTTGATAACGAGCAATCATGGGTGTCCCAAAGTTCTTCCGCTGGCTCAGCGAGCGGTATCCGGCGATTTCTCAGCTTATCGCTGAGAATCGCATACCGGAGTTCGACTGTCTTTATCTCGACATGAACGGCATCATTCACAACTGCACCCACAAGGACACCGACTCCCCCACCTTTCGCATGACCGAGGATAAGATGTTTATTGCGATATTCAACTACATCGAGCATCTCTACGGCAAGATCAGGCCGAAGAAGTTGTTCTTCATGGCCATCGACGGTGTCGCCCCGCGCGCCAAGATGAACCAGCAGCGCGCGCGACGATTCCGGACAGCGCTCGACGCCGAAGTGGCAAGGGAAAAGGCGATCATGGAAGGAACAGAAATGCCCAAGGAGGACCCTTTTGACAGCAACTGCATTACTCCCGGTACTGAATTCATGGCCAAGTTGACCCAGCAGCTGAAATACTTCATCAACAAGAAGGTCTCGGAGGATAAGGACTGGCAGGGAGTGGAAATTGTCTTGTCGGGTCATGAGGTTCCGGGAGAGGGTGAGCACAAGATCATGGAGTATATCCGGCAGGCGAAGGCACAGCCCGGATACGATCCCAACGTTCGCCACTGTCTTTACGGCCTGGACGCAGACTTGATCATGTTGGGACTGCTCAGCCATGACCCACATTTCTGCCTTCTCCGTGAGGAGGTCACCTTCGGCAGACAGGCTCAGAAGAAGACCAAGGAGCTGGAACATCAGAACTTCTACCTCTTGCATTTGTGCATCGTCCGAGAGTACTTGGAGCTGGAGTTCCAGGAGTTGCAACAGGAGGGCGCGCTGCAATTTCCTTTTGATATGGAACGAGTTATTGACGACTTTATCCTGATGGCTTTCTTTGTTGGAAACGACTTCTTACCTAATCTCCCCAATCTACATATTAACGAGGGCGCCTTGGCGGTGATGTTCAAGGTATACAAGGAAGTGTTGCCGAAGATGGGCGGATACATTAATGAACGCGGTGTTATCAACTTGGAGCGGTTGGGCCTGCTACTAGACGCTCTCACGGACGTCGAATTCGGTTTCTTCGAGGCCGAGTACTCTGATGCGCGATGGATCAAAACAAAGAAGAATGGCACGGAGAGCTTAGAATATTTTGAAAAGCAGAAAGGGCTCACCATAACCCCAGACCAGAAAAAACTCCTGAAGGAGATCAAGAAATACGTGCTCAATCGCCCCGGGGATGGGAACGAGGTCAAACCTCTGGACCTTCCACCGACGCTACCAGCGCGGGATCGCAAATTCGTCGAACAACTCGCAGACGATCTCCGACTGCAGTGGACCACCATCGCTGGTGAACATGGAGATCGATTCATAAGGCTCCAACTGCCGGCCAGAGAGGACGATGAGGAGGAAGATGAAGAGGCGTCCATGGCGCTGCATCGCGTGATTAGGAAGTATGAGAACGCAAAGGTTCAAGATATCTCCGCTGAGGAGGCTCAGGCGGCGGCAGAGAAAAAGTACGAAATGAAGTTTCGAGAGTGGAAAAACAAGTACTATCTAAGCAAGTTTGGGTGGGGTCTAGACAATGAGGAAGAGATGAAGAAGCTGACGGAGAACTATGTCCAAGGTCTCCAATGGGTCTTGTACTATTACTACAGGGGCATTGCGTCTTGGCCTTGGTTCTATCGCTATCACTACTCTCCCATGATCTCGGATGTGAAGAAGGGCTTGGGCGCAGACATGAACTTCAAACTGGGACAGCCTTTCCGACCATTGGAGCAGCTTATGGGCGTTCTACCAGATCGCAGCAAGCAGCTCTTGCCTACAGCATATCATGAGCTGATGACTTCACCAGAATCCCCGATTGTCGATTTCTATCCTCGTGAATTTGAACTTGACCTGAACGGCAAAAAGATGGAATGGGAGGCAGTCGTGAAGATTCCCTTTATTGATGAGAAACGCCTCCTGGAAGCGCTGGCTACGAAGGAGCACCTTTTGACTCCTGCTGAGAGAGCGCGAAATGAGTTTGGAGTTACCCTCAAATTCACATACGCTCCGGATATCGAATTTACCTACCCATCATCTCTACCCGGTGTCTTCCCGGACATCCAAAGGTGCCATTGTATCGAGAATGTTTTCGACTTGCCGACGATGGATGGCTTGGAGCCTTACATTGGACTGGTGGAGGGTGTGAAACTAGGTGTAAACGCACTAGCTGGTTTCCCTACCTTGAAAACTTTACCACATGCCGGTCAACTTGCCTTCCACGGAGTCAACGTATTCCAATCGGACAGCCGCAACGAGAGCATGATTGTTACCCTTCTTGATCCTGAGTCCAGATCAAAGATTGAGTTGGCAAAGAAGAAGCTTGGACAGAGGGTCTATGTCGGCTATCCATTTTTGCAGGAAGCTCTTGTCGTTCGCGTGTCAGATGAGCTGTTTGACTATGTCTTACCACAAGGACAAGAGCATCCCGTCGCCATCCCTCATTCCCCGCCTCAAATTGAGCAGTGGAAGAGGAAAGCTGAGAAGATCGAGGGCTATTACAGCAAGCGACTTGGGATGATTATTGGCCCGGTCGAGTCGATGGTGCATGTACAAATGCTCAAGGGATTGAAGAAGACGGACGAAGGCGCTACGATCAAGGAATTTGCTGAAATTCCCGGACAGGAGACCGATTATGCTCTACAAATGATTGTCGATGAAGTGGTCAATGTGGATGAACGGTTCATTGAACGAGCGGCTCTCCCAATTGAGGAGGAGTTCCCAGAAGGCTCAAGGGCTTTCTTCCTGGGAGAGTTTAACTATGGCAGACCGGTTCATGTTACCGGGCACGAACGCGGGAAAGTCAATGGTCTGATAGCTTCAGTCAAGGGCCGGGACCCAGAGTTTGGGAGGATGCATGCCAGGAATGCTGAGAGACTAACTCCATACTTCCCATCCTATGCAGTCGCGCGGAATTTGAATCTGAACCCATTGGTGCTGGCGAAGATCACATCCTCCTTTTCCGTTGAGGTGGATGGACAGCGCATGAACGTTGGCCTCAATTTTAAATTCGAGGCAAGGAAACAAAAAGTTCTCGGATACTCCCGCCGTAGTGAATCCGGCTGGGAATTCAGTCAAAAAGCAGTTGACCTAATACAGCAGTACATGATCAAGTTCCCGGATTTCATCGCCGGGATTCAGCGGAACCCTCAGGGTGATAAATATCTACCGACTGATTTCTACCCCGCGGAGATTGCAAGTGCAAAGTTCAAGGAGATCAATCAATGGCTGAAGTCCATCGAGTCTAAGAGTTTCGAGCGGGTACCCCTCGAAGCTGAACAGCTCGATTCGGACGTTGTTAAATTGATTGAGCAGGACGCGGATCGGCTTGTCCAGAGCCAACCACCAGTGGAGGCAAAGAAGATTAAGGGCGTCCCTCGAAACGCTCTTCTGAAGCCTTCCGACGTGGAACACCGGCTTGGGAATCAGAGATTCTCTCTCGGTGATCGGGTAGTCTATGCCCAGGATTCGGGCAAGGTACCCATCGCCACGCGGGGGACCGTCGTTGGTCTCACGCGAACCCCCAGGACGATGCTGCTCGACGTCGTGTTTGACGTCTCGTTCATGAGCGGTACGACTCTGGGGGACCGATGCTCTCCATTTAGAGGCCAGACTGTACCAGCGTGGTCTGTCCTCAACCTTACCGACCGACAGCTTGTCGCTAGCACTCGTGCAGCGGCAAAACAGCAGCCACAGACCAAGCCAACGCCTTTGACTGTTCGAGGGTATGGCGCTCCGCTTGGACCGGGTGGACTGGGCCAGCTGAAACAGGCACCGCCCCCTCCACCACTGAAAGGTTCATACCGTGGCGCAGTTACTGGACAGCAAGGCAACGTGAGAGGCAATGCTACTGCTCGAGGCGGCCGTGGTGGTCGTGGTAACCCCTCCCCGAGTTTGCCTGTCCGTCCTCATCCTAATGCCGGCCAACCGCCGAGCGGTGATTCCGCTCACCGTGGTGGCAGAGGCAGAGGAGCTGCTGTCAACGGCCACCGCGGTCGCGGTGGCCAAACCTACACGCGCGGCGGGTATATTGCAATCGACAATAGCAATCCTGAAGCTGGAGTCATAAAGAATAACCCGAACTTCCGACCACAAAACTACTCCAATGTCCCACCACCGCCGAGCTTGACTCGGGGAGGCGGACGTGGAGGAAGGGGAGTCAGCGTACTTCGTGGCTCAGGACGGGGTAGTGGGTTTAGGGGTGGCAGAGGCGTGAATCGAGGTCGAGGCACCGCAGTCGCCTGAGCTGATGAAATGATTGATGGTTCAGAGGATGGAAGATTGTGATGATGATCTCCAGATACCTTTGTTTATCTTTCTTTCATCGTTCTAATCTGCATTTATCGCAGGGTTGCATGTTGGGATGAGCTGGGCTTTAGCCGACATGGTACTATGAGTTAGAACAGGAATGGGCTATGCCGGCCTCTTTGCCGTGGGATCTGAGGATCTCCTGGTCGAGGTCCTACGCCGATGACTTGGTTGTCATATGGCGTAGCGTGCTGTATCCACTACTGTATACTAACGCATGATGATAATGAGAGAAAAGGAAGTAGTACCTGCGGGCAGCTGCTGGTGCAGACGCCTGCTAGTATTTCTCTTTAGCAGCAAAGTTCTGATTTGTGTGTCTGCCCTCTGTCGGGGTCATTTAATACAGTACTCCGTAAAGCATATGGAGTACTGGATATTATGCTTCAGACGCAGCAGAATGATGCTGAAGGTTACGATATCGTAAAAATAATGAATCGGACCGGTCTCGATCGGTAATTGCTATGCTTATATTTTTGCAGATATACCCGGCGGGCCGGGTGGAATCCAACCAGTGAATGAATAGCATGAAGCGGAACATGTTATGCCAGATACTATTCGACTACTTGGAATTATGCCTTTTTTTGCCTCGACTCCTAACAGTTCTACAGATTATGCGTCCAGACAAGCCTTGATGACGAGGATGATGAAACGTGCTAGAGCACAAGTTTTCATATTTTGCCCCCCAACTGGGCGGCAAGTCTGAACGTTGTCGCTAGATTAATGGATGTGGATGAACCGAGGAACCGAATATTTACTAGAGATATGGTAAAAGGGCCATGGCCCGCTATTCTTATCGTAGAATTTAAGCCTAGTATTGTTGCTTTGGGATCTGAAATAGTAATGTGAATTTGCGCAGAAGATACCACAGCGGGCTTATGCTTAAGGCGAGCCCCCGAGGTTGGAGAACCCCAGGGGTTCTTACATAGCGCTAGAACCCCCAAGTGAGCGCCATAACATGGGCCCAGGAATCCCGGCTTAGCTCGTGCAATCTCCTTTCTGGCTTCAAGAGGCAAGGTTCGTCGCGTGGTGCGTGAGTCTGAAGGGAAAGCTGCCCCGGACGAGCCCCACGGGTTCCGCTGGGATACGGATCCTGTACTCCATATATAGCAGGTAAGCAGGCGGACAACCGTCACCAAGCACCTGCGAATCATCCATCATCGTTGGCTCTGGATCGGTGCTCGAGGCGATCCCTGCCGGCCGCTCGTGTTGATCAATCAAAGCCGCGCTTGGCCCCTGTTTCGACTTTCGCTATGCATCCCTCCAGGCGCCAGGCTCAGCCTTCTCTGCGCCGCCCGTCGCAACATTCAAGAACCTCCGCAATGACAGTTCCACTCTCTTTTCTACAGCTGGAGCCGTTATTCTTTCACGATGTTTGCAGATCCCTTCTCTCTGGATCGTTCCAGTCGTTTTGGGCTTAGGAGAATGGCACGTATTCCACGGCCCCTCCTACGCCTCCTGATCTTTGTCCTTGTCGTCTTGCTTCTGTACCTTGACAGATCACTAGCTGATACCCATCGCGGCGGCAGAAGCCGTACCATCTCCATTGTCAAAAGCAGCTTCGATTGGGGGCAGCTGCAGCATCGATATCCCGTTTCCTCCTTCACGTCCCTGCCCGCGGGCAAGCCGCGCCGGCTTCCTCGAATCCAGCATAAATTCTCCAGTCCGTCTCGATTCGAAGTCTCGCGGCTGGAGTCGCGGCGCCAGGCGGTACAGAAGGCATTCAAGAAGTGCTGGGAGAGCTACAAAAAGTATGCGTGGATGAGGGACGAGTTGACGCCCCTCTCTGCGGGCGGTAAGGACACGTTCGGTGGCTGGGCGGCAACAATGATCGATTCTCTGGATACGCTCTGGATAATGGGGCTGAAAGACGAGTTCTACGACGCCGTGGAAGCTGTAGCGACCATTGACTGGGAAAACACAACGCAGACAGCGTGCAACATATTCGAGACGACGATCCGTCACCTCGGAGGTCTTTTGTCAGCGTACGATCTCAGCCGGGAGCAGGCTCTCCTGGACAAAGCCGTTGAGCTGGGTGACATGCTCTATGCGGGATTTGACACGCCAAACCGGATGCCGCCTTTCTGGCTGGATTTCAAGAAGGCGCAGTCCGGCGGTCTGGTTGCAGAGAGGCATCAACCCTCCGCATCACCTGGCTCACTTTCGCTGGAATTTACCCGACTCTCTCAACTCACCGGAGATCCCAAGTACTATGATGCTATTGCGAGAATCACAGATCTTCTTGACAAGCACCAGTATGACACGCTGCTCCCGGGCATGTGGCCCACGTTCATCGACATGCGCGACGAGATCTTTAACCAAGAGCATACATTCACCATTGGCGCTCTGGCGGACTCCCTCTATGAGTACCTGCCCAAGATGTATGCGATGCTCGGTGGTCTTGAACCCGTCTATGAGAAGCTCTATAAGGGCTCCATGGAAACAATCAGGAAGCACATTCTATTCCGACCTATGCTCCCAGATGACGCGGATGTTCTTTTTCCCGGCACTGCACGAGCAATAGGTGGAGTATATCTTAATGCGGAAGGACAGCATCTGAGCTGTTTCGCCGGCGGCATGTTCGCTCTTGGCGGGCGGCTCTTTAACATTGAAGACCACATCGAAATTGGCGCAAAATTGACGAGGGGGTGTATCTACGCCTACAATGCCTTTCCGACAGGTATCATGCCGGAGACATTCAGTATGATTCCCTGTGACTCGCTTGACGGGTGTGAATGGGACGAAGAGAGATGGAAAAACGAAGCCAAAGATAAAAGACTCCCAAAAGGCTTCAAGAGTGTCCGCGATAAGTTTTACCTTCTCCGGCCGGAAGCCATCGAAAGTGTCTTCCTGCTGTACCGCATCACAGGAAAGAAGGAATTCCAGGAGGTAGCGTGGCAGATGTTTCAGTCGATACAAAATGCCACAGAGACAGAGTACGGGAATGCGGGCATTGATGATGTGACTGTGACCGGCCAAACGAAGAAAAGGGATTCTATGGAGGTAAGTGGTTTTTTTTCTTTGCCACACAACGGTTGTAATCGATTGGAGTCGCTGACTTGATTTTTTTTTCTGCTGAAGAGTTTCTGGTTGGCGGAGACCCTCAAGTACTTCTATTTGATCTTCTCCCCGCCAGACCTCATCAGTTTGGATGATTATGTGCTCAACACCGAGGCTCATCCTTTCAAGCGGCCGAAATGAATAGGATTATTTCCTTGACGGTATTGATTGGTGCCTTATGCATTGTGACATGCGCTTCGACCTCGGACTAGGGTCGTGCATGAAGTTATGGCTTTCCCGCAACTGCAGAGGACACTGCGGTCACTACATACCTACCTACATAGGCAGGTATTGCGGACGGATGGGCGTAAGATAAAGGTTCCAACGCCGGCTGTCGCGCACCTCTCCAGATGCACATAGCGTCCGGACCATGTTGCGTGGACAATGATGCAAGACCTAAGCTACGCCTATTGTTTGTCACCATGCCGAAGAAGGAAACGTGGTCAAAAGGCAGGCTGGTTAAATATTTCGGTTCCAACAACCGTTACGAGAGCAGGGCAAAGGTGAATGACTACTGCCAGTATCAGATGGAAGTCGTGCGTCTTTGGAATAGATGCGCGAAGTTGGTGAAAACTGGTCTGGAAAAAGAAATAAAGACAGACGGGGCCGAAAGAGATCAGACGAACCGGATTTGTTTATCTCTCCGCAAGATCCATAGAAAACTGCCCAATTCCAGCTAAAACATCGAAGAGGTCAGCTGACCTTGTCCTTTCAGCTAAAACCTAGTTTGTTTGGAATCGCGTTTGTACGGGGAAACCCTCAACTTATGACTTATGTTTGTAGTTATGAGGGTACCAACGTATCTGAATGGGCAACGCAACATCTGCCCGTCTGACTGCCTTTCCCTCTCCTTTTTAGAGACTCAGAGCGTCCGTCCGAGTCTCCCGCGTTAGGACGGTACCATATATATTGTTGTTCCCCAATTGTTTAGATTTAATTTAAATGCCAAACTTGCCCCCTTCAGGAATGTCAAGGTTGGGACAACCCTTGAAGTCGCATGTATTCTACAGTAGTAGAAACTAGTCAGTAATTTAGAAAACAAGATGAAGAGACATGAAAGGAAACTTGACAGACCTTGCGAACCGTCGTTCCCCACCAGCTGAAACGGTCCGATGCACCGGTATAGAAGATGGTGAAGAAAATCACGACGCCAGCGACGGACACGGAAGAATCCAACGCCGCACTGAGTACGAAGTTATACTTGGCCCACCAGGCATGCAGGCGTCTACGGATGAAAAAGCAAAAGACCAACCCAACCACGGCCCAGCTGCCATAGTCGGTCCCCGTCGCGGGAGGGAGGTACTTCAACCCGCCCAGGAACAGGGGGATGTGGACGCGGCGCCACAGGGAGTAGTAGTAGTTGTTGTTGTTGCAGGAGCGGCGCTTGAGGAGGTAGACGGGGATGGGCAGAACGGCGCCGATGAGGAAGAAGTACCAGAGGGCGTCGTAGCCGATGCCGCTGGTGAAGAAGTAGCGCCGGGGGCCGACGGCACCCCAGATTAGAGAGGTGTTGAAGTGCGTGCGGGAGTAGGGGCAGGTGAAGCCGTTGACGGCCTCGGTGGTGCACACGCCGGGGATGTGGTTCAGGGCCCAGTTGAGGGTGCCAATCGAACTGAGAGTGCCGATCATGCCCGCGCATTGAACGAGGAAGAGTTTGCGTTGTGGGATCTGGAGGGGAAAGGGAAGCGAGTAAGTTTAAGAAAGGCAGTTGGTGCATCTTCTTTTCTTTCTTCCCTTGATTAACGGGAGGACCGGGAGGGTTACTTTAAACTTACGTGACAGTAATAAGCTAGCTTCATGTCTTCGGAGAAATATAGTCCTTTGATTGATGTGATGTATCCGATATTGAAGAACCAAATATTGGCCAGGACTTTGCCCTCAAAAGCAAAACCGGCAATGACGCGGCAGATTATGTCAATCTTGATCTTCAAGTTTGACGTGCCATAGACCAATGCAAGCTGGAGGAGTTAGGTTTTTGTCTTGATAGCGAGAGAAGAGGGACATATTACCGGAGCATAGAAAACGAGTGCCACTAGGCAGGCCAGCAGGACGCCGTACCATTTCAGCTCGGCGTGCCAGTATTCGACAGCAAAGATCGTCATGAAAAGAGCCAAAACCGCTGAGGCCAGATACCACCACAGGGGCACGTCGGAAGGATCCCGGTCATTATCGCCGTCTTCTGTCTTGGTTTGTCGTCCAGGCAGGGACGCCATGATCTGTCGGGGAAGTCTGCGCGCGGCCGAGTTATCATCACGTCGCGCTTCTCCAAAATTACCCAGACGAGCAGCGAGCTGGGCGTGGAGAACGACAAGCCAAACGACTTCAATGCGTAGGTGATGGGCATATAAATCTAGGAATAACCGTTAGAATTAGGAAGAGAATCTACCCTCTTATCTGCCTGAAGAAGACAAGATGTACCTGTGAATAGGCCTTATACTGGGCAAGGTCCAGTTTATATCCGGTTGCCTTACTGACAATCTTGGTGACATTGTATGTGGCACCGGTGTTATCGAAAACTGTATTGTTCTTGCATTAGCCACTGTGCCATCTTGCAGCCCTTGCCTCCCAATGTTTGTCCCATACCTGACGAGCTCTGGAACGGGGGATAGCCTGTGAACCAGACATTCTTGTAGTAGCAAATAGAAGCGACAATCCAGATCCAGAATGCAAGACCGACCCAAACATTCAGAATGGCCCAGGCAGGAATCAGCAACGGGGAACCGACGTAAGAAATCTGACTCCCTTTTGATGATGGTCAGCGGCCAATTACCGACGAATATCTGTAGTTGCAGTCAAATCAAATTATACAGTCGAAAGTGAGGGGCAGGAGACCCATGCCCGTCTTCATGCCAAACACCTGGTTCATGACGTTATTCTTTGGAGGAATCCAGCAAGGGAAGGTGAAGTAGCTCAGTGCCGAGAAGATCAGGTCTGGAATCCAGTACCAGCAGAAGGAGAAGCAAAATACAAAAGAGAAAGAATGCGTAACGAGAGATCTTCCAAGTGCCATATCTAGAGATTGGTAAGACAGAATAATATAGCACAAAGAAACAAGAACAGAAGCAGGGTATGTACCTTTCCTGGGTATCACCTGGTCCAACACCATGCAATGTAGTTGTGAGAGCTGTGGACCCCAGTACTCCAGGCCAAATGAGCTCACGTGGTGTGATAACAACTGAACGGAAGAAGCCCGCCAGACAGAATCCGATGAGGAAAGTTCCCAATGTCATCAAAATTTGGAACCCCCAGCCGGCGTCGAATCCGTAGAACATCTGCTGTTCGGTCAAGACATCGGCGCCCAGACGGACATAGATACTCAGATTTGACATGATGTATGCCGAGATATGCTCCTGAGCGTTGCGATCTCACTCAGTCCGGGTTCGATCATAATAGAAACTGACACCGAAAAATGCTTACCTTTTGGTCAAATGGGCCCGGATTCAAATTGAAAGACCATTTACCCAGGGGCACATTCCAACTCGGAACGACCTTCTCCCACAGCTTTCCAGCGGGATAGGCCAGCAAGAGGACAACGGAGGACGAAATTGTGATAGAGGGATTCCGGAGCGTGTAGAGCGTGTTCAATCCACTGGCTACGATACAGAATGTAATGCCAATAACCCACATTCGCAGGGTGAGCACTGGTTCGTTCGGGTCATCCTCCTGGACGCCGATACCAGCAGCTCTCAAGATGTCTGTTCGCGAGTCTTTGACATATCATGAGACCCTTAGCCCAAAAATCTAGGTTTGAAATTCAAGAAGTCTCAGCGGCTTCAGAATCTGGAGAGGGGGAAACATCCTTCTGCTTGCTGTCGATCTCCTGCTTGGTATCGACCGCCATGATCCAGAGTGAGCAACTGAGGGAGACAACGGAACAGGGAAGGCAAGTTGGAAACCCCGGATTCGATACGCCATCAGATAAGATCAAACATGAGGGTCCAAAATCTGTGCTCGTTTAAAAAGAAATTGGCTCCTCTGTCGCGGCGGATCTCTTCCAACTTGGTTCCATTTCGGACCCTCTCCGGCAAGAGGTAGCGCGCCTAGCTTTTGTGGATCAAATATACATGGACCCGCAGACAGACAGAAAATCGGAGCCATTCGAGGTCTCTTACAACCTAGGTGATGTTTTCGCTGTTGCGGATATTGACTGTGTCCATTATTTTTCTGAATAAGGGAGAGATTTCTTGGAATTGCTCGTGTACCGTCTGGGTCTGCGGCGTCCACAACCCCATTGCCATTAGACCACATCCAGGCTTGTGTTCCGCAAAATATGGGCGTATAGATAGAAGATCAGGCAAATTCATGTCGGCGGACTCTTCTCCGTGAAAAAACGCTGCTATCCCCACTTATTTGAAGCCCCGTCGTCAAATGAAGTCCGAACTGTTCATATCATGGCCCCATAAATAGCGCACAGAACGATAAAACCCGCGTGTCAGCCATGATGCCTTTGACAAACCCTGAGCGATCTGATAACGGAAATTCGGGCCTACGGTACGGTCTCGCGGTCTCGGTTGTCATATCCAGAGGGAATAGTGCGGATCGAAGCTGGGAGAAATTCGGATCAGCAGAGAATGATGAAGAGGAAGATGCAAATAGTATTTTATCAGATATCTCAATATCTGATCAGACCAATTGAGGCAAGTGGCAAAGAAAAGTTCCTCTTTTCCGAACTCAATTGCCAGCCCTATAAGCCCTATGGGGGGTGCCTCGAAAAATCCTGCCGCATCGAGACTTTTTTATTTTTCGCAGGGACTTTTCGGCAATATTTCCGAGAGCAAATCCCGGTGTCTCTTCAAGCTGTCCGGACCGCTATCATTTCTCTCCTGTCGACGTGTGATTTAATCTTCTTGGCTTGCAGGGTTGACATATGTCCTCCATACTGATAGTTCTCGTAATGGTGCCCTACAAAGAGATCATGTTCCTGGCAAAGGCTTGCGACGCAGTCCTGCTTTTAACTGCAGTCTGTGCAAGGATATGTGAAGAATCGCCCATCTAACGTGAAAGACTCTAATCCATGAATGATTCGGGATTGGGTAGACAGAACAATGTCCGTACTGCTACAAAGGTGGTCGTTTACCCACGAGACGCCGACCCACAGTTAGTATTTCCGTAGATGCTGCGTAAGCCAGCATTTCCTGAGGAGTTCCTTGACCCCTCCAAGGGTAAGCCAAGTATGGACCCGCTGATTTAGCGTCGTCTGACGTTTTCTGATTCGCTTCCACCTGAGCTTGTCCTTGGATCTGGTCGAGGTGGAAATCTTCCGCCGTCGATGGTGCGCTAGAATTAGATATCTCCTGTGTGGATGCTAAACATGCGCTAAACGCGCCGGTCATCGTTCGTCGCAGTGATTCCAAGGTACTCGGTGCTCCATCCTAGCTTAAGTTAGCAGCATGTATAGAGTAAACCCACGGAGTTAGTAGAGTTATTACTCATGTGTCTTTGATAAGGTGCCACTATTCGGCATTCCGCACATCATCCTTCCTGTGGAAAGGCTACTACCTAAATTCTCCATACAGTCCAAGTAGGTAGGGAATGAATCTCTGAGTATGACATTTTGTCATGGAGGAACAGGACAAGTAGACAAAGAATCTTTTATTCTCTTACAAGCTAGCCTGCTGGTGAATGACCAGTTTGAATAATGCTGAAGGAGCGCGGAGATTGATGATTGTGTTAATGAACTGCAGACACAGATGCTAGGTACCTGCTAATCTAGCAGAGATAATGCATCCTCCCAGACAATTGCAAGGTGTCTCATTTGATCAGCATAGACGCCTTCACTTGAATGTCGCTTTTTGGCACAGAATTAGTATTGGCGTTCCCTTGTTGTCATATGGTGTGGTTCAGGTATCGTGAAGGATAGGAAAGAATGAAATATGTTGATCCAACGTGCCCCCATTGGTTTGGATAGTAAGATTAGAGATCACAAAGCAAGAAATGCCAAGAAGCATCCATTTAGCGTATGCAAAATTTGGTGCAGTCTTGGCACATCAAAACCTCAAAAAATTGCAACTTTTGTACCCGAAGCCCTCCAAACCACCAAAATACTGATTTTCTCACCAAATCCCATCAATTTTTTA
>Ga0207748_1000379_pt1 | contig 33347 bp, 23 predicted proteins | sample HigsolmetaGSP13D_FD_184841 | JGI IMG/M metagenome (GOLD analysis project Ga0207748, IMG submission 184841) | High solid enriched microbial communities from the Joint BioEnergy Institute, USA - SP1-3-D (SPAdes) | ecosystem: Engineered > Bioreactor > SSF (Solid state fermentation) > Aerobic >...
GTAAGAAATTGATGGGATTTGGTGAGAAAAATCAGTATTTTGGTGGTTTGGAGGGCTTCTGGTACAAAAGTTGCAATTTTTTGAGGTTTTGGTGTGCCAAGACTGCACCAAATTTTGCATACGCTAACTCCCCTCGGTCCTATAATTATCCGGTCTTTGTATGGCAAGGTCCATAACAATGCCAAAAGCTTCCTTAGCGATCTTCTTAGGAACATGTTCTTTATAACGTCATTATTTCTAGACTATTGGAAAAGGGAATCATACCTTGATATACAGGAGAGCCGAATATCATTGTTTATTTCATAGATTCGCTGAACTGAAGATAGACACTCTTGGAGACTCCCAAGTACACAATCTAGCTTGTCTATTCAACTGGCAAACTTGTATGCCGAGAATGTCCAACTTCATTGGCTCTCCTTAATTGACGCCTGTCCCTCGACCAAAGCCCTGGCCAAATAATGCAGGGCGATTCCAGAATGTCTGGAATAGGTATGTAAGGATCGATGCTGAAGTCCAGTCACTTTTCCCGCCCAAGATAGCATCATCTACTGTCGCAGTGAGACAACCCGGCTGGCAGGCCTCGCCTATATAATCCTTCTATGCGTCAGCCTGCTTCCTGCTTCCCACAACATACTAATACCATCATATCCACCATACCGAGATCTATATTAGTATAGTTGCTAAAATTTAGACAGCGCTATCACAATGATTCCTTGCAAGGATTGTCGTCTTAGTTTGCCCCCATAATATAATATCGCTCTGGATTATGTCGCCGCTGATGATCTTGGCGGGTGAAATGCTCTGCTTCTAGTCCCCGGACTGTTCGAAGTTATCTCGGAACTTTAATGCAGACTGGGACCACTGTCATGTGCTCGAATGAACTCAAGCCCGATTCTCCTTCGTCCCTGTTGGTCGAGATAGAAAGCTCCGCAATCCGAGTTTCTACATTGTGTTACAGCATACGCGGTCGGACATGCAATACTGTACATATCGAGACAGGGTTAAAGTTTTTTGGATTTCGGCCATCTGGACACCTTTATCCGTTGTTCTGAGCGATCCACTCTAATTGACACGACCTTATAAAGATATCCTCAGCCTTTTATAGCTTACAACGGACATTGACTGAATAGCCCCTCAATGGCTATTACGGAGCCATTGTCTTTATTCTACAATATGGTGCTCCCCCGATTCATTGTCCGACCCGATGCAATCACTGTGTATGTCTGCACACTTTTGTGGGAACTTGACTGCATTCTCCGCGTATTTATTTTATAGCTGCCCAGGCTGTGCGCATCTATTGAACAGTAGCTGCATGGTCTGTATCACAAACTTCATCCAGCTTGCGTATGCTATATATCTTCTATCAATGCTGAAGGCCAGAAACGGCTAATATGACCGACTCCTGCACAGATGTTGCTGCAGCGCTGACATTATTGGGTAGTTTGTTTTGTGTCACACATAAACGACCCTGCACTAAGGCAACTTATTTCTGGAAATTGTCACCTGGCTGGGCTTGTTAATATTTCCTTTATATCCAGTTTTCCAGCTTTCTCTCCGTGTTTCTTGCACTTTGGATTTTGGTGTATGTCTCTCGCTTTTAGTGGCCTTCTAGGTAGTTTTCGAGCAATATTGACGGAAAAGCTACACAATGTCGCGCCTCATCGATAAAGAACCGAACATAAAGGAGAAGCCAATGCGAGTCCTGGTGGTTGGTCTTAGCAGGACAGGAACAATGTGTATGTTCTTGTCCTTCCTCGTTTTATCCTGCAAACCAGCAGGATGTTTCCGGTCACTCTACATCAGCTGCTAGGAAGAGACAAGGTGTTCTTACGTTCTATATACTCTCAACATGCTAACCTAAGAGGTCCAGCGATGCTCCACGCCCTCCGCCAACTTGGCTACACCCCGTACCACATGATCGAAGCCCTCCAGAACCCCAAACGGGACTTCCCTCTATGGACAGAGGCTTTGAACGCCAACTTTTACGACAAGGGCGAGCGCTGGGGCCGCGAAGAGTTCGACCGCCTGTTCGGGAAGTACGACGCCAGCCTCGACGTCCCGACGTGCCTGTTCTGGGACGACCTTCACAAAGTATACCCGGAAGCCAAGATCATCCTCACCAACCGCGACGTCGACAAGTGGATGACCTCGATGCAGGCGACCGTCTTCAAGGTCCAATGGTCGTGGACCTCGCGCCTCTTGAGCTACATCGACCGCGACTTCTGGGGCCCCACGAAGACGTGCCTGGATCTGTGTTTCAAGATCTTCTGCGGGAACGACCACGGCGAGCGGTGCCGGCAGGCGTACCTCGACCACTGCGAGCGAGTGCGACGGACGATCCCCAGGGAGCGGCTGCTGGAGTTTAATCTGGGCGACGGCTGGGAGCCGCTGTGCAAGTTCCTGGATAAGCCGGTGCCGGACAACCCGTACCCGCGGATCAACGACCCGAAATCGTTCGAGGGGATCGTGAAGGATTGTATGAAGCGGGCGGTATGGGGGTTGTGCAAGAGATTCATGGCATATTCTTTGCCTGTCGCGGTGGTCGGGATTGCTGTTTGGTACAAGTTTCGCCTATGACCTTGGGGGGAATACTGATTGTAGTTAACAAAAAATAAAACATAAAAATACCCTACTCTTTAGACAATATTATGGGGGGATAAGGGCGGGTATTATTCATGACACAACCCTAGGGTTTTAGGGTTTGGGGATTCGGACGGAGAAATACTCTAACCCTGAGTACGGGTCCTCACGCTACCGCCTCAGGGGCAACAGCCACCGCCAGACAGACACCGCTTCCCGCCGCTTCCTTTTCTTCCTCCTCTCTCCCTCTCTGGATCGCCTCTTCTCTCTCTCTATTTGATGTCTATCGCGGGTGCCGCATCGTCGTTGTCGACGTTCGTCAACCCGATCGATAAGTAGCTTGTGGGGTCGCCCGGTATGACGCGCTGGCGTTCTGCGACGCGCCACTCGTCCGTGGCGAGCACCGGCCCCGCAACACCGTCTAAGAAGCAGCAGCGAACACGTCAGGTCTCGCAGTCGGCGAGCCCGCCTCGACGACGAGTGACGAGGAGTCAGAGTCGCGAGCTGGAGGCCGCTGGTCTGAAGGGTTATGACCCGGATGCAGATGTCGCGTCGGTTGTGGGTGCTGGAAGACGCGCGAAGGGGAAAGGTAGAAGGAAACAGGATGGTGAGTGCTGCCTCTTGTTTCATCTCCTTTGAATTAAAACCACACGCGTCTGAGTGGTCCCGAGTACTCTCTTTTCGGATTCTGAGTCGGGATGGTCGTGATCGGCTGCGGTGCTAGTCGTTCTTTCTGGAGAGCTTGTATAGTCGTATCTTCACCGCGTGTTCTCTTCACTGTAACTTCATTTTACACCCACATTGAGCTTGCACGATCACTACGTACCATTATTCCATCGGACGCGTCGTACTCACACATGCCCACTATGCGCAGAATTGGCCGTCGTGCCCGAGGAGCCGCCCACCATCATTCCCCCAAAGCCCGGGCCCCAGTTAGACACGGAGGTCATCCCAGAGTCTCCAGAGGACGACCCGGCCAACATCTCCGGGACGACTGTCCTCCCCACGGACTCCGATGCCGAGGCTGGGGACCTGGATCCGGTCACGATGGTCGATGCTCTTCCATATCTGCAGCGGGCATCGGACGACGTGCTGGAATTCTTAATACCGCGTCCCATCTCGCAAGCAAGCCTTGCCAATTTGGTAAAGCAGCTTCGCGATCCCAGAAGTAGCGAGAGCAGACGGTTCAAACGCCTCAAGTCGAACTTTGCGGAGCAGGCGAAACACTTTCACTTCACCGACCAGCCCTACATTGACGTGAGGCGTGTAGCCCGCGCCTTGCCGTCCGTCAAGGTTCATGGCGCCTCTGGAGACTCAGAGGACAGACGATGGCATGTGGATGTGATTCTTCACAAGGCGAATTGCGCGCGTTTCGCGCTGGAGGTGCTCACTGCCGCTTCTCTTACGGAGTCAGCGGTCTACAACCTGGAAGGGAAGTTTCCCGCTCCGTTCATGAACGGGCTGTTTGGAGTGGCGAGTGAAGATACTGTCGGAATAAGCGACCTCAATCGGGTGACCTTCAACCTCGCGCTAGAAATCAGGACGCAGTTCCTGAAGGTCAACCTGGAAAGACATATGTTTGACGAGAACTTCGACCCAGACGCGATTTTGAGATACGTCTTCTTCAACGAGCCCCTCGACGATGAAGACGAGGACGAGCAGCTCTCTCTGCGGGGATTCAATCTCGGAGCGTTCCAGGACGAGGATGGAGGCCTTCCCACTCAATTTCAGCGCCCCGTACAAGACCGCATCAGCGGGATCCGCCGATACTTTGTCAATACCGCTGATGGTCCAGTCGACTTCAAAGGGTTGGAGGCTGCCTACCCGTGGCAGGGCTTTCGTTTTCAGGTTGCGGAATGGATACGCAAGAGGAACGATGAGATCACTCAGCAGCTTAACCAGCAGCCGAGCATCGATAAAGTCCGTGATGTACTACACCAGGAGGTTAGTCTCCGCGGAAGCTTCGATAGATCGGTTTTGGTCTCGGAGCATGAGCAGGAGCAGGAGCAGCAGGCAGAGAATGAGGTTCTCGCCCCGCCCGCTGTAGAAGAGGCTGTTCCGCAGCAGAGGCAGCGCGAGTCTCCCCCAGCTGCGGAAAGCAAGAAGAAGAGAAGATCATCGAAAGGGTAAGTAATTGTGTTGTATCGCCCGCCGCTCGCGTCTCGAGTGCCGGTTATATGGCCAAGGACACGGTTCGCGTTTGTTGCTGACCTCTACGTAGCCTGTTTTTCAACATGGACTCGGTCCGGCGTCTCTCAATGCGCGAGCGAGAGGCGACACAGGGTACTTCTGAGGAAACGCCGCGACACCCGAGTGAGATATCTGATCCTGCGCGGTCTGCTACCAGGAAGTCTACGGTCAATGCCCGCGGCCGGACTGTGCCCGCCGCTTCCGTGGACGAGCACCCGGCACAGCCAGGAGAGAGAGAGAGATCAGGATCCGTCCAGCCGGTGTTGGGGGTCGACGATGACTCCCTGTACGATATCTTCGGGCCCGACAGAAGGGACAGGAATGTAGGACGTAGTTCTTCGACTGCAAGGACGACTGCCCATCCCAACCCGCGTGACCCGCGTGCGATATGGAACAGAACCGCAAAGAGGCTTTCCAACATTTCAAAACAGTCCAAGGACACGCCTCCTGAGGACTCGCAGCGAAGACCAGCCCGGGACTTCATTGACCGGCAAGCCAATGCCACGAGGATCTCACCTATTAGCCTGAGTTCTGGTACGCCAACTGTGCAGCAGTGGAGTCCGAGAAAACGAAAGCGTGTGGAAACCCACGATGAGGAATCTGAAGACGAAGAACAATTTAGCCGGGATGAGCGCACCATTAATGTTACGAGCAAACGAGCGCAGAAACCAGAACCGCGATTGAAACGTCGGAGATTGGATGATGATTATGATGATCGTGATGATGATGACGATGATTCAAACGATGGGGCCGACTTGCAGCTCCAAAACAGTCTGGACGAGGTCGCCCGGTCTACTTCAGCCCAGGACCGCGATGGCTCCCAGGAATCGTCGACGACTTCCCACGGGGTCCGTACCCGGCGCCAGGCCGTCATACAAAGATGGACTTCAGCAGTTGACAAATCGGACGACTGGACGCCACAACCGCCAGCACAAACCGCGACGGTTCGAAGACGTTGGACGGCAGAAGAAAATGAGCGGCTCATCAAGCTGGTTGAGATGTTTGGCACCAGTTGGGCCCAGCTCCTAAGATTGGACAGCATCTGGCCACGCGACAAGGGCGGGCCCAAGCTGCAGGGAAGGACTCAGGTACAGCTGAAGGATAGAGCCCATAATATCGTACTGGAATGTCTCAGGTCAGTTCCTACCGTTCGCCCATTCCACGGTCACTGATTTATCCCGATCATAACGGAAATCTGTTGATGGCCCTGCAGAAGCTAACGTTCAACTCCCGACGCAGGAACGGTGAACCACTTCCAAAGAACTTCGACAAAATCGTGCCGAGGGCAAAGGATAGGATGAGGCTGGGACTCGAGTGATCCGAGGCGCCTGAGGCGTATGCTCGGGCTGTTTACATTCTCATATGTCCAATACGGTGTTTTCGCTGCCGTACGGTATGTACTGTACATCTCTTTTCTGGCATTCGGCGCGTATAAGGCTCGGTCCGTGTTTGTGTGTGCCTTCTTGCTTTGCAGTTCTGCTTGCAAGAGGATACCCCATTGCGCGGTTGACGTCCTGTCATCTCACGCACATTATGATTGCTAGTTACCTAATTGGGTTGGGACGCTCTACTTTTGGTTATGATTTCAGTAATATACTTTTTAATGCAATATGATTTTCAGATGATATTCCGGTCTTGCAGTGCTAGAATTTCACTGATCTGACATTTCTGTATTCAACTTTTGAAAACAGAAGTTAGCGGCATGTCCATGCTGACATGTCACTCTACCCGTATATGTCACTTAAAATTGCACGATATGAGTGACATGTATGGCTCTAGTCGAGTGATAAGGACCTTTCGTTTGATCCTGAGAGCGTACAGAAAAAGTGATTTGTCGTCCATGCGACGTGCATACTACAACCCTCGACCTTATATGCCAGGAAATCTGCACGACTGATGTCCGCACAGAGATTGGAATTATCAGACCCCTCCTGTCTGCTCTGATCCCGTATGATCTGATCCGATCTGATCTATTTCACGCCAAAAGGAACGGAACCAGCGCCGCGGCGACGGCCAACAACACCGACGCAGCACCCGCATTGGCACGGAGGAGCATCGATCCCGCGGCGCCCGACGAGGTGGCGAGCGTAGAATTCGACGCCGTCTCGCTGTTACCGTTCACCGTGGCGACCGGGTCCGCGGACGGGGTCGGGGTGGCGAAGCTCGGGGTGCTGACGGGGACACCCGTGGCGGGAGGCGCGTCGCCCGCGACGGTGATGGCCGTGCCGACCGCGGTGGGATTGAGGCTCGCGGCCACGGAGATGGACGCGGCGATCGCGGAGAGGTTCATCTGCAGCTCCCAGGGCTCGGCGTTGACGGAGATGACGGTCCAGACGTGGGTGCCGCCGCCTAGGTAGGCACCAGTCAGAATGTATATATATATCTATATGGATGTATATGTATATATGTATGTATACTCACACGTATCGTCGGGATACCCCGGGCACGGCGTGCTGCACTTGCTATCATCCACCTTGGTCGACGCGGGCGGCGGCTCGTCGCCGCAGAAGCACTCGCTGCCCTGCAGGCCGGCGATCTCCTTGTCCTGCTTCGCGCAGGTCTGCCGGCAGAACAGGTGGGACTGGTATATGTCCGTGCCCGCGGAGGTGAGGCTGCCGGGGCTATTGTAGCATGCCGGTAGGTCGGCAGTAGAGGTAGAGGTCGGGGTAGCGGCCGAGGCCGAGACAGGGGCAGTGGGAGTCGCGGTGGCAGTGGCAGTGCCAGAGACAGAGGCAGCAGCAGCGAACGTTGTCGCTGGGAGTAGCGAAAGAGCGAGGATGGAAAGGAGGGGAGCCATGGTGGACGGACGGACTGACTGACTGACTGACTGACTGACTGTTCTCTCGGTATACCCAGGTAGGTAGGTAGGTAAGTAGGTAAGGTAGGTATGTAACGAGTGGACTGGATGGGACTGATGGGAGAAGAAAAAGAAAGACAGTATATATGAGTTTCTTGCCTCTTGGACGGGAGTAAAAACGAGCGAGAGAAACGATGATGATGATAATAATGATCACCAGGATCACCACAAGACCTGCCCAACGGTTGCTGCCAGATGCGACGTGCAAAACAATCCGGAAAACAAGGAGACCACTTGGATTGATATATGTACTGCACTGTCCCGGGCTATCCGTGGAAAAGGTACCCGATATAATTCCTCACTAGCTCCTGCGTCGTGCCGTCCGTCCGGTTTTTAGGGCCCATCTTTGTCCCCTTAAGGCAAACTAGTTAGTCGCGGTGGTACCTGTGCGAGCACAGAAAGGGGCGATGATCTCAATCTCAATTTTTTTAAAGGGCGGTCCGGACAGTGAAACGTGAGAATCTGAAACGAAGCGCTTGAGTCTAAGTCTCTGAAACTCTGACGGACTGTGACGGGCATTGTCGTTTTTTTTTTTTTTTTTTTTTTTTTTTTTTCTTTTTCTCTCATCGGGCTGTGAGGCTGATTGATAAGCAAGCGAATCAGCAATGTTTTTCCCTTAAATTTAACTGTCGATCAAACCGTTAGTATCATCGACGGATTTTCAGGTGCCAAGCAAAGCTCACGAATAATAATGAATCAGGTAGTACAGATCCATATCTAACCGGTCCCGGCTAGGATCCGGCTGTTAGTGGAGTTGGCCGTCGCGTGGCCATCGCTTCACGATCAGACTCGGTTCATGGCGGATCGTCCGGTGGAGATGGTGATCGTTCCCTACGGAGTGTACTCTGATACCTCGGTTGCGGCGCTCCCGGGGAGATCACCTGGAGCGTCTTGTTTGATCGTCCCTGGCTTGACGTCAGGGCGGGTCGGCGCTAGCGATGGTCATGGCGACTTCGTGCGGCGATGTCTTTGTCGATCGTGGCTGGTGAGGATTGCTCTCTCACTCTCAGGAACAAGGGGCTGCCGGTCTCCTGGCGGAGATCAGCATCCATGGGGAAGAGTTGAGGATGACATGATGTCTCCCCGTGACCCCGAGGGTTGAGTCCCCTCTCCTTCGAGAGGATCCCGACTGACATCCTGAGAACCCACCTCCTCCTGAACACCTGTCAATCAGATGGAGTCGCCCGGAGGTCTTTGATGAGACGTGTTTTCTGGTGAGAACGAAAACCACAGTGGGCAGATTTCCCGTGCGTTCCCTGGCCCTGCAGAACCCGCGATTAGGTGCTAACATTCTCGCCAGGCAGCGCTATCCCCATGGCTATGGGTACACTGACATCGTGACGGAATAAGCATTCTCAACTGTTCTTCTGGACAATCGAAGTGAGGACACGATGGACAACCGCGGTTCTTATATGAGGTTGTTGCCCATATTGCTGTGTGCGGGGGAGGTCTGCATATCTGAGGTCTTCTTTGTCCTTGAACAGCAAACCGCTCTCGCGATCCTGGTCCGAAAAGATGTGATCGGTCGCCTGCATCGCCAGCGAATCGCTTGCCCGCTTGGCGGCGACGGACGCCGAACTGCGCCAAATCAACAACCAGTGTGACTGGACGCATGCGACGACCTTCCTATCCGGGTCATGTTGAAGCGCTTTAGTAGGCGGCCGGGACCGCCTACTGATTACTCAAACGATCGTGCGAGCTTGATGGCCTCTGAGATAAGATACGACGCCGTTGAGGCCGTCATGCGGGGTCTGATGGATTTCTACCGAGATCCCAGGGTTCTTCCTGGAATGATCTCTTCTCTTTTTCCTTCCGGGTTGTGTTGATCTTTTGATGTTTGCCGGAATCATGCAGGTACGCACTGCCGGTCTACTCGGGCTGCTGTCCGTCGGGACAACAGCCCTGACGATTCCCTTCCAACAAGATGTTCTGCAAGAGTCGACCCTCAGGGAAGACATCTGTCCGCTGGCACCCAAGGTCACCGCACCGGAAGATGGGCTGCATCCCGCGATCAAATTTGTCCAGGATGAGTCGGTTCGGCAGCAGCAGGGAGAACGCCTGTCCAGGGCTGTCCAGGTCCCGACGACGGTCACGGACTACATGACCGATCCGTACGACGAGCGCTTCGAGCCGTTCGTCGAGCTGCACAGGGTTCTGGAGTCGCTTTTCCCTCTGACGTACGTTTGTTCTTACCATCATCGATAGAGTCTATACCTGGCTCGGTCTCGAAATGTTGGTCTGTGACTCGTTGCTGACGAGACAAGCTTTTCTCACGCCCGCGTCGACCACGTCAACCGATTGGGACTCGTCTTCACCTTCAATGGCACCGACGAGACCCTGAAGCCGCTCCTCTTCACAGCCCACCAGGACGTCGTACCCGTCGACGACCCCTCGGACTGGACCTATCCCCCCTTCTCGGGCCTTTTCGACGGCGTGTGGCTCTGGGGCCGCGGCGCAAGCGACTGCAAGAACGTGCTCATCGCCCTGCTCTCCGTCGTCGAGGACCTGCTGCATCAGGACTGGAAGCCCACCCGGACCGTCATCCTGGCCTTCGGCTTCGACGAGGAATCCCACGGCTTCCTCGGCGCGGGCTCCATCTCCAAGGAGCTGGAGAAGAGATACGGCCCCGACAGCTTCGAATTCATTCTCGACGAGGGAGGAATGGGCCTGAAGACGCTGGGCGACGTCGTCTACGCCCTGCCCGGCGTCGGCGAGAAGGGCAGCATCGACATCGTCCTCTCGCTGAGCGTCCGCGGCGGCCACAGCTCCGTCCCACCGCCGCACACGGGGATCGGCATCATGTCCGAGATCATCTACGAGCTGGAGCGGCAGGACCTGTTCGTGCCCGTCCTCGACGAGAAGCACCCGTCTCGCCAGGCGCTCGAGTGCCAGGTGCGCTACTCGCCCCAGCACGTCGAGCCGTGGCTCGCGTCCCTCCTGGAGTCGGACGACTACACCGGCCTCGCAGAAGCGGTCGCCCAGTCCCGCGGCGACAAGATCCGGTTCACCTTCCAGACCTCGCAAGCGGCGGACATCATCCGCGGCGGGATCAAGACGAACGCGCTGCCAGAGAAGATCTCCGCCGTGGTCAACTACCGCGTCGCGCTGCACCAGACCCCCGACGACGTCAAACAGCGCGCCATCAGGATCATCACCCCCATCGCATCCAAATACAACCTCACCCTGACCACCTTCGACGAACAGCCCCCGGAGGGCTCTACTACTAACCACCTGCACCTCTCCACCCTCGGCACCCCGCTCGTCTCCGCCCCCATCAGCCCGACCAACGTCCGCACGGACGCCGTGTGGGCGCGCTTCTCCGGCGTGACACGCGCCGTGTTCGAGTCCGTCCCGAGCCTGGCCGGCAAGACGGTCGTCGTGAGCGGCGACGTGATGACGGGCAACACGGACACGCGGTTCTACTGGAACCTGACGCGGAACATATACCGGTGGAGTCCGTCGCGGGCGGGGCGGACGGCGAACATCCACACGGTGGACGAGAGGATCGACATCGACGTGCATCTGGAGGCGATGATGCTATATTATGGTACGTCCTGTTTGTCGCGTTGATTTGTTGGTCTAGTGAGGATGTTGCGGTAAGCAGGGGCTAACGTTAATACAGAGCTCATCCGGTCGTTTGACCAGTGGAGGTCGTGAGCCACTCAAAATGACAAGTATATATATATACAGTGGGTTGTCACGGTGAGTGTACAGTCTCAAAGCGTCCGTAAATAGAATTCATCACGAGGACAAAGTCCGGGATGATGAACGTCTTGTTTCCCGACGAAACCAGTTACTTGCTAACCCGACGATGGAGAAGTTCGGTCCTCAACTGTAAAATAAATATCCCTTCCTAGAATAGATGACAGCAAATTGAATAAAAATAAGGTGTTTCTTCTTCTTCTTCTTCTTCTTCTTTTTCTCTCTCTCTCTGCTGCGCAACGGGATTTTTCTTGATGACGCCAAGATCCTTGCCATGTTCACCACGACGCACTACTGCCTAGCCTAGATCTCAAACCATGCAGTATTATTATTATCACGAGATATGGACCCCTAGCCTAGCCAATCATCACATCACATCCTGTTTATATATGCTTACTCAAACCTTGACTAATCAATTAACGTAATCGGTAAGCGAGCGGATCACGCAACCGAGCGGATCACCCAACGCGTTTTGACTGCCATTTCAAAAGCTGAAGCATTTCAGCCTGCCACCATGCCACCAAAAGCGCATGAAAACTCGAAAAGTTTAATTGAGCAGGAGGGAAGGGTTCTACTTGCAGTATCAGCTCTGAAAAAGAAGGAAATCCTCAATATTTGTGAAGCTGCACATGTCTATAATGTGCCTTATACTACCCTCCAACGGCGCCTAAAGGGGCATACTTTTCGAGCCGAATTATACACAAACAGTCATAAAATGACTCAAAATGAAGAGGAATCACTTATACATTGGATTTTATCAATGGATTGATGTGGAGCAGCTCCCTGACCATCCCATGTACAAGAAATGGCGAATATCCTTCTTTCAAAGTGTGGAGAAACCACTACCCAGACTGTTGGAGAGAAATGGGTATATAATTTCATCAATCAGCATGATGAGATTAAAACCTGTTTCTCTAGGCGCTATAATCATCAGCGTGCCAAATGCGAAGACCCAAAGATCATCCTAGAATGGTTTAATTGAGTCCAGATCACTATGATGCAGCATGGGATTGCGCCTGAAGATATCTATAACTTTGATGAAACTGGCTTTGCAATGGGCTTAGTAGCTACTGCTAAGGTAGTTACAAGATCTGAGATGCTTGGTCGGCCCTTTCTTATCCAGCCAGGGAATCGCGAATGGGTTACATCTATAGAGTGTGTCAACTCTACCAGATGGGTGCTTCCACCATGTATTATCTTTAAAGAAAAGGTCCATATTGAGGGCTGGTATCAAGATACAGCCTTACCAGCCAACTGGCAGATTGAGGTTAGCGAGAATGGATGGACAACTGATCAGATTGGATTACAATGGCTTCAAAAAGTCTTTATTCCTGCTACTACCAGTCGTACAACTGGTAGATATTGACTCTTGATTCTTGATGGCCATGGGAGCCATCTGACGCCTCAATTTGATCAAATCTGCAGTGAGAATGATATTATTCCAATCTGCATGCCTGCGCATTCATCACATCTCCTTCAACCTCTGGATGTTGGCTGTTTCTCTCTGTTAAAGCGTGCGTATGGCCGCTTGATTGAGGATAAGATGCGACTTGGTTTCAACCATATCGATAAGTTTGACTTCCTTGAGGCCTATCCACAAGCTCGCACGGCAATCTTTTCAGCGGATAATATCAAAAGTGGCTTTTCAGCAACTGGATTAATACCACTGAATCCAGATCGGGTGCTCAGTCAGCTTAATATCCAGCTTAAAACCCCTACACCACCAGGCAGCCGATCAACAGATTCCATCCCAAAAACACCTTATAATCTTAAGCAGCTGAAAAAGCAAGAAAGTACGCTTAAGAAGCTACTTAGGGAGCATACATATAGTCCTCCTACCCCTGCTAAGACTGCGCTAGATCAGCTTATCAAGGGGTGTGAGATGGCAATGAATAACACTATCCTTCTTGCAAAGGAAAATCAGGATCTACGCGCCACACATGAAAAGCAGCTTCAAAATAAGAAGCGATCTAGGAGGCAGATAGAAACTGCAGAGGGATTCTCTATCCAGGAAGGTCAGGAGTTCATTCAACAGAGGAATCAGGCTGATGAAGCTATCCTTACTATCCCTACAGAGCAGGCAGCAGATACAGAACAACACCCTCAACAGGCCCCCCCACGCTGCAGTGACTGCCATATTCTAGGACATAGGCGAACGCAATGTCCGCAGCGCAAGAATAGCTAGTTTTAGTAATGCAAAGTTATTTTAGGGGTTGAAAATAGCCTTCCTTTCCGATATAATATGGTTAGGTGATCCGCTCGCTTGCGTGATCCGCTCGCTTACCGATTACGTTATATGGTCCATCCATCTGCAGACAGACAGCACTCGATGCTGCGGCTATATATATATATATATATATAAATCGAACAGGTGGAGATTTTATCATCATCATAGTCCATTTTTTTGCCTGTTATATATATATATTCTTTGCAAGCCTTTTTTGTCTTTTCTTTCCTTTTTTGCTTTGGCTGTCACGTCATACACTTCATGTTCAGCCCACACACCCGCACACAGACTGTGTGTTGATATATATATATATATATGGGCAGATATAGCGAGCGAGATAAAAATGAATTGAAGGAATTAACTTAAGAGACCCTTCTATCCTACCGTAGGGATTCTCACATTGTACCGTAACAAGTCAGTGTATACTGAATTTTTGTACAGTTCGCCACTAGATGATATGTTATTGGTATTGTCCAGTCCATCTATTGTACATTACAGACGGGCCTACACTGGGGTGGTTTGATACCATACTTCTTGACATCTCTCACTTGTATGTAGGCACTGATATTATATATATATGTGTGTGTATGTATACATAAATCTATCTACAAGTTCCAGATATCTTGTTCCGTCCGACATGACGGTTATATACAGTACGTATGTACATATGTATGTATGTACTGTACATACCCGACAGGGAAACGGACCAGACTCTACCTACCTACATACATACATACATACCTATATATCTCTTTCATCTCTCTCATCCAAAACTGACCCCTTCCCCCTTCAGGAAGGTCTGTCTCTCTCAAGACCTGGCTGAAAGCAGCTCAGATCAAATCAACGCTAAGAATCAGGATACATCCTCCTCCCCGTCCTCACCGCCCTCAGCACCCCGACTTCCTCCATCTCCCGCACCATATTCGCCACCATCAGATCGCACCCGCGCGCCGCGACGACGCTCAGCGTCACCGGCATGTACTCCGTCGTGCCGGAGACGGTCGAGTTGTATGCGACCTCGCCGACGGGGACCACGAGGTCCGGGACCTCGGCATACACGGCGATGCGGCCGTTGGAGAAGCCGAGGGGTGGGGAGGTCGGGGGGCTATGTATGGGTTTTGTCAGCGAAGCTGACCTTTATGATATATATATAATACAATGGTACGCAAAGGCAAAGGGAGGGGGGGGGGTTCCTACCCAAAATACTCATTCCGATACTGCGTCTTGCCCGTCGAGTACGGGTATATGTAGATCCCTTCGGAACATGTTTCATTATTATGCCGGCCGTACCCGCCGCTCCCGTCTTCCGCCTCCCACCAGCTCTTGAAGAGCGTCTTGTTGCGCAAGGCCTCGGCGAACTTGGGCTCGCCGCCGTGCTGCTGGCCCCAGGTCCAGCGCGCCAGGGGACCCGGGTTGATGAAGGGCCTGCGGCCGTCGTGCCGAGCGGCGTAGTCGGCGAAGAAGGGGAGGGCGAGGGAGCGGTACTGGTCGATGGAGACGAGGAAGGCGTATGTCTGTTTCTCTTGCGTTAGATATATATATATACACTTCCTATGGGTATAAATAAATAAATATATATATAAATATATATATATATATAAGTACGAAAAAGGAGGGGAAATGATTTCATACCGTATTCAGCATCTCCCTCCAATCCGCCGGCGTCCCCTCGGCATGCGTCTCCTCCCACCGCTTCACCACATCCACCGGCGTCCTCTTGACGCCCAAGAACGCCTCTATCTTCCGCACCATCGCCTCCAGCAACCTCCCCGCCTCCGTCTCCACGGACGGGAACGACCCATCGTCCACGTAGTAGAGCTTCCTCGGGTACGTCGTATAGTTCGGGTCGAACCCCTGATACCACGAATGCACGACGCGCGCCCAGGTGGTCGCGCTGCGCGCAAAGACGCCCGCCGTGTCGAGGGCGTGGCACAGCGGGAGGACGTTGTCCATGGGCACGGCACCCGTCGAGGGCCGGTTGCCGAAGAGGCCCTGCATGCCGCTGGGGCTGCGCATCGAGCCGCCCGTGTCGCTGCCCACGGCGATGTCGAGCCAGTCGTACGCGGCGATGCCTGCGCCGGGGCCGGACGAGGAGCCGCCGGGGGCTTGGTAGCCGTCGCCCTGAAGTCGTTAGTTATAGGAGGATATGTTGAATCCGGTATCAGGAAGCAAGCAGACTCACCCTCGGATTAAACGGACAGTGAAAATCGACCCAGTCCGCAGTGGGATTGTCGCCATTGGCGAACTGCACCGTGCCCATCTTGCCGACAACCACGGCGCCCATGTCGATCAGCCGCTGGAGCGCAGGTCCGGTAGTATTCCGGGGCGGATAGAGGTCGTAGTAGGCGCGGTTGCCGCCGCTGGTCTTGAGGCCCTTGAGGTCGAAGATGTCCTTGACGCCCATGCGGAGCTGGTAGTCATCCATAGGTCAGCTGATGTTACTCCATGGAGGTTTATGTATGCTAGATAGATAGAGGGAGAGAAAGGGGAACTTACACCCGCAAGCGGTTTCTCCTCCGTAGGCGTATAGTACAGACGAGACGGCACGGCGATGCTCTTCGTCATGGCTCCCTGAGATACATACCTACTCATCAGAAAGAAATCCCAACCAAAATCATATTCTTGTAGATAGACACATAGATTAATATTTACCTCCGTCACAGCCGGCAGCGGCAGAAAGCCATCCTTCTCATCGCTGATCGCGGCCTCCGTGAACGCCAGCTGATGGTCCGTATAGAGCCGGAAGGCCTTGAAGACGTCTCCGGTCCGCGCGGACATAAAGTACGGTCCCTTGGGGAGGTCCGTCTGCAGGTTCGCCGTCTTGATGACATGGGTGCCATTACCTGCAGCTGCAGCAGTAGCCGCAGGGGCACGGTATCGCGGGGACGTCATGAACAGCATGTTGTCGAATTTCTGGAGGGTGCTGGCCATGCCCATCCAGTTGTAGTCGAGGGTCGCCTGGCCGTCGCCGTCGTAGGCGAGGTAGATAGCTACGTAAGTAGATATATCAATTAGCACTGCTATTTATTTATACATTCATCCTTGTATGGATATAACAAGGGGATAGATACCTCTCAAAAACCCCTCCGAAAACACATCATCCCTCTCCGTATAATTCGCAACCGTTTCATCCAGACTCTTCGCCGTGAACAGAGGCTCCTCCGTCCGGATGACCGTCAGTGGAACAACATCCACGTCTCCCTCGGCAGCAGCAAGCTCCAGATCAGCGAACCCGGTCAACTTCGACACTGCGATCCCGCCGACGTAGTACGGGACGCCGTCAACGGTGGCGACCTTGCCCTTGTCGACGATCGAAGCCGAAGCCGTTATGGTGGCAGCAAGCAGAGGCAGAAGAAGCAACAGGATGCATGCGCCTAAGCGGCGCGAGAGGAGATTCGGCGCAACCATGGCGTTCTTCTCCTCTGTCTGATATCAGGTAAGTAGGTGGGCGCGTCATCTTCTTCTGTGGGCATGTTGGATGCGTCTCTTTTATACTCGCAAGTACAACTAGGTATGAAGTCCTGTTGCTTCATGGTTGCATCCGGAGCCCAACGTCCTATCTCCATTCAACTCCTCACCTGCAGAGCGTATGTATTGACACTGGGGCCTTGGACTTCAGTGACCTTTCTAGGTACAGTAGAGAAAGCACCGGGCTGGCGACGGCGGCGCTCTGGCGGGTCTTGGAGGGGAGGAGATAGGCGTTTTTGATAACGCTGTATCCCCAACGGTATAGCGGCGCGCACCTGGCGATAAACCGAGCTGCCAAGGAACCCGCGGACTCCGGACAACTTTTAGCATCCCTCATTCTCTTGGCCATGTCTCCATCGGTCTCCAGGAGACAGTCCCAGATGGGGACCGTGGAAGACAGGGCGGAGCATCTCCGAAGTCGACTGTGGTTCAGATTTTCTCAGGAGGAAGGTGGAAAACGCCGCCAAGAAGGAGAGGAGAGGGGAAGACAATCCCTGGTGCCTGATAAGTATGATTGATGATAACGAGCGGAGGGAGAGATAACGCGTCTTGGCAGAGGGCCGTTGATTTTTAATAATCATTACCATCTATCATCTTGTACCTTCACCACCGTGGAACAAAAGCGGAAAGAAATAAAAGGCCAATGAAAAAAAAAAATAAATGAGTCAAGGCGAGGAAAGGCTTAGAAATTAGAAATCTCACTGTGAGCTCACCGGAGTTCGAGGCAGCTAGATGTCTACCCATCTACCAAGGTACCTTCTTGGCGCCGCTACCTGCGCTGTAGGCATAATATGTAATGATGAGTACCTGGGTAGATACAGAGTATGTCTGTCCATGTTGCAAAGCGCGTACTGAATTTCAGATCTATGATGTGTCTATATTAGTACTGAGTAGTAGCCTACCAGATAGATTAAGTAAATGGTCAAAAGAGGTATGTACTGTACATTCCAACCACATTATCATCAATGTATCATCGTCAATTCCATAACTAGTAGTCATAAGTGCGTACTTACATCTCAAAAAATGAGCGGTGTATGTATGTACATACGAGCATGCATATATGCATCCCATCATTCCCATGTACAGTAGATACTCATCTACCAGAGAGGATAGATGGAATTCCATCAGACGTTAAACATGCAAATGCAACCCCAGCACCAGCAGCGCAAACGCCCCGCCCATGACCGGTCGCGCAACGAACGTGATACCGGGGTAGCTTTATAAATAATCAGCCATTGCGCCAACAATATTAAACTGGAAATTATGGTGATGACAGCAAAGAAGAAATAAAAAAGAGATTCTAGACTTACTTCCCCGTAATGCTATCATACAAATCCGTCAGCGCGCGGTTTGTCGGCGTCTCGTTGATCCAGGTCGCCAGGTCGTGGTGGAACATCTTCTGCGTGCTGGGCGAGGCGATCGCCGCAGTGAACATTTCCCAGTCGCCTGTATATTGAATTAGCATTTATATATGAGGTGATGGTTATCAGTGGATCGGAGATAGTAGGTGGATGGATGCGTAGAAATGTTCTATACGTACCCTTTGTCCAGGTATGCCTCGTGTCGAGGGGCACGCCGTACTTATTCTCGACCGTGGGGTAGAACGCGCTCTGCATGTCGTAGACGGACTGCGGGACCAGGTTCAGGCCCAGTTCAGCGTCCGCGTACAGGTTATACAGGAGACCTGGTACCGTATCAGTTTATCGCGTTTCGCAGTTCTACATGACCAGGCTCACCATGAGTATCGTTCGCGCCATACGACAGCGTCGTGTGCGGCGGATTCGCGTCGTGCGCGATTCCAAGCGTCTGCCACTGGCGGATGTAGTCGTGGGCGATGTCGCTATAGTTCTTCGCCTCGGCGCTGTGTCCCGTCAGGTTGGAAATGGCGGACATGGCTTCAATGGCGATCATGCCTTTGAGAGCCAGGTTGGTCTGGTTCCTGAACTTCCGTTAATCACTACCGAGACTAGATTTATCAGAACTGCTACTCACGCCAGTGCCCCCGCGAAGTCGTCCGTGGAGATCTGATTAGCCGGGTAGAGCGCTTCATCCACGAGATACCCAGCCCACTGCTTTAGAATTGGATAGTGCTGGTTGAGATAAAGCGTATCTCGAGAGCGGAGGAAGTACGCCAAAGCCATGATGATCATATTGCCGCACTCTTCGAGCGGCATGTGCTCGTCGTTGCCGTCGGGATGCCCGGTGGCATTGGGATAGTGTGAACCGATATCGTGGATGGAAAAGTTGTTCGGATAGTGGCCCGACTCCTGGTTCTCAAACAGCGGTTCCAGCAGCAGCTTCAGCAGCGTCGGGTTCGTGTAGAGGAAGAGCGGATGCGCTGGGAATATGACATCCACGGTATTCACGTTTCCGTCCGACGAGATCTCCTTGAGGAAGAGATACGTGCCGTCCGGAGTGCCGCATAGCTGAGTTGCAGCAAAGGTCTGACGGACCGAAAGGGATGTGATGGTGAGATAGTCCTGACCCGCGGCAGCAATCGAGTCGCGCGCGACTTGGTCGTCCAGCTCCGTAGAGAGTCTGTTTGCTGTGGGGAAATCCTTGTGGAAGAATTCGAGCTGGAAGAACAATCGTTTAGAAGAAAGATGTTTCATCAAAGGTGACGGTCTACTCACAGCAGCAAGATCGTCATTGAAATAACTGGTCCACAATGCAGGCAACGCAACGACGCCCTTCGCGCCAAGGAACTGGACTGCATCCCTCTGAGCCAAGCCGATGGTGAAAAGCGTGCTGGCCCCAGATGCGCCTACGGATCCGAGGTCGACGGCAAACCCAAAAACAGGCCAATTGGACTGAATGGCTCGGTAGTTGCTGTCTTTTGTGTTCGCGAGACTCCCGTTACTCGAAAAAGCACCGCGGACATCAACGTCCCGTCCGGACTGGAACGTGAGACCGTCTACCTGGTCAGTCGCCCAGTACCAGTAGCCCCATTCCGCCTGGTCACTGGCCTCCGAGAACAGCTGCTGCGTCTGCCTGTAGACCCGGTGGTACGCAACACCGCCGGAGACACCGTAGTCCCATTGTGCAATGTTGTTACGGTTTCCAGAGACCCATTCTGAGACGCAGTTAGCTACTGCAGACATGTATACTACAAAATGTATGACTCTAACCGGCTGAGATATCAGAGTACAGCTGCACATTGTGGCTTTTGCCGTCCGTCGAGCTCACGTCAACGTGCAGATAGGAAAACGACAGTGACTGCCGCTTCAGGTCGTCGGGGGTGACCGGCGAGAGGAACGTGATGTTCATCTCGACCACGCCACCGACGTCCATGGTGAAGATGCTCTTTGTCGACGTGTACTGGTAAGAAGTCTGCGTGACGAGCCTGGAGCCGGGGATGCCCATCCAGGTGTAGACCTCCCCGTCCACACGGATCATCCCCGCCCAGCCTGTGATCTGGTTGCTGCGACGCGGCAGTCAGCGACGTCTCCCGGAAAGCTGGTCCCACAACACTCACCTCCAGAAGACAGGCCACTGCCCGGCCAGATAGCCCCCATTGCCGCCGTCACTCCCAGCGTTCAGCCAGGTACTCAAGTACGGCGACTTGACGGCCAACGGCAGCGCGGGGGGTCGCGCAGGAATAAACGCGGACTGGGCCCCGGTCAGGGAAACCAGAGACGCGAGCAGCAAGTAGAAGAGGTAGAGCCACATGTTAAACCGGGTTCCTGCTTGACGGTTTCTTGCAATCGCACAAGAAGGCAGCATATTGGGGTTCCCTGGTCCGGTTGATCGACCTGGCGCGGGATGCCTTTATACCCACTTACCGAGGGGCATGCGGAGGTCGTTCTCCGCGATGGGACCACGCGAGGCCATGGACGGAAGGAAGAAAAGCAGGATATGGGGCAGCAGACGCACGAAGTACCTAGGTCTCCGAGCGGAGGTACACATGATGCTTGCTGCTAGATGCTCTGGCGTCGGGTGACATGGAGAGCTAACCCTAACGTGCATGGGACTCCGGATAGACCCCCTGGGCAGAGGATCTGGATGGCACGCGAGGAGCTCGGCGCCCCATGGGGTACCGCTTGCCAAGCACCGGGCGGAGATCAAGCTTAAAGATTGTCCTCTAAGGAATTAGCGGCACGTCGACTGGAGGAGTTAGTCCTGTGTCAACCGGGTGGAGCCGAGGTCCTTCATAAACCAGTCAGTAGGCCGAAGAGAACTCTTTAGATAGGCGGAACATAGGACACAAATAATGAAATCGTCCCTGGACCTGCAGAATGGGAAAAGGGAAAACAGAACCCTGTCACTATTCTTCATGGAACCCACTTATGGCATGATATGCCGAGTGGTGCATCGGACATCAAACGTGCCAACCCGGCAGTGGAGACTAGGCCAATCTGCAGACCGTACCAGACCAAATGAAGAAGAGCAGCATGATCTGTGCAAAAGGACACTGTGATCGGCGTGCATGACCGAGGAGCGTGAGCCTGCAGCAGGGTCGAATCCTCCGTAGCGTCGTCCTCCTGACCAGGATAGCGATGTCAACGGCGGTCACCGCCGGGCCAGGACGGCAGATCTGGATCTGGTCTGCCGGGAGAAGAGGGTCGCACAGCAGCTCGTGGACGACAAGGGGGATGAAGAGATGTGCGAGGGGACGAGGTATGCTGGCGGCGGGGCGGGCTGCGACGTCTCGGCGTGATGATCACGGTGCGTTGGCGGGGTTGGACTCGCACCACCTCATGGTTGTCTCTCTAGTCTCTGGATGTTGCGTCTGGCCCTGTGAGGGGTATGACTCTGTCCCATCGAGGGTTGTCTGTTCCATCAGCAACCGACGTCTGCTGCAGTGTTCCGCGAGAAGCAGGAACAGAAACCAGTTGGTTCCAGACCAGGTCGACGGGGAGGTTTCCCCCTGGCGTCCAGAGTCGAACGTCCATCCCGACTGGCTGTGTTTTATTGCCCCTTGCAGCAGTAATGCAATATCATCAACTTCAATAGCTGCCCGGTATATGGTGCTCATGTTCCCAGCCGGTGGGTATCTTATTGTATGCAATAGGTTTCAGCCCGGATTTCCATCGCTGGAACCGAATCCCGGTAAAGTTGATGTTGGTGCTGCAGCATTTGTTTGCTATGTCAATAAATAGATATTCCGCGGTCCAGGTCTCGGCCCTATAACGATGATAATCCTACAAAGAAAACTGGAACCTGACACGGTCGTCACAGTATCGTTGCTTTCTTTGCTCAATGGTCATAGATACTTGAGGATTACCATTCTCATTGCGTCATTTAATGAATCGGTGTAGAGTGAATCATTACATCTCTTTTATCTATACAGTATATAGTTCAGAACCCATGAAGAGGATTCCTTCTGAATATCAGTTTCCCTCTGAATCAAGCGATCCGGAAATATTGTATTTCAACTCCCCTTATGGGTCCGTTGTTGCTTCCGTGTCCAAACGATCTTCATGTTTATCACTCTCACAGTGGTTCCTCCTCCCTCTCTAGTCCGGGATCCTGTCTACTCTTCATTAGAGACTTATCAGACCTAGTTTCCTGTCTTCTCATCCATCATTTCCACACTATAGATCACAGCGAGCGGCAGTCTCATCATCAATTCCAGTGTTCTTTTTCTTTATTCCGAAGAAGCAATGTCATCGACACCTAGTACACAGGACACCAATTCTTCCCCACAAAGTAGGTGCGGCAGTGAGGCCTGTCGGACTTTTGCAGCACCCACTTCTCGCCCTTGTAGTCTGGATGCACCTCCGGATACCCAAAGACCCTGTGGTCCTCGTCCACCGACACCCCCCAGTACGAGACGCCCTCGCGCATCTTCGTCTCGATGATCATCAGCGCGGCATCGTCCGTGTCCTGGTCGACGTCCACCCGGCCGATCTGCACCCGCTTCAGGGACCCCCGTTCCCGCAGGCGACACCACTCGAAGATGACGACGGGGATGTGGCTCATGGTGGGCAGGTTGCGGACGCTGCTTCCGCGGCGGATCTTCTCGCCCCCCTTGGACTGGATATAGTAGCTGCTCTTGGTGCTATCGTATTCCGCCAGCGTGGCGTACGGGTCAACGCTCGCCGTGAACGTGTAGGGGAAGAGCCGCGGGAGATCCCCGCCGCTGTCCCCGTCCATGCAGTATATGACGCCCTGCAGGGGCTCGCTGTCGCAGAAGCCGCGGAGGTCGCATTCGCCGACGCTGGGGATGAAGCTGGGGATCTGGATCGCGCGGTCCGGCATGCAGTCTTTGGACTTGACGAGGGACCATTTCTCCGTAGTCTTTTTCCACCGTGCAGGGGGTTCTTCGTTTCCGATGATATCGCTCAGATAGTAGGTCTTTTCCCCCGCCCGGGATAGCTCGTACACAGTGACCATTATCGACCGTGTTTCCTCCTCGAAGGAGAAGCGCTCCAGCACGATGTCGTTGTCGTTGATCAGCTGTGAGGACGTGGTCTTGCGCTGGATCTTGTCGCCCGGGAACAGAAGGCCCCTCACGCCGTGGGAATCCTTCCTGACAGAGTGCCACATGCTCTTCATCGCCAGGCCTGCGCTGATCCACTCTGCGATCTTCATGACTCCCCTGGCGACGCTCGGAAACTGTGTGATCCTGTCGATCCCGAACGTCGGTATGACGCTGAGGATCCCCATGGCGAGCTCTTCCGCGATATGCTTGCCCGAATTGCAGATCTGATACCGCACCGTCTCGCACGAGTCGTTGACGAGGGTGACCGTCTTCGAGATGAACCCCCATCCCTCCCAGCCCGCCACTTTGGCCATCGTTATCGGACGGATGGATCCCGATGGCGTATCTACGACCAGCACGTCGCCGCCGGACTCTGCACGGCAGCGAAATAGACAGGATTGCTGAGTGTCATCGAATAATCCAAAACGAGTAATATCCCTCGAGTCTTCGACGTCCCCGACAACACATGTGATTTGAGCCATCGAAGCCTCCTCTTCTTTCTCCTTCTCCTCCTCCGGTGGCATGAATGAGCTGTTCTTCGACCTCCAGGAGACAAAAACCGGTTTGTCCCTTTCGATCCCGTCGGCGAAAGCCAGCATGAGCAATTCGCCCTCCGCCGCGCCTTGAACAATACCCCCTCCTCCTCCAGTGATGAAGCCGACATACAGATTGGAATAATACGGCGGCCGCGGGACCTCGGGATTCTTGCTCAGCCCCAAGATCCCATCATCACGCTGCAGTCTGTTCTCCGCAGCCGGATCTGTCCCCAGGTCATCCGAGAATCGGAACAGAACTCGCGTGTATGCTTTTGCTTTTCCATCACCGCTGAAGAGGAATTGCATCCGGACGTGGCCCTGGTGAGCTGCCTTAATGCCGGAGTCGTCCTCGAGGACTTGGACCTGCTGGATGACGCCGGAATAGAGCACCTCCCTCGGTTGGCCCTCGGGCGGATTGGTCCACCTCCAACACAGCAGGAAGGGAGCACCCACCCGGGGCTCATCGGACGACAGAAATAATGCGATGGCTTCATTCTGCGCCCGGTGGAAGTGGTTGAATCTTCCACGGTAGACGAGCATTATGTGGGGGGAGGGGGGAGGGGGAGAGGCAAAATAAATCAATGCCCACGAAACAACCAAGTAGACGACAGAGAATAAAATGAAATAAAATAAAAAAAAAACAATGCTCCCAATTGTCCAGGGTGTCAGAGCTCGACTGCATTTTCTTCTTAACACCACCGTGTACTCGACAGTTGTTGGACCAGCGAATAAGTGGGGCATGCGAGTAGTGTACAGTAGTTGCAGCATCTCTTGTCCAGCAGCATCCACTCCTTTTCTTTATTTTGCTTTTGAGGACAACATCGTGCTGCATCGAATGGACTGGACGAGTTTTTCCATGCTGCCCAAGCTAGGTCCATACCTTGTTCACCACAGTAATGCGTCCCAGCAGCGCGGAGCAGTGAGTGGACTCTGGACCTGAGTGGCACGACCTACTATCATGGTCATATAGGAATGGTCTCAGAAGCTTACTGCCTGGCTGGCTGGCTAGCTGGGAGAGATGCACGCAAGCAACACACCATTCACGTGTGCGCAGCGGGGTTTTTCCCCCCTTTTCATGTCCTTGTCCCTATATAAGAACTATCAGAATAAATATGGCTATCCTGTACTGTAAATTAGGTACAGTACCGGCCTACCTACCTACTTACAGTATATGCATATAAAATAAAAAAAAGTCAAAGATTTTTTTAACCGATAAGAAAGACGAAGAAGATGAAGATCAATTTATTTCCTTTACCCTTGTTCTTCAGCTGGATCTATTCTATTCTATTCTATTCTATCCTATCCTACCCTACACGCAGGAGGCTGTTTATTGATAATCATGATAATAATTCATCACCCAGGATTAAGAAGAATGACTCGGACTGACCCGCCCGGTGCTAGGTCCTCCTCCTCCTCCTTCGCCTCTCGTTCTTCTCTCTCTCTCTCTCTCTCTCTCTCTCTCTCTCTCTCTCTCCTTCTCTCTCTCCTTCTCTCTCTATGTATGTATGCGTGTGGTGTCTCCAACGATCAAACCGCATCTATTCACATGTACATGTATGTACATATATACAGGACAGTGTACATGCCTAGACTAGATAGATAGCCCCGAACCTACCTAAGATAATAGCAACACATCTATATATGAACAATGTACCGAATACCAGATCACCCCCTCGTATGAAACGCCGAACTCCTTGCCAACTCGAGACAGAACTGCCCCCACTCGCTGATACTCCCGCTCCTCCCTCCTCCCCCTCCCCCCTTGCCATCCCTCCCATTCGCACTCCTACTCCCACTGCCGGGAGCGACCCCCAAGATGACCTCCTGTATCGCCGCCTCCAGCTCCTGCCCGTACCGCCTCCGGAACTCGATCTTGACGTGCTCCAGGTGGCGCGGCTCCCAGTGCAGCCGGACGAGGCGTGAGGTGAGCAGCTCGGCGCGCGCGCGGCCGGGGCGGGACTCGCGGAGGGCCTGGTGCAGGAGCTGCGCGTCGCGCAGGGGGCGGTTGAGCGCGCCGTTGAGGATGTGCGTGAGGGTTTCGCCCTACATATCATGTTAGATGTGGAGGTACGGAGGACGGCGGGGAGAGGAGCAGGGGAAGGGGGACTTACGACAAGATTCCTCGACTTCGCAATCATCTCCTTGGCAAAGTTCTTCCCGTAGGTACGCTTATACAAGCGCAGGACCTCGCGCAGGTGCGCGTCGCTCCGCACGACGATGATCTGGATCATGGCCGTCTCGCCGCCCTCGCGATTCACCAGCCCGCGGCGCAGGTCGTGTACGTCCTGCTGGACGAGCTGCATATCAACCGGGTCGCGCTCCTCCTGCCGTCTTCCTTCCAGCGCGAGGAGGACGGCCGTGCAGAACTTGTCCGCGCGCAGGACCTCCTTCATGCACTTCACCAGGTTGTCCCTGTACTTGGAGTCGCGGAAGCAGGCCTTGATCTCGTGGATCTCGGCGTTGGTGCGGCCCATGAGGGCCTCGATGAGCAGCTCGCGCCGGGACCGGCTGGACTGGTAGTAGCAGTTGGCCCAGTAGGCCTCGGACTTCCAGCGACCCAGGGCGGTTGCGTAGCACGCCTTGCCGAAGGCGCCGGCGCCGATCTGGAGCTTGATGTGCTTGGCCATGCTGATGCCCATGCCGTCATACCTGACTTGCTTCCTGTACTCGGCGCGCAGGGCGAGCGTCTCGTCGTGCGTGAGGTGGGGGAGGATCCTGATCAGGGGCTTGGGGTCGATGTCCCTGTGGTCTTTGATTGCCGCATTGATGGCTAATGCGTCGGAAGTCGCGTTGTAGAATGAGACCCGTTTCTCGCGGGTGGTGCTCGTGCTCCTAGGCGATGATATCACGACCGTTGGCGGCGGTTCGGAACTCGGCGAGTCGTGTCTCTCGTGACGGCGTCTTGGTCTTGACCTTGATCTTGATCTTCTCCTCTCGCTGTATTTGTTCTGCGGGCCGCGATCAGTGGACTTGCTCCTGCGCCTCCTCCGCCGCCCAGAGTCCGAGTCGGAATGCGCATCCAGCGGCTCCAGCTCGGAGACGCTCTCGTCCGTCCTCGACGACGGCCTCGCAATGGGCGACGGCATCGGGGAGATCGACTGGTATGTTCCATAGTAGGGTTCAAGGAGCGGACTGGGCGGCGGCCGGACCCCAGGCGCATGGCCACCGACAGATAAATTGTTTCCACTCGGGATAGACAAGCTGTGCGGGCGAGTCGGACGGGTCGGAGAGTGAGAGTGAAGCTCACTCCTCCCCGCTCCAGGTGTGACCTCGACAAACTGCGGCTCGCTGCTTTGGGTGTAGGGCTTGACAGACTGGTTCGTCCCGCTCTGCGTGTACGGCTTCACGCCGCTGCTGGTGACCGGGTTCGGGGAATATCTGACACTGCCGGGGTCTGGATGCGCGTACTGCCACTGAGGCAGATCCGCATACTGCTGCTGCGGGATCGTGATGCTTGCGCTGTTCTGCTGGTGAGTATGCGGATGTACAGGGTCCGTCGGCGGCGGAGGCGGTCTGCTGCTGCTGAACTGCGCCTGCACGTACTGCTGCGGCGGCAGGTTCGCATACTGCGGCGCGGGCGGCACAGGCTGCGTGCTAGCTGGAGGAGGAACGAAGCTGGGAGGGTACGTGTCCTGCGGGTTTGGTATAGGATGTGGAAATGCTACTGGCATGGTTGCCCCCGGGACGGTCTGTCCCTGGGCCATGGAGGCTGGCGGCACATATCCTGGACGCTCGCACTCCGGGATAGGCGCCCAGTCCGGAGGCAGAGAAGGAGCCTGTGCACTGCTGCTGTATCCCGCAGGAAGGTTGGGCGGCTTCGCATGCGAGAACTGCGCCGGCTGCGCATAGGTGAAGCGTTCCGGTTTGGCGTAGCTGGGAAGGCCGCCAGACATCAAATGCTCAGAAGGAGCCCTCTCCTTCGACGACGAGGGCCGCCGCTGCGGTGACGACGACAATTTGTAGTGCTTTCCCGACGACACTCTGATTTCAAACGGAGCCTCGCCGTACGCGAGCGCCGCATCATCATCCTCATCATCCTCATCCTCCCAGTCCGTAGACCTATCTTCCGAAGGCAAGTAGCTGTCACCATCCCTGGACGAAGGCCGCCATCGTCTGTCTTTGCTATGCGAGCGGTAGTACTCCTCTTCATCCTGTGAGAGATAGTATTCTTCCGGACGATCATACTTGAACCTCGTCCTCGATCCTGTCCTCGTCGTATTCCCCGCGCGACTGGCACGCGACCGGGAGCGCTCGCGGACGCTGCTGCGTGCGCGTCCACCAGGCGACTTGGAGCGGTCGTGCCCGATGCGTATCTCGAGCGTCATGAGATCAGATCAGTCAGACGGGGTCGCAGGGTGATCCGATCGGTGATTGACAATGCGGGGGATAGAAGTGGAGAATAGTGATAGTGATAGTCAGTGATAAGAGATAAACTGTGGAGATAGTAACATCAATGGGAGAGAACAGTCCCAACTTCCCGTGCAACAGGCAGAAGACAGGGAAACACAGAAACAGAAGAGCAGAAAGCCGCCCAGAACGAGAGGAGACGGTCCCAGATATGAATCCGGGAGTCGAGTGTATGCGTCGAGGTCCGCGGCAAGTCCGACGCCGGCGCCCGCTTCAGCTGAGCGCGCCAGGCTAGTCAGGTGCGCGGACGGCGACGGGGATCGCGGCACGAGGTCACCAAGGGCGTCCCACTGGGAGTATCTTCTAAGATTCATTGGACACGGTGCCAACTGACTGGTGCAGTGCCTGCAACCTGCTGTCTAGGCAGTCGAGCTGAATCATCACTAAATCCAGCCTTGCGGCTCCATTATCCGCATCGGGGCGCCGCCAAGCGGTGGCTTTATCCCGGAAGGGCAGGCCTGGCGCTGCAGGGCGGTGGGCACTTTTCATTCCCAGGAGACGTAGTTCACAGTTTCAACGCAAAAGGCTTCTGGCACGCCTTGGAAGCGGGTACTAAATCTGGATGCTACTACACCAGAATGACTAATTACGGGGCATGACCAGCGGAGACGGCCTGCGGACGGCACGACGGTTCAATAAGATAGGTACCTGGTTATCGGATCGTACGTACCTACTTACAGTGCGCACAAGCACAAGGCACAGTGGTATAGAGAAGTCGAAGAGAAACACAAAGATCAGAAAGGAAAAAGAAAATGAGGTATAGGGAGGAAAAGACAAGAGCACCTGGTCAGGGGGCTCGCTGCGACGCGGCCTTCCAGCGGTGCGGCTTCTGGGCGCTTTTTGAAAGAAAAAAAAGGGATACAATAACACGGAAAGGGTAACATGTAAACCGAGATCCTGTCGCCCTTCCTTGGCGGTCGACACTCGAATAGGGAATCTGCTTTCCAGGGACACCTTCATTCGGGACAGGAAAAGAGTCGAGAGGTGGGAAATCATAAAGGTGGCTTACAAAGACAAAAGCGAAGAATGGAAAACTCACGACTGGGGGAGGAGTGAAGCTGAACCCGATGGACAAATCGGACTAACAAGAGTGGCTGCTCGGTAAAAAGAGAGACTGTAAGAGGTGTAAAGAGGTGAATGTCATGGGCATAAAGAGTGTCGCGAAGGAACAATGCTGCGGAGATCGAATGCCAAATCCGAAGTGGGGCGCACGAGCGCAATTCGAGCATGCTTGAGTGTCGGCCCTAGAAGAGAACGGAACTTCTGGAATAGAACCAAGAACCCGGTACGTTCTCACTGCCGGACTCAAGCAACTTCCGAGCATCAATCACACACAGCAGAGAATGGAAGATAAATAAAAAAAAAGCGAGTCGAGACAGGAAACATGGTTTCCATCGACCTCACGATTGAGAACGCAAAGACTGCTCCGTTCCCACGTTCACACCGGAAGCGAAGTGCCCATGTTTGCGACAGTCAATATAGTTGAGCTGCCTTCGAACCCGACTTTGCAGAACATCAGATAACGTCTGGCGAATGATTTTATCGTGTCAGGCGTCCATCCCTGCCGGCCCCGGGCCCGGTTCGCCCGCCATATCCATTCTTCAAGTTCGCCCCGTTCACGTTGCGGTTGAGACGGCTCGTCCTCCATCCTTCATACCACATCTCGCGGCTGGCCACGCGCAGCTCAGCCCTCCACTCGCCGAAGACGGCGTCCTTCAGTTTGACAAAGTCACAGTGCTCGGGGTTGTACGGGTCAGCAGAGCCCCAGGGGTACTGGCGGCCCACGGGTCCGTTCCCGGCTTCCAGGGAGTGCGGGTCCGGCGACAGAATGGACAGCGGAAGGTACGGAGACTCGTCGCTCGAAGATGTGGACTGGCGCGTTCCCTCACTCTGCCTGGACGGCGAACCTGGTGTCGGATTCTCCTCGTTCGACAGCTGCGTCTCGGTATCGGGAGTCTCGGCGGCCTCAATGTCTTTCTCTGCTCTCGACTTTGCTCCCGCCGTGTCCTCCTCGTCCTCATCGGACCCATCCCCACTTTCAGAAGAAACGTCGTCCTGATCTTCCAGAGTGAGGACCTCGAGAGGGTCGATGTTGGCTTCCTTCAGACTATTCCAGACTGCCTTCTTCAGATACGCCATGTGGGCGGTCGTGACCGTGTCGGCCTTGCTGATCACAGGCACGACGGTGGTCTTTCCGAGCATGGTGCGGAGGACCTGCAGGTCTAGGTCCTCGTCCAGGATCCCGACGATGCGGGACGGGTCAGACGGCCTTGCTTTACCGTTCTTGGCCCTCTCAGCAGCGGCAATGTTCATATCAAGACGCACAGGATCGAGGATCAGGAAAGTACAATGGATGTGCGTGTCGCGAACGCCCGGGGAGCGCACGACCTTCATCTCCTCGGTGAAGGTCTCCTCGAACTTGCTCTCGAGGAAACTGGTGATCTCCCGCAGCTGCAGATCCACCATATTCCTCTCCAGGCCCTCCGAGTCCCATAGCGTAAGCCCCACACGCTCGCCGTCGATTTCCGTCTCGAGATAGTGATAGGTGAAGTTGCGGTTGGCTGGAGAGTCGCTCGGCGGCTCGATCTCTTCGGGAGAACGCGTGGGGTGCTTGTTCGGGGGCAGGGCCATATCTGTGCGCAGGAAGTTGAGAAAGGACGTCTTTCCCGAGTTACGAGTTCCGATGACCAGAATGCTGTTCATCCGTTAGCACCACGGTCGTCCCAACCATTGCAGTCAGCCAATCCACTCACTTGTAGGGCGTAGGGTCCTTGCGTCTGCGCAGCCTCCTCGGGCTGTTGACCGTGCTGATGGCGCTGGCGGCGTAGCTGTACCGACCACGGTGCGTCATGCTCTCCGTCCTCGCGTAGGGGTCAAAGTTCTCCTTCATCGTGGGGGGACTAGCCACCCCGGTTTCACGAGAAGACATGGTGAGACTGTCGAGACGGTTTGAGATGATGGCCACGCTGTCTGGACGATCATCGCCCCCGAAGGTCTTAAGCAGCGGGGTGGGCGACAGGTCGGGCAGACGCGGTGCCTGCCTGGGGATGGCGTTCGCCTGCTTGCGACGCAGCTCTTCCTCCTTGGCCTGCTCCCTGAGCATCTTCTTGCTGATCCGGCCGGATTTACCCCCCACTGGTTCGGTGGACTTGGAGCGACGAAGGAAGCCCAGAGACGTTCTTCTCTGTTGAGGCTGAGGGGGAGGATGGTTGCCGTTCTCCGTGATGGCGGGCAGCGCCTCGGGAGGAGGAGGCGACTTGGATTTGCCCGGCGTGTGCGGGCGCGAGGTCGCGGTTGCCATGGCGGTGGTGTTATGTGAGGTTCCTTCCTGATCCTGCTGCGGGGGAGAACACTGCGGGAGATACAGGTGAAGGAGGACAACGACAAGCCCACGGAGATCTCTTGACGGTCAACGGACGTTGGACCGGATTCCTGCAGGAGACACGCGTCAGCATCCAGCTCGACACAGAGATGTTGCAATCCACCACAACCCCTTCTGCTGCCACATCCTCTTTGGGATGCCCGATCCGCCTCCGTCGGACAATGGCCTGCGGGGCTGCCGGGGTCGATCTCGGATCAAGCACTCACAGGTGATGATGATATCTTTCTTCAGCGCTGGCACCTGCACTGAGATCACACGCACGGGCTGACCGGGCAACAACAGGCGCTGAGATGCCGAAATGGGATACGGTTGAGATCTGCACAAGGAGACCACGCTAGAGGGTCCGGGTCCGATCGTTGAGGACAATGCGCAGCTGCCAGATTGCACCTGTTAGGCGCTTCGAGATAAGATAAATGGGGGCTCTTCTCCGGCGATGCGAACGTCGGGTTCAAAGTGTCACAGACTCCACTTCGCTCGAAAATCCTGTCAAACGGCGACGGAGGCTCCGTCAGGACCGGATAAACGCACACAGCGGCCCGATGCGACGACGGGATGGTGATGATGGCAGATGGAGCAGGACGAGCAATGACATTCACGAGTCCAGCAAGCGACTGTCAGTTGGGATCTCGACCAGCTCCGCGACCCGTTCGACCCTGCTCGAGGGCGGACGGCCGCCAACGGGGAACAAAAGGAGGAAAGGCAAATCGAACAGGAGGACGTGAAAGCGAGAGGGATCCAGCTCACGGCGTCCAGCCTCAACGACGCAAAAGACAAAGGAAGGAGAATGAAGAGAACGACTGACTTGACAGCTTGGGGTACGATGACGGGCCGGGGGGAAGGTTCTTTTTTTTTCTGTTTTTACTCTGCCCTCCCCGTTTGCTCGTTAGCTGCTGGCGCCGACGACAATGGGCGGCGGCGCTCTGCCGTCTCGTGCTCGTCCGCGTTTCTCGCAGAGAAACCGTTCGTCTGCTCGACAGGCCTGGAGGAGGGATCGATTCAGGGGCAACAGGGGGTGTCGTTTCAAGGCACCCCACCGCTGGCGTGAACCTACGGAGCAAGCGGTTGGTTGAGATGCAGCTGCGGCGGCCGGCCGCTAGCCCGTCGCCCAGCGCAGAACCTTAGCAGCGCCTGAGGCTGCTGATCCTACACGTGCGTCCTGACCGGCGCCACGTCAGAGCCATTTGCGCTGTCGTTGCGGACGACGTCGGGATTACTACTGCATCCTGATGCTGCTGCGTCATGGCCAGCCAGGCTGGTGGTCCATGCCTGGCGACGAGCCCGGGGCTGGCTGGTCCCGAGCGCCGCGTATCATACGGTACATGATTACGGCAGGCGGCCGGCACGTCCTGCGGCTGCCACTGGCTGCAGCGATACAGGCACGGTACGCGCTAGTACCGCCGCAGAGGCCGCACGTGCCGCGAGCCCCGCGCGGCCCCTTTTCGTGCTGGCGGAAACGTGATCCACTGGAGACATGCTCGTGGTTATCGCGTATCATGTGGCTATCATCATCTAGCTGCTCTCCACATCCTTATCTTGCAGCGCCCACCGCCCCTCCCCCTCCCCCTCCTCCCCCT
>Ga0207748_1000380_pt1 | contig 33253 bp, 29 predicted proteins | sample HigsolmetaGSP13D_FD_184841 | JGI IMG/M metagenome (GOLD analysis project Ga0207748, IMG submission 184841) | High solid enriched microbial communities from the Joint BioEnergy Institute, USA - SP1-3-D (SPAdes) | ecosystem: Engineered > Bioreactor > SSF (Solid state fermentation) > Aerobic >...
TAGCGTTATCATAAGTAACAAAACTCTTGGAACAAGAGGGTTAGCTCGGTCAGTTTTCGTTGGCTAGTAAAAGCAACGATAAGTCGAGAAGCCCCCACTTCAATCAAACCGTAAGGTTGATAAGTGGAGGGTAGTTCACAAATCTTCTTTAACAGTATTTAGCAAAAGCCAAAAACAGAACAGGTTTCATGCAAGTCTACTTTTTTATTGGCAGATTTTTCATTATTTCACCACAAGAATCCGGCTGTGCGGAGGGGAAATCGTCAAATATCTTTACCTTGCACACGCCTGGTGATTCCGGTATGATAGGGGCACAATGGTGTCGGCGCAGGAGGATATAAAATTTGAGAGAACTGCTAACTAACCGGTTTGTCCGGATGATTTTCTTATCGGAATTATTTTTGCAAGCCGGGATCTGGGTACGGAATTTTGCCGTCCTGTTGTTTGTTACAGATAAAACGAACGGAAATCCGCTTGCGGTATCGATGATTTCAGTCGCAGACTATTTGCCAATTTTCATCTTTAGTTTTATCGGCGGGGCATATGCGGACCGGTGGCAGCCAAAGAAAACGATGATCTGGTGCGATTTGCTTAGTGCCGCCTCAGTTTTTGCCGTGATCGGCGCGCTTATATTTGGTTCGTGGCAGGTGATCTTTTTTGCCATGCTCGTTTCTTCCACTTTATCGCAATTTTCGCAGCCGTCGGGATTAAAGCTGTTCAAAATGCATCTGGAAGAAAGCCTGATTCAGCAGGGGATGGCGGTGTACCAGACGATTTATGCCGTGTTCATGATTTTCGGCCCGGTGATCGGCACATTTGCTTATCAAAGGTTAGGAATTGATCTTTCGATAACCATTACCGGGGTGGCCTTCCTGCTCTCCGCAGCGGCCTTGTCTTTTATTCCGCGCGATGAAAAGGTCAAAAAGGCTGAAAATGCGACAAATATTTTCCAGGAAATGAAAAGCGGGGTTCGTTATGTGCTTGCAAAGAAGGAGCTCAGGCTGCTTGGCTGCGGATTTCTTACTGCCGGGCTCGGCGTCGGGTTCATTCAGCCGATGAATATTTTTCTTGTAACCGATCGTCTCGGCCTGCCGAAAGAATACCTCCAGTGGCTCGTGATGGTAAACGGGATCGGCATGATTGCAGGCGGCGCGTTTTCAATGTTTTTTTCAAGATCCACTTCCCCGCTTAAGTTGCTCGTTACCGGACTGCTCGCGAATGCCCTCGGGCTTGCGGTGATCGGCGCGTCAACTTCTCTTTGGCTGACGCTTGCTGCGGAGCTGGTTTCCGGCCTGTTCTTGCCAAGCATTCAAATCGGGATCAGCACAATGGTTTTACAAAATACGGAATCGGACTATATTGGCAGGGTGAACGGCACGCTTTACCCGCTTTTCACGGGGGCAATGGTGATCACGATGAGCCTTGCCGGCCTGGTGAAAGTATGGCTGTCGGTGACGGCTGTTTTTGAAATTGCGGCGTTATTTTTTATCATCGGCCTCTGCTTTGCCTTCCCGTTAATGAAAGAAAGATCACACGCGAGGTGAAGTCTTTGCGGGATAGGCAAGAGGCAAACATATTTGCAAAAAAAGTTTTCCAAAAGAGGATGCTTCGAAACGGCGGAAGCACCCTTTTTCGTATATCGTTCTATAAAAATGAATGGACAGCAGGGCAGTGAAAGGGGAATAAAAGCCTTGATTTCGAATCGGCAAAAACAAATATTATGGTTGTTACAAAAGTCGGATGGCCCTCTGAATGCGAAGGCCATCGGGGAACGGCTGGGCATTAGCGACCGGACGGTAAGGGAGGAAATTCGGCAAATTCAACAGAAAAGCGATGAGCTTGGCGTAAAATTGAAAGTGCTCAGGGGAAAGGGATACCTCCTTGAAAAAGTGGACTATCGCCGCTTGCTCCAGTTAGAGGAAAACGGGCTTTTTGCAGAACAGGAGGAAAGGGTCAAGTACATTTTAAAGCGGTTGCTGCTGGAAAAGGAGTATGTGAGGCTGGAAGATTTGGAAGCAGATATGTATGTTTCAAAGTCGACACTCCATACCGATTTGAAAAAGGTAAGAAAAATATTAAAAAAGTACGATTTAACTCTGGCTAACCGCCCGCATTACGGAACAAAGGTGGAAGGCGGCGAATTCAGAAAAAGGCTTTGCCTGGCGGATTCCATCTTTGGCTGGCAAAATAAACCGGGCCAACAAAATACCCCGTTCAATCAGGATTTATTCCAAAAGGTAAAACAAATCTTGATCCGTGCCATTTCTAAATACCGGATACGATTCTCCGATATAGAATTACAAAATTTAGCAACCCATATTACCCTTGCGTGCAAGAGAATCGAGGACGGGTTCACAATTGAGCCGTTACCCTTTCACTTTAAAGAGCCGTACACTTTTGAAAGGAGACACGATCAGCTTTTCTCATATTGGGCAATCTGCCGATAAACGGCTACACCGATTGGTTGGCAAAGATTGAGCTGGCGCCCGTATTCAATAAAATTGTAAATGGTTCTTTCGGCCTGATGGCGATTATCGCCGTATTCGGCATTGCCAGGAGCCTTGCCGACTATTATGAAGTCGACGGGGTAAGCGCCGGGGTTGTGGCTTTGGCCAGTTTTGTCATTGTAACCCCGGATGTGGAGGCAAAAACCGGTTCGGGCATTCCATATGCTTTTGTAGGCAGCGGCGGGTTGTTTGTTGCTATTTTAATTGGACTGATTTCGGCTGAAATATTCAGATTTTTTGTCCAAAAGAATTTTACCATTAAAATGCCTGAAGGGGTACCGGTAGCGGTTGAAAAATCATTTGCGGCTTTAATTCCCGGGTTCATGGTCATCCTCGTTTGGAGCTTGGTCTACTTGCTCCTTGGTTTAGCCGGTGTGGACAATATCCATACTTTATTAACCGGCATTTTAGGAAAGCCGCTTGGAGCGTTGGGCAGCAGTTTATGGGGAACGTTAATCATCATTGCTTTAAATTCTCTGTTCTGGTTTGTCGGCATCCATGGGGCGAATACGATCAATCCGGTCATTCAGCCGATTTGGCTGCAAAATACGGATGCCAACCGGATTGCATTCCAGACGGGGCATGCGCTGCCGCATATTGTAACGAATGAGTTTATGTTGAATTTTGTCTGGATGGGCGGCGGCGGCACCACGATCGGCCTTGTCATTTGCCTGTGGTTGTTTGCAAGAAGCAAAAACAATAAAGCGATGGGATCGCTTTCTGTCGCGCCGGGTGTTTTTAACATCAATGAGCCGGTACTGTTCGGGTTGCCGGTCGTGCTGAACTTTAAACTGCTGATTCCTTTCGTGCTGACGCCTATGATTACTGCTGTCATTACTTATTTTTCAATGGCAACCGGCCTGGTGGCAAAACCTGCAGGAATCGTCGTTCCGTGGACAATGCCGCCTGTTATCAGCGGTTACCTCGCAACCGGAGGAAAAATCAGCGGGGCAGTCATCCAGCTCATTACGCTGGCTTTATCTGTCGGCATTTATTACCCGTTCGTTCGCAGCATGGATAAGGCTGAACTGAGAAATGAAGGGGACGAACAACAAACCAACGGCGAAGGATAGTATTGCTTAATCCATTTAAAAGGCGCTTGTCCTATTCGGCAAGCGCCTTTTAATGGAAATAAAGGAATGCTGCGGGCAAATTCGTTTTGTTCCCATGGCCGGCAACCTGTTTTCCCACAGGCTGCCAGGAACAGGCGGAAAAGAAATATTACGGCCTTTGCATGATTCGTTTAGGGCTTACTGAACAAATCAGATAGTTGAAGTTGCTGCCTAACGCAAATTTTATAAAACTTCTTATTCAAAATGTTTTCTAGCATCATGATTTACACTCCTGCCGGCCGTTCACATTTATGCTGTTACTTTGTGCTTAGTTTGTGCTCAAGCTGTTGTACAATTTGCGCGTGTTTTTCTTCTGACAGCTTGATTTTGAAAAAGTAGAGCAATGCTGCAATGGCAATTAAAATCATCGGGCCGAAGAAAATGAAAAGTTTAAAGATGGACAGCCCATGGCTTGAGATATCACTCGGGAGGGCATTCCCTGTCATACCGGAAAGTACGGCCGCTATCCCGACAATCCCGTTGGAAAAGGCGCCGGCCAGTTTATCAAGCAAAGGGCGTACGGCTAATGTGACAGACTCATTCCGGTTCCCAATTTTTAATTGTCCGTATTCCACACTGTCGGTAATCGTCATAAGCGCGGCCAGGAAAATCATCGGATAAGGGAAAAAGTACAGCGAAACAGCAACCAAAACAGGAATTAAATGATGCCCGGCCGTTAAAAACAGCACGTAACCGCAAAGCATGAATATAATGCCGCCGGTGTAAATGGTTTTGCGTTTCACCCATTTCACCATGACCGGGAACAGGGCAACAGATACCATTCCTAAGATGGCCGTAATCACACCGACTAAATAATAATCACTCTGTCTTCCTAACACATATCTAAAATAGTAAATTAAAAGCGAGTTTGTAATCGTATACCCGAAGGCAAAAAGAAAATAAGAGAGTGCCAGCCACATTAACTGGTCATTTTTGCCGAGCACTTTAAACACATCGCGAAGGCGAATCTTCTCGGCGCTTTCCCGGATCAAGTTCTTTGTTTCTTTCGTCCCCCAAATGGTGGCCATCGCCCCTAAAAAAGAGACAAGCGCAATGACAATTGCAAAACCGAGCCACCCGGCGCGTGTTTCCGTCTCACCTGATGTACCGGAAAAAATATGGGAGAAAAAAGTAACGAGCGGTACAACCGCGATGACAACGCCCTGGGCTCCTAACGTAGAGCCGAAACGGGAAATCGTGCCGAATTTGGCCCTTTTATCCGAATCAATCGTTAAAGCCGGCAGCATCGACCAGAAAGAAATATCCTTAATAGAATAAAATACATCAAGAATTACAAAAATAATGCCAAATAGAATCAAATAAAGATACGGGCTTTTTGTCGTTAAGCCGCCTAAATTGGTAAAAATAAGAATCAGCCCGATTGAACTTACAGCCGCCCCGGTAAACAGCCATGGTTTAAATTTTCCGTAACGCGTTTCCGTATTGTCAATGATGCCGCCAATAAACGGATCTAACGTGATTTCAGCGATACGGATCACGACGATCATGGTCGTTACAATCCCAATCATTTTCGCACCCAATCCCGAATGGCTGTTGTCAAAAAGCTGGCTGGTGACAAAGATCATAAAATAGGTGCTTAAAGCGCTGTAAAAAGCATCATGTCCAAAAGCCCCGAGTGCATATGACAAATACTGTTTCAACTGTTTCATTCTTAACTCCTCCTGCCTGGGTTTGCCTGTATAAAGCTTCAAAATTTTTACTAAAAACTTTGGAGTTTCAAACGAGAATAATAGAGGAAAACCATAAAAGCGCTAACATAAACCGCTTACAAAGAAAGGATATGCCAATCTAACCGCGATGTCAAGTGATTTTTTAGTAAAGTTTTACTAAAATGCGACGTACTTTTCTCTACGAACATGTTCCACGTTTTCCAAAAGGAGAAAGCCTCTTTCCGGCTCGTCCGCCATGCCCACACCGGCATCAAGGATGAACGGATGAAAGAGATTCTCGCTTATATTGGGAAAAATTACCGTAAACCGATTACACTCGCGGAAATCGCCAACCGTCATTATTTGTCGCTTTACTACTTATCCCGCTATTTCAAAGAACAAGTGGGTGCCAGTTTCTCCCAATATATCAAACAGCTCCGTTTGAAATCGGCAGTCCGCGAGCTTATTTATACGGACCACCCGATTACCCGGATTTCCCTGAACAATGGTTTCCCAAATGTAAAGGCATTCAATAAAGCTTTTAAAGAAAAATACCGGCAAACGCCTTCCGAATATCGTCGTTTTCACCAAATCGAACTTTCGGATACGGAGGAAGGGCGAGGAAAGAAAAAATCCACATTGCTGAAGTCGCCCCAATTTTTCATGGAAGTTAGCAAATACATTTCGGACCGGGAAAAAAGCACGATGCTGACGGAACTGGCGGTCTCCACCGTCTATATCGATCTGCCGCCGGAGCCTGTGTTCACTGGCGAAAAAGGTGCAAAAATACTGGCAATCGGGAACCTGGAATATGCTTTGCATGAAGAGGTACAGGCGGAGTTGAGGCTCGTCCAGGAGGAAATCGGATTTGACTATGTCTATTTTTCCAATCTGTTTTCGGACAGCTTTGCGATGACACCCCCCCTCTATCAAATTGGCGGGCAATTTTACCAGATGGATGCCCTGTTGAACAGTTTTCAACGGCTTGGGCTTGTGCCTTTCATTCGCGTGGAGGTTGAGAAAGAAGCAGCAGACAGTGCCGGATATTTAAAGAAGCTGGATGCCTTTTTACAGCACAGCCTTCAATACTTTGGCAGCCCTTTTGTCGAAAAATGGCGGTTTGAATTGGCTTTCAGGGAGTGGGGCGGCACGCAAAAAAACTTTTACCAGGCTTTTTATCAAACAGTGAAGAAGCGGGCTTCTGCTGTGAAAGTAGGCCTGCATGTGCCGGTTTCTCCGGCAGCTTCTAAGGCAGCCTTTTTGAAGCAAATTTCCGGCCAATGCGAGTTCGTTTGTTTCACTTGCAACCCCAATGAAAAAGTGGATTTTACCGATATGAATAACCGTACCTTTGAAGGTGTAAAAAACTTCGTAAAGAAAACGTGCAAGCAATTAAAGGATCGCTTATCGTCCGCCGGTTTGGACAAGGTGCCAATTTTTCTTACGGATTGGAATACACTTTACGGAAATACGATGGATTTGAGCGGCACTTTTTTTCGTTCGGCCCTTATTTTTAAAGAAATGTTCGATGCCATGAAGGAAATAGACGGTTTAGGATTCTGGATTGATACCCATTCCCTGGAAAAAAACAATACAGGCCGGGGCCATATTGCGATGAATGGCATTGCCCTTTTGTATTATTACCAAATCAAACGCCCTGCTTATTTTAACTTGCAGCTGATGGAAAAAATGGCGCTGCAGATTTTAGCCGAAGGGGAGGATTTTGTCATGGCAAAAGGGGAAAACGGTTACCAATTGGCCGTGTACAACCCTTCTTATATCAATCCTTCTTATTCTGTCGAAAGCTACTTTCTCCATTCTGTCACAAAGGAGAAGAAAATCGCCATTTCAGGGCTGCCGCCCGGGCGGTACCAAATCCGCAAGCATATTCTGGATCAACATAATGGGGAATTTTATACGAGCTGGATCAATTTGCAGCATCAGGATATTTACGATCCGGAAATCATTACGTTTATCAAGCAGGGAACCCACCCTGATCTGCAAATTTATGAGAAGACAGTGGAATCGGCGCTGTATTTGCAATCCACCCTGACTTTTAACGCATTTCATCTCTTCGAAATCAGGCCATTAGGTTAAAACTTAACGGCCTTTTTTTGCAATTTATCTGGCAATAACAGAAAGAAAAGGCAAATATGGGGGATACACGCAGCAAAAATGGAAATGCAAGTGAAGGAAAAGTCATTTAGAATGATAAAATAAAAGCGCTTTCATTTGTGGATCGCGGGTGATAGATCGAAAAATGCGTGAACGGAGGTTTTTTGCCATGTCCAGAAAAGTGTTGGAGAACATATTAACCCCGCAACTGGAGGAACTGCGTGAAAAGGGGCTGTACAACGTCATTGATACACTCGAAGGCCCCAACGGACCGGTTGTTAAAATTGGCGGCAAAGAAGTCATCAACATGTCTTCAAACAATTATCTCGGGTTAGCGAACGATGAAAGGCTCATCCAGGCAGCGGTTGATGCGACAAAACAGTACGGTGTCGGGGCCGGCGCTGTCCGGACCATTAACGGAACGATGACAATACATGAAGCGTTGGAAAAAAAGATTGCTGAATTTAAGCATACGGAAGCAGCGATTGCCTTTCAATCCGGATTTAACTGCAATATGGGCGCGATTTCGGCGGTCATGACGAAAAAGGATGCCATCCTTTCCGATGAATTGAACCATGCTTCCATTATTGACGGTTGCCGTTTGTCCGGGGCAAAAATTATCCGGGTGAAACACCAGGACATGGATGACCTGAGGCGGGCTGCAAAAGAAGCGGTTGAAAGCGGCGCCTACGAAAAAATCATGTATATTACCGATGGCGTTTTTTCCATGGACGGGGATGTCGCGAAGCTTCCGGAAATCGTGGAAATAGCCGAGACGTTCAGTTTATTGACGTATGTCGATGATGCCCATGGCTCCGGTGTAATGGGAAACGGCGCAGGAACGGTGAAGCATTTTGGCCTTTCTGATAAAATTGATTTTCAAATTGGCACCCTTTCAAAGGCGATTGGCGTTGTAGGCGGCTATGTGGCCGGCACCCGGCAACTGATTGACTGGCTGAAAGTGCGCGCCCGCCCGTTTTTGTTTTCGACAGCCATGACGCCGGGATCTGCCGCAGCCTGCATAAAGGCGATCGACATCTTAATGGATTCAACAGAAAGAGTCGACCGGCTGTGGGAAAACGCGCGTTATTTAAAAGAAGGCTTGAAAAAAACCGGGTTTAATACCGGGCATTCGGAAACCCCGATTACGCCTTGTATCATCGGCGAAGAAACGGTCACGCAGGAATTTTCGCGACGCCTTATTGAGGAAGGGGTTTACGCCAAAGCCATCACTTATCCGACCGTGCCAAAGGGAACCGGCAGAGTGCGCAATATGCCTACTGCCGGACATACGAAAGAAATGCTCGACCAAGTGCTTGCTATATATCAAAAAGTTGGCGAAGAGCTGGGCGTCATCTGAAACGGCTGTGTGGCGCCCTTTCCGGCAGGGGTTTAGCCCATTTTCATTTTTAACGGGAGGTTGTTTGCGATGAAAAAAATACTTGTAACCGGGAGCCTGGGGCAAATCGGTACAGAATTAACGATCAGGCTCCGGGAACTTTACGGAGCAGAAAATGTCCTCGCCACGGATATCCGCCATGTGGATGACAGCCCGGTTGTATCCAATGGCCTGTTTGCGACACTGGATGTAATGGACGGCGAGCGGATGCAAAAACTGGTCCATGATTATCAGATTGATACGATCATCCACTTGGCGGCGCTTCTGTCCGCAACAGCTGAAGAAAAGCCGCTTTTCGCCTGGAATTTGAATATGGGCGGTCTATGGAATGCGCTGGAGGTGGCGCGGCATTCCAACTGCCAGTTGTTCACGCCAAGCTCGATCGGCGCTTTTGGCCCGTCAACGCCGAAAGACCATACCTCCCAGGACACCATCCAGCGGCCAAATACGATGTACGGTATTACGAAAGTAAGCGCAGAATTGCTCTGTGATTATTATTTTACAAAATTCGACGTGGATACCCGCGGCCTCCGCTTTCCCGGCCTGATTTCCTACAAAGCGCTTCCGGGCGGCGGAACGACAGACTATGCGGTGGATATCTATTATGAAGCGTTAAAGCACAAAAAGTATACATCGTATATTGCGAAAGGCACGTTTATGGACATGATGTATATGCCGGATGCGATTGATGCGATTATTAAATTAATGGAAGCGGACCCGTCCAGATTAAAACACCGAAATGCCTTTAATATAACGGCCATGAGCTTTGACCCTGAAGAAATTGCCGCTTCCATCCGGAAATATATACCGGAGTTTACGATGGATTACAAGGTTGACCCTGCCAGACAGCAAATTGCCGACTCCTGGCCAAACAGCATTGACGCCACAGCGGCCAAAGAAGAATGGGATTTCAACCCCCAATACGATTTGGACCGCATGACAAAATCCATGCTGGAAAACTTAGCGAACAAACTGGGGGTCGAGTGCAGGTTGTTGGAGTCGGTTTGAGTTTTTGCCTGGTTACATGATGAAAATCACAAAGAGGATAGATGAGCAGCATCAATGCTCTATCTATCCTCTTTTTGTAACCGCCGCATGATATGGCATGTTATTTTGTTGCTTCGACACCATCAGCGCGAATAGGCGGCGCATCATCATACGCATTTTCAATATGCTCCAGTGAACGCCCGGTTGTTCTTGGTGCCAGAAGGGAGATATCCAATATGACAATAATCATTGCCAGCGCCACGATCGCAAACATTGTTGTTGCACCTTGATGCTCCAAAACTGGCAATAGAATGAAAGGCATTAAACCGCTCATCAGCCGGCTTACGCTATAAGCTGCACCGGTGGCCGTTGCCCGGATCTCAGTTGGAAAGATTTCCGCCTGCAGTACATGAAAAGCATTTGAAAAAATATTGCTGCACAGCGTATAAATAAATCCAAAAACAATGATCATGGAAGCAATAGTCCCCATTCCAAATAAAATTCCAAACACGCCCATGCCAAAAGCTGAAGCACTAACAAGCCATTTTCTGTCAATTTTTTCGATGAGTGGAACGGAAAGCAGAGCACCAAGCGGGTAGCCGATAAACGAGAGTGCAATATACTCTAAGGAATGACTAATATTGTAACCTTTTTGCGCCAACACAAGAGGTGACAGTGTACCAAACCCGTAATATCCGATCGTTTGGAAAATTTGGAAAATGTAAAGCATGATTGTATTCTTCATCCATTTTTTTTGGAAGATCGGCCTGCTTTGCCTGTCCTGTTGAGCGGCATCACGCTGTGTCAGGGAAGCCTTTGCACGGAATTCCTCTGCTTGTGTCTTACTGCCACCCAATTTTTTAAATACTTCTGCCGCCTCATCCCACTTTCCTGCCGTTGCCAGCCATCTCGGGGATTCCGGCAGCAAGTGTGCTGTTAAAAAAACAATAAGGGCACCAATCGAACCGATCATAAACATCCATCTCCATCCTTCAATTCCAAGCGGTGTTAACGGAACAAGCATGCGAGCCAGGAATCCCTCGGCCGGAATGGAGAGAAATGAAAGCGTATAGGCCCAGGCAATGTATTTTCCGCGCTTTGCTGTCGGGATGATTTCACTTAAATAAGCATCACATAACGCAGGCTGTGCACCGAGACCCAAGCCTGCCAAAAAGCGGAATAAAATAATGAATCCAACGTTCGGACTTAATGCAATGCAAAAGGTAAAAATGCTGTAAATCCCCAGATTGATAAGAAATGCTTTTTTCCTTCCGATTTTGTCGGCCAGTCTGCCCAAAAAGATAGCTCCGATAAACATCCCTAAGAAACTGGAACCCAATAATAATGAAAGCATGGATGACTTAACATGGAATTCTTCACTTAGAACACTGCCCAGAACGCTTGCTAGAAATACTTCGAAAAACTCAAAAAATAGTCCGACTCCAATAATGATCGTTGCGCGCTTATGGTATTTTCCAACAGCAAGTTGATCCAACTGTGCCCCAATGGTTACTGCCACACATATTCCTCCTATTCCGTCTGTATGACCAAGCTGTTGTAATTAAAACATTCTCAATTTTTTATATCATAAACTTTTCCCATCCGGATCGTCAACTATCGGCGGCGAAAAATTTAAACTTTTTGTATTTATATAGCATCTAGCGTTGAAGATGATTTTAAAGAGACACTGAAAGAATCCATTCTCTTGCCGGAATGATTATGGTTTAACAAACCTTGAAATAAATGCATCAAACGCAAACAAGAGAAAAATCGTACCGAATTATCAGGAACATGGATACATTTTTTGAATTATCAGTATAACCGCCCATTGACAACGACTGAATGAACCTGTATATTTAGTCTTGCGAAATGTTGCTTAGGGTAACGAAACTGTTTGTGTGATTTCGCTGTGGCCGGAGCTTTCTAATGCGGGCCCGGGCAGATGCTCAAGGGATTGGAGGAGGCTTGCTTGATGCAAGGGCTGTTTTACCGCTATATACGCTTATACCGTGTGCTGATCAAGAAATTGAACGGCTTATTGGCACAGTTCGGGTTGTCCTATTCGCTCTGGCAGGTGATGTTTTATGTGCGGAATTTCGGCCCGTGCACGCTTGTGGAAATCTGCAAGTATTATCAAATTGAAAAACCGAACGTGACAAGGATTGTCCAAAAGCTGGAAGAACAGGGAAGCGTGGAACAGATCCCGGGAAAAGACCGCCGAGAAAAAGTGATCCGGGTGACGGATAAAGGCGAAAACATTTACCGGCAGTGCCGCGCGGAAATTACCGGATTGGAACAGCAGGCAATGAAGGGGATTCCGGAAGCGGAGCAAAAGATCATATTCGAACTGCTTCCGCAAATCAGAGACAATTTAGATTACAAAGGGGAGGAAACAAATTGAGCAGGCCGAAGTTATGGACAAAGGATTTTATAATCGTTTCGACCGCGAACTTTTTTCTATATTTTACATTTTACTTATTGATGGCGACCGTTACGCTTTTTGCGACTGACCGATTTCATGCATCGCCAAGCGTGGCCGGCCTGGCATCAGGGATTTTCGTCGTCGGGGTCCTGGTTGCGCGGCTCTTTGCCGGCAAATCGATTGACCGCATCGGCAGGAAAAAGATGCTTTATGCCGGTTTTATTGCGATTCTCATCATTTCATTATTTTATTTTGTGACGAATCAACTGGGTGTTTTACTGGCTGTCCGCTTTTTAAACGGTGCAGCGCTTGGGATAGCTTCAACTGCAACGGGAACCATTGTTGCCGGGATCATACCAAATGAACGCCGCGGGGAAGGCACGGGTTATTATGCATTGAGTGTGACACTTGCCGCGGCTGTCGGGCCTTTTGTCGGCATGTTCCTCATTCAGCACGCAAGTTTTAATATGGTATTTGCTTTATGCCTTGTGCTATTGGCTTTGAGCTTTATCTCCGCCCTCTTTTTAAAGATGCCGAAAGTGGTACTTTCAAAAGCGGATCTGGAAAAGATGAAGGGGCTCAAAATCAGCAATTTCTTTGAGCCGAAAGTGTTCCCAATTGCCATCATCAGTGCATTTGTCGGGCTCGGCTACTCTAGCATCCTGTCTTTTTTGACTTCATATGCGAAAGAAATGAATCTTGTTGATATTTCAAGCTTTTTCTTTATTGTTTATGCTGTAACGGTGCTTGTGTCCAGGCCGTTTACGGGAAGATGGTTTGATACAAAAGGCGAGAACTTTGTCATGTATCCTTCGTTTCTTTTGTTTGCGGCAGGGCTCGTGCTGCTGAACCAGGCTGACAGCGGACTATTAATTTTATTGGCCGGAATTTTCGTCGGGCTTGGGTACGGCACTTTCTCGGCAAGCGGGCAGGCGATTGCAGTCAAAGTATCGCCGAAAAACCGGATTGGGCTTGCAACTTCAACGTTCTTTATTTTTCTTGATGCCGGTGTCGGGGTCGGGCCGTTTTTGCTCGGGCTTTTGGTTCCGTTCGCTGGTTATCACGGCTTGTACGCCATCATGGCTGTTGTCCTTGTCCTTTGCGTATTTCTTTATTATTTTGTCCATGGGAAAAAAGCTGCATCTATGCAAGGCGTGGTGGAAGAAGCAGAATAATTTGTCTGAACACAAACCCGGGGATTGCCCCCGGGTTTGTTTTTTTTAGCCGTTTGCCCGGTTCAAAAGCAAAGGCCGGGGAATCAAAAAAGAAGCAAGAGGCAGGCTCTTTTGACTGCACAGCGTAAGGTCCCTGTTTTTTCATAAGATAAGTTAAAAAATATTTTATAAAAAATTTGATTATCACTAATTGTTCCGTTTACAATAAACATAAGCGGAGTTTTTTACGTAAAAATAAATAAAAATTTACATATAGTTTTCGTAAAGGATAAGGTGGTTATTATGGCGACAATGGCTGATATTGCCAAAATGGCGGGGGTATCCATTGCAACCGTGTCCAGAGTTCTGAATTATGATGATAAGGTAGTGGCATCTGATGAAACAAGGCGAAAAATATTTGAAGCAGCCGAAAGTCTGAACTATACAAAACATATAAACAAAAAAACGGCCAGGAGGGAAAAAATCGCAATTGTACAATGGAGCTCGCAGGAAGAAGAACTGAATGATATTTACTATATGTCCATCCGCTTAGGGGCTGAAAAATACGCAGAGGAACACGGCTTGTCCATCTCCCGGGTTTATGCCGAATACGAAAAGATCCCGGGTGATGTGGAAGGAATTTTAGCGATTGGGAAATTCTCAAAACAGCAGATTCAAGTGCTTCAATCTTTTCAAAAACCGATTTGCTTTGTGGATACTTATTATGAGGTGGGAAGTGCTGATCAGGTTATGGTAGATTTTGAACAGGCAGTTAAAGATGTCATTGATTACTTTGTACAACAGGGGCATCAGCGGATTGGATATATCGGGTCGTTGGCTGAGGATGAAATGAATTCCGGAATTGATCCGCGCAGTCTTGAATATACCAGATATATGCAAAAGTTAGGGCTCTATCGTAAAGAAGATGTTTTTGATTTTAAAGGGAAATATGATGTTCGTGCCGGCTACCAGCAAATGATTTCTGCTATTAGGAACAGGGGGGATCATTTGCCGACAGCTTTTTTTATTGCAAATGATCCGATGGCGATCGGCAGTTTAAAGGCCCTTCATGAAAATAACATCCGGGTTCCGGAACAAGTGAGTTTGATCGGTTTTAATGACGTAAGTGTGTCCCAATATACGGTTCCCGCCTTGAGCACAGTAAAAGTGTATACCGAAGTGATGGGCGAAGAAGGGGTGGCATTGTTGCTGGAACGTATAAACAGCCGGGAAATCCCTAAAAAAGTCAGACTGGGGACAAAACTTGCCATAAGAGAAAGCAGTAAATGAACGCTTCCTCTGCAAAATATTTACGTAAAAATTATGCAAAAAGGAAGTTAAAAAGTTTAAATTTTTATTGATTTTTGCGTAAAATTGTAGTACGATGGTGTTGGTTTATGGTAACGTTTTCAAAAAGGAAGCATTGAAGCATTGGAATTTACAGGGTGGCGTGTACTTAAATAACGGACAACTTGGAGGAATGCGTGATGCTAAAAAAACATGAAAAATTTTATTACGGCGGGGATTACAACCCTGAACAATGGGATGAATCTGTATGGAAAGAAGACATGCGGCTGATGAAAAAAGCCGGCGTCAATTATGTAAGCATCAACATTTTCAGCTGGGCAAGGCTGCAGCCGGATGAAGAAACATATGATTTTTCAACGCTCGATAAAATCATGGATATGCTTGCGGAAAACGGCATCGGGGCGGACCTGGCCACTGCAACTGCGGCACCGCCGGCATGGCTGTCGCGGAAATATCCCGATTCGCTTCCGGTTGACAAGGACGGGTCGCGCTTTTTGCCGGGGTCGCGCCAGCATTATTGCCCGAACAGCAAAGACTACGCTCGGCTTGCGGCGAAACTGGTCCGCAAAATTGCGGAACGGTACAAAAGCCATCCCGCGCTTGTCATGTGGCATGTGAACAATGAGTACGGCTGCCACATTTCCGAATGCTACTGCGATCATTGTAAGCACGCATTCCAGCAGTGGTTGAAAGAAAAATACGGGACGATTGAAAACTTAAACCAAAGCTGGTCGACCGATTTTTGGAGCCAACGTTATTATGAATGGGAAGAAATCTGTCTGCCAGGGAAAACGCCGACTTTTGCCAATCCGATGCAACAGCTCGATTACAAAGCCTTTATGGATGATTCACTGCTTGCACTTTATAAAATGGAACGCGATATCCTGAAAGCATATACGCCGGATGTGCCGGTAATGACAAATTTAATGGGGCTGCACAAACCGGTGGACGGATTCCATTGGGCGAAAGAAATGGATCTTGTGACATGGGATGCCTACCCAGATCCGTTTGAGGACATCCCGTATGCGCAATTCATGGCCCATGATTTGACGCGCAGTTTGAAAAAACAGCCGTTTTTGCTAATGGAACAGGCAGCCGGCGCGGTGAACTGGCGGGCGCAAAACGCTGTGAAAGCACCGGGTGTGATGCGGCTTTGGAGTTATGAAGCGGCTGCGCACGGGGCGGACGGCATCATGTTTTTCCAATGGCGCGCATCCCAGGGCGGTGCGGAGAAATTCCATAGCGGGATGGTGCCGCATTCCGGGGATGAAGAAAGCCGGAATTTCCGGGAAGTGGTACAACTCGGCAATGAATTGAAAAATTTGGAAAAGGTAACGGGTTCAGCATATGCATCCGATGTTGCGATTGTTTTTGACTGGAAAAACTGGTGGGCGTTGGAACTCGATTCAAAACCTTCTTCGCTTGTAACCTATATCAAACAGCTTCTGCCGTTTTATAGGGTGCTTCATACCCAAAACATTGGTGTCGATTTTATTCACCCGGACGAGGCAATGGACCGGTATAAAGTGGTTTTCGCGCCGGCAAGTTACCGGGTGACAAAGACATTTGCGGATAAAGTAAAAGCCTATGTCGAAAACGGCGGTTATTTTGCCACCAATTTCTTCAGCGGAATTGCGGATGAAAACGACCGTGTGTATCTTGGCGGCTATCCGGGCGCGTACCGGGATATTCTTGGCATTTATGTTGAAGAGTTTGCGCCGATGAAAAAGGGGGCAGTACATCAAATCCGGACCGGGTATGGCGATGCGGCTATTCGCGTGTGGGAGGAAAAGATCCACTTGAAAGGCGCCGAAGCTTTGGCCTGGTTCAAAGACGGCTATTTGGCCGGGTCGCCTGCTGTCACCGCGCATCATTGCGGAAAAGGAAAAGCTTATTATATCGGGACACAGCCGGATGAACAATATTTGTCTTCTCTTTTAAAAGAAATTTTAAAGGAAGCGGATGTCCGGCCGGCATTGGATGCTCCTCGTGGTGTGGAAGTGGCAGTGCGCAAAAATGGGCATGAAAAATTTTTGTTCCTGCTGAACCATACGGATCAGGTTCAGTTTGTGGATGCAGGCGGCACGTACCCGGAACTGATTTACGGGCGCACTGAAGCAGAAACAGTCCGGCTCTCGCCCCGGGATGTGAAAATTTTGCAGGTAATTGAAAAATAGGAAGCGCCCGGATTGGAAAACTGCCCTTTGCCTACTCCAGAAAAACCGCCTGTTTTTAGAGGCCACTCCGGGTTCTCAAGTTGGATTGCCGGCGCTCGTCAGCCGGGCAAAGCGGCCATTCGAGACGTATCGGGGAAGAAACCCGGTGAACCGTTGAGCCGCAGTTCCAGCAGCACGGATACGAGAAATGCAATAGACGCCCATGCTGTAGCGGACATGTATCAGCAGAGGGATAAAAAACAGCAGGCATAAATTTCCAGGATAGAGATGTTGCAATTGCACATCAAAAGGATACGAACACGACCGCAACATCCGGCACAAAGCTGTACCGGGTCCGTCCGGTAATGCCTATCAAAAAGGATCCCCCGCGTCCCCGCGGGGGATCCTTTTATGCTGCCTGTTCTACGGTCTGTTTGCGTGTTTTCTTTTTTACCGGGGAAAGGCGGCGTTCAATCCAGCCCATGATAAAGTCGGCGGCGACAGCCATCAAGGCAGTCGGAATTGCACCGGCTAAAATAATGGATGTGCCATTTGAGACGCTGGTTCCGCGGACGATGATATCACCGAGTCCGCCTGCGCCAACAAATGTGCCCATGGCTGCAATTCCGATCGCAACGACGAGTGCGGTCCTGAGGCCGGCCATAATGACAGACAATGCAAGTGGAAGTTCCACCATCCGCATGATCTGGAACTTTGTCATCCCCATTGCCTTGCCGGACTCAAGCAAAAATTGATCGACGCTGAGGATGCCGGTATACGTATTTTTTAAAACCGGCAAAAGCGAGTAAAGAAACAGGGCAAGCACGACCGTATTGGTGCCGAGTCCCATAACGAGCATCAACATGGACAGCATCGCCAACGACGGGACCGTTTGGATGATATTGGCAAGTGTGAGAATCCAGGCGCTTAGCTTGCGGCGGCGGGCCATGAAAATCCCGAGCGGAATCGCGACGACCGCTGCAAACAGAACACCATATGCCGACATCAGGAAATGGCGGTAAAACTGTACCCATACATAGTTGCCGTTTTCCCCGTAATAATGAAGTACGCTTCTGATCGTTTCCATGATCACCCCTCCTCAAAGTAATGGTGTTTTTCCAGAAATTCTTTTGCCACCGTCGATGGTTCTTTCATTTCGACGTCACTTTCATAATTCAACTGCTGCATTGTTTTCGTATCAATTTTTCCAACAAGCTTTTGTAAAACTTTCCTGAGTTCAGGATGTTGTTTTAACGTGTCGTCCCGTACGACAGGGGAGGCGTCATACGGCGGGAAAAAGTGTTTGTCATCTTCCAGCATAACGAGGTTGTATGCATTGATCCTTCCGTCGGTTGAATAGGCAAGGACGACATCCGCCTTCCCGCTTTTGACGGCTTTGTAGACAAGCCCGAGTTCCATCGGGTACGTATTTCCAAAGGTAAATCCGTACGTTTTCACAAACCCGTCGTAACCGTCGCCTTTCCGTTTCAGCCAGGAATTATCCACGCCAAGCCGCAAATCTTTTGCCACTGGTTTTAATTGGGAAACCTTTGCCAAGTGGTCTTTGTCTGCTAAGGATTTGGTAACGGTAAAAGCATATGTGTTGGCAAATCCGAAAGAGTCAAACCATGTTTGGTGGAACCGTTTTTTAAACTGCTGTTTGACAATTTTTAACGCCTTTTCCGGGTCGGCTACCGGTTCCATGCCGAGTGCGCCCGCAAGATCCGTCCCGGTATAGCGGACAGCGGAAATATTGATCTGCCCGCTTGTCATCGCTTTATGGAGCACAATCGACGAACCTAGATTGTTGACCATATCGACTTTTATATCGGTATAATGTTCGATCATATCTTTTTCCATATAACCGATAATTTGTGTTTCCGTTGAATTTGTCATGCCGATTTTTACGGACTGGCTGTCTGCGGCACTTAAGCCTGGCAGGGTGCAGCCGCCCGCAAAGATGCTTAAGCAGAAAATAAGCAAGAGGGCTGCTAACTTTTTCATGTGCCGTCATCCTTTCTAAGCGGCTTGTTTTTGTTTCCGGATGCCTTTTGGGGTGGCAATCGTTTCAAGCTTTCCAAACAGATAGTCCACGATTAGCGCCAAAATGGTGACCGGTACTGCGCCGGCTGCGATCATTTCCGGCTGGTACAAATTGAGGCCGCTGAAAATATAGTCTCCGAGGCCGCCTGCGCCGATAAAGGAAGCAAGGGTTGCCCAGCCGATTAAGTAAACGGTGGACAGGCGGATGCCGGCCATGATCACAGGAATGGCAAGGGGCAGTTCCAAATGGACCACTCTTTCCCATCCGGTCATCCCCATCCCGCGCCCTGCTTCCACCAGTTTTGGGTCAATCCCCTTTACACCGGTGTACGTGTTCCGCAAGATAGGCAGGACCGAATAGAAAAACAACGCCGCAATTGCGGGAAGCTTTCCGATGCCGAAGATCGGAATGAAGAAGGCTAAAATGGCAAGGCTTGGGAAAGTTTGGATAACGCCCGCTATGCCCATCACGATATGTGCCGCCCGCCGGTATTTTGTCAGCCAGATGCCAAGCGGAACAGCGACAACGATGCCCAGGATGACAGCCGTAATGGAGATATAGAAATGCTGCCATGTTTTGAACAACAGTTCGCTCCAATTGGCTTCCATAAACTGCATGAAGGCTTCCATGATTTTTCCTCCTAACTGATGATTTCAGATACGGGTTCCTCTTCGCCCCAGATGGAGTCGTAAACGATATCGACAAGGCTTGCTCTCGTGACAATGCCAACAAGCCGGTGTTCATGGTCGACAACAGGCACGTATTTAATGCCCCGTTTTAAAATTTTCCGGACTGTATCGCGGACGAGGGTGTCTTTTTCCACTGCGATTAAATTCGTTTCCACAATGTCTTTGACAAGAACCGGTTTCCTGCGGTTTCGATCGATGATTTCGACATCGATATAGCCGAGGAGCACTTTCCGGCTGTCTACGACAAGTAGGGAGTCAACCCGCTGTTCTTTCATGATTTGGATGGCTTCTGTTAATGTTTTATCGACTGTGACTGTAACGGCTTTCGGGCTCATGATTTGTTCAACGGTCTGGATATTCGGCCGGGCCTGAAGCAGCCGTTCTTTGCCGATAAACGTTTCCACAAATTCGTTGGCCGGTTCGCGGAGAATTTCATCCGGCGTGCCGGTTTGGACCAGTTTGCCGTCGCGCATGATGACAATCTGGTCGGCGAGTTTAATTGCTTCATCCATGTCGTGGGTAACAAATACGATGGTTTTGCCAAGTTCCTTTTGCAGCTTTTTCAATTCGTCCTGCAGGCTGTCGCGGGTAATCGGGTCGAGCGCGCCAAACGGTTCATCCATTAAAATGAGCGGCTGGTCTGCCGCCAGTGCCCGCAAAACGCCGATACGCTGCTGCTGGCCGCCGCTCAGTTCATGCGGGTAACGGTCCAAAAATTCTTCAGGCATATCGACGAGCTGGAGCAGTTCTTTGGCCCGCTCCCGTTGTTTTTCTTCAGGCCATTTTAGTAATCGCGGGACAAGAGAGATGTTTTGCTGGATTGTCATATGGGGAAATAAACCAATTTGTTGAATCACGTACCCGATTTCTCTTCTCAGTTTAACGGGGTCCGTATCTTTGATGTTTTTGCCATTGATATAAATGGTGCCTTCTGTCGGTTCAATCAGCCTGTTGATCATTTTCATCGTGGTCGTTTTACCGCAGCCGCTCGGGCCGATAAAAACGATAAAACGGCCGGACGCAAATTCGAGATTCAAATCGTCCACGGCGCGTTTGCCGCCCTTATAAATTTTCGAGACGTGGTCAAACTTTAACAATTTTCGCACCTCCAGTTTGTTTTGGGTAGAGATTGGTTACAATATAAGTATACCGTAAAATTTGTAAAATGAAAAGTTTACGTATTGTACTTATTATATAGATGATATATATTGTAATTGAAGGCAATTGGTTCATCATTTTTTACAGTACTTCGGCAAAGCGGCCAAAAGGAGCATTTCTGGAATGGAAGAAAAAACGTTGGACAAAGTTGTCCGGGCGAAAGAACAATATATTGAAAAAATTGCGGACCATATTCGTGCTTTCGGCATCCCACCAACCGTCGGGCGTGTCCTCGGCATTATCTACATAAATCACCGGCCGATGACGCTCGATGAATTGTCCCAGGCAACAGGCATGAGCAAGACAAGAATGAGCCAGGTAGTCCGCGAAATGGTCGATATGAATATCGCGGAAAAAGTGTTTGAAAAAGGGGTCCGGAAAGATCTTTACAATGTCGGCCTCGATTTTTACGACACTTTTGTTGCCATTTTTACGTCCAATTTGCGGAAAATCATTCATCGCAACAAATTCTTCGAAAAAAAATTTGCGCGTGAGTTGGCAGAACTAAAGGACAATGAAGAGCTGCCGCCGGAAATGGAGAAGCAGCTGAATCATTTTTTAAATGAGCTTTTCAATCTTGCAGAATATTACGATTGGCTTTCGCGGCTTGTCGATTTTTTTGAGAGTGGAAAAATTTTTGAGTATGTACCGAAGAAAAAACAAGAATAAACGGAGGCTGGCCCATGAGCACAGAAAAAGAAAAAATGATCGCCGGGAAGTTGTATAACGCGGGAGACCCGGAACTCGCGCAGGCGAGATTGAAGGCCAGGCGCCTCGTCCGTACATTCAATGAAACAGATGAAACCGATTTGGAAACCCGGACAGCATTATTGAAAAAATTATTCGGTTCGACGGGGGAACACCTTTTTATCGAATCGGATTTCCGCTGCGATTACGGGTTTAACATTCATGTCGGGGAGAATTTTTATGCGAATTTCGATTGTGTCATTCTCGACGGGGGACCGGTTGAAATCGGGAAAAACTGCATGCTGGCGCCGGGTGTCCATATTTATACGGCAACACATCCGCTTGATGCAAAAACGCGCGTGTCCGGCCTGGAGTTGACCAAACCGGTGAAAATTGGCGATAACGTCTGGATCGGCGGACGCGCGGTGATTAACCCGGGCGTTACGATCGGCAACAACGCGGTGATCGCTTCCGGAGCCGTCGTGGTCAAAGATGTGCCCGACAATGCAGTCGTCGGCGGAAACCCGGCGCGGATCATCAAGATGGCGGAATCATAAGGGAGGCGGCGCCTTCCTTTTTTGTCGATGCAAGAAGGGATGCAAGCCTGGTATCAACGAAACGCCATGGGAAACCCGGGAAGTTGGGAAAAACCGGGAGAGCAGTTAAAGCCAGGGAAAAGAGAGGACGTGGAAAAAAACACTCTCAAAATTGGGGTTATGTAAACATAACCTATCGAGTGACCAGAATCAGTGAAAACTGGCGGCCATCAGTAAAAAAACAGCGGAACGCCAACCATAACAAGCCACCCTGCGGTCAAGGTGGCTTGCCCCTTAATCTTTTTGCCTGGGTGAAACGGCAGCCCAGAGCGCTGCCCCGACAAATGCAGCTATGGCGGCTGATGCAAGCGGATATTTGCTCATCTTGACATAATAACTGTTTCTGCGCATCCAGCCTTTATTCGTGCCCCGTTCATGCAGGCCGTAACCCGGATGGTAGAGGGCGCTGTCCGCTTTCGACTTTGACGGCCGGTCGCTGTGCTGCGTCCGGTACATGGTCAGCTCCATTAATTTATCCATGAACCGTGGCAAGAAGCGGCCTAAGACTGCGACCATTTTTGCCTGCGATCCGACATACATATCCCGCTTCGGGTGCTCGGCTGCAAACAGGATGGCTTCCGCGACGGCTTGAGGCGGGTAAATCATGGACATATAATGCGCCGGTTGTTTCTTAAGGTAGCTGCGCGCATGCTCATTATACGGCGTATCGATCCGGCCGGGGTGAACGAGCGTAATCGAAACGGGCGCATGCTCTTTTTCAAGTTCCATCCGGATGCTTTCCGTAAAACCGTGCAACGCAAATTTAGAGGAAGCATAGGTGGACTGGATGACGGTTCCGCGGTCGCCGAACAGGCTGCCGATATTGATCACAGCGCCGGGCACGCCGCGGCTTTTGTAATGCTGGACGGCTAACCTTGTCCCGTATACGGCGCCCCAGAAATTCGTGTCATACATGCGTTTCATGTCTTCAATGCTGACGTCCATCGCTTCGCCAAAAATTGAAACGCCGGCATTGTTCACCCAGGTGTCAAAGCCGCCGAACGTTTTAATGGCGGTTGCCGCAATATGCTTCACATCTTCTTCGCGGCCGACATCCGCCCGCACCCAGATGGCGGAACTGCCATTATTTTTTAACTCATTGGCAAGAATTTTCAACGCGTGCTCATTCCTTGCCGCGAGTACAAGCCGTGCGCCGCGGGCTGCAGCCATTCTTGCGGTGGCAAGCCCGATCCCGCTCGAAGCGCCGGTGATCACGATGACCTGGTCTGCCAGTTTTTTCAGTGATAATGGTTTTTCCATACTGGCATCCATACTGCCGTTGCCTTGTTGTACATAAGATTGGTCCAATGTATGCCCTCCTTGAAGTTTTTTTGCTGTGTTTCGTAATATACTCAAGTTTCGGACTTGAATAATGAGCATAATCCCTTGATACAAAAGGAATCGCCATGCTTTTATTATCATGCTGCTTCCGATTTTAGTAGTGGCTTTTGTAAAAAGCTCGGCAATTTGTTGATAAAGCAATCCAAAAAGTCCTGAATTTTTTCATCTGTAAGCAGAAAGCTTTCTGCCAATGTTTGACCTAAAGCTTCTATAATTGTCAAAAGTGCTTCAGCAAATTGGATATCATCTATTTCTTCACAATACATGTAAAATAATTGTCCGAGTGTTCGAGGATCCTCTTCCTCTCTAGCGCGTAAGGATAGCATCAAATACCTTAGAAATACAATGGTCGTATGAGCAAACATTGAGTCATAGCTCTGACATTGAAATTCTTTACCTAGTTTTAGATATGATTTTGTCACTTTAAAGAAGCATTCAATATCCCAACGTTTGCCATAGATACGCACAACGTCTTCATCTGTGTGATTCATATTGGTCGTAAGTAGAGCTAACCACTTTTTTGAGCGATTACGGTCACGCACAAAGACGATACGTGCTTGAATTTCTTGTCCGTATTCATCATTGTGTCCTAATCCGACGACAATAGATGCCAAAATTTTAGCACGTCCACGCTTTTTACGAACCATTTTATAGAGTTGGCTTAATCGATAGGACTGCCCTTCATAATGGTAGGAAACCCTTGGTAAATCTTTTAGCATACAGACTACATCAAGGGAATAATTCCTGACGATTTTAGCGATGGTACTTGGAAAGGCAAACCAGCTGTCAAATAGAACGGCCTTAGCCCCTAGCTTTTCGGGATCAACAGCATTCAGTAGGTTGAACATCGTTTCCGTAGTTTTTTGGATAGCTTCCTTACGGCGTTTGTAACCAACAGTCCGTTTATCGATGCTTGAATCCATTTCTTGAAAACGATTTTTAGCTTTGGGAGAACTTAAATGTGAAAAGGCAAGAGGTAGAAAGGTAGCCCCATCTGACCAGCCAAGGGTAAGCATGCGAAATCCTTTGAAATACACATGATGTGCATGATCCTTCGCCCGTGCAAGCAGCTCAACACATTTACTCCGGTTTCGATAAAAGGCAGAATCGTCAAAGATCAGTACACAATCACGTCTTTCAGACGTAAGGGGACGGATAAACTTTTCTATGAGATAGGTGGAAACCAGAACCAACAGTTTACGCCAATTGTAAGTAGGATTCTTTAATAGGTCATAGACAACATCCTTCCGGAAATCTTTCGGGATGTGATCTGATTTAAGTGCTCGTGAAAAACTCATTCCATGAAGAACGAGAGAGAAAACGAACCGGATTATAGAAAGAGCGGAGACCCCCTTTACCTTGTGAATATTGGACCGATGTAAGAATACGCCTAACTTCGCTTGTTTAAAAAATCGTGTAGTTTCCGAGTAAATGTTTTCTTTTTGGTTTAAATCTGGTAAAATGGTAGCCATAAAAGACATCCTTTCTTTGGTGGTTTGGTTACCTTAATTTTACCAAGAAATGGGTGTCTTTTTTACACTTTTTAATAGGCTCTGTTAAATTTAAATGTTGATATTTGATACCTATCCGAATTCTTGATATAATCAACATAAGAACAAGTATTCGATGGGGAGGTTATCAAGGTGAGCAAAGCGTTTAGCAACTTGTTAAAGTATATCGACAAATTACCACATACACAAAAAGAACAAGTTTATCAATGGGTTAAACGCTATGTTGAACCTTCTTCCTCTGCTGGTGGTAGATTAATCAATGAAATGAGAGAAACTCGCTTCAAGGATGGATTTGAGTGTCCCCATTGTTCATCAGAACACGTTGTTCGGTTTGGAAAATATAATGGTCGGCAACGGTATCACTGTAAATGCTGTGGCAAGACTTTCACTGACACAACGAATACCGTCTTGTACCGTACACGAAAAGGCAACGAATGGATTACATTTGTTGATTGTATGTTCAAGGGATATTCCCTGAGAAAATCGGCTGAAATTGTAGGGGTTACTTGGGTTACGCTTTTTTATTGGAGGCACAAACTGCTAAATGCCTTAAAACAAATGGATTTTGAGCATTTTGATGGTATCGTTGAAATTGACGAGACCTATTTCCTGTATTCTCAAAAAGGTCAACGGGGCATTACTGAACGAAAACCACGAAAACGTGGTGGTAAGTCCAAGCATAGAGGTATAAGTCATGAACAGGTCTGTGTTCTGGTTGCCAGAGACCGAACAAAGGCAACCGTATCAAAAGTTGCTTGTATGGGGCGTATTGTGAAATCAAAAGTTGATACTTTAATTGGTTCTAAACTTTCCAACGAAAACGTGCTTGTCACAGATGCTTGGAGAGCCTATAAAACCTATGCAAAAGAAAAGGGTTTAGAGCATTTCCGAATTAAATCAGACAGTGGCAAACACGTTATAAAGGGTTTGTATCACATCCAAAATGTAAACGGTCTCCATTCTCGCTTGAAACAATGGATAGACCGCTTTAAAGGCGTGGCTACAAAGTACCTTGATAATTACCTTGCTTGGTTTTTATTTGTCGATAGTCGCAGTAATGAAAGCACGAAACAGCATATTAAGGAATTTCTACTAACTTCTTATGTATTTGAAATGAAAGATACTTATAATAGTCTACGATTATCTAAATTCGTTGTGTAATTCTTATTCAACGGGACAGAAGAATCAAAATCTGAATGGTAAAAGGATGAATAGTTATGACAAATAACGTAAAACAGAGAAAAATAATTTTAGATTTAGCAGTTACTTTAGATGGTTTTATTGAAGGGAAAAATGGAGAAGTTGATTGGTGTATTATGGACCCTGATATGGGGTTTACTGATTTCTTAAATCAAATTGATACTATTTTATATGGTAGAAAAAGCTACGATTTATGGGGACAATATATTCCAAAAAATGAAGACCCTGATATCGAAAAGGAAATTTGGAAATTGGTTCATAGTAAAAAGAAATATGTTTTTTCCAGAACACAAAATAAGATTGATAATCAAGCAATATTTATAAATGATAATATTCTTGAAGAAGTAAATAAATTGAAGAAAAAGTCTGGTAAAGACATCTGGCTATATGGTGGAGCGAGTCTCATTACAACTTTTATAAATTTGGGGCTTGTTGATGAATTTAGATTATCTATTCACCCTGTTGTTTTGGGAGAAGGAAAACCGTTGTTTATTGATTTAAAACAGAGGATAAATTTAAAAATGGTTAATACAAGAACATTTTCCTCTGGCGTTGTGCAAATAATTTATCATTGGAATGGTAACTAAAAAAATCTTTCACTCCAAAGATATATTGTAATAAATATTATAAGGTAATACTCGACAGTAGTTTCACCTATTGAACTAAAGGGGAATCCACAAATAATGGGTTCCCCTTAATATTATGGAATTATCAACATTAAATTTTAACAGAGCCTTTTAATAAAAAAATCAGTTTCAGGCTTGATTTTATAAGGGATTATGTCACTTTTTTTACTCCGAAACTTGAGTAATATATCTATACCCTGATTGCGGTTATTTTTGCAGCAGCAGGATTTGGAAATGGGAGGTTCCGGAATTGAAAAAGCAGGGAAGGCGCGGTTGGGCTTTTTTTTAAGGGATGCATGGGAGAAATTGCTGAAACCGCGATTGCGGAAATCATTTGGAGAGTATTGGCTTCCTTGGCCAAAATCGTTGCCCGGTTCGCGCTACATGGATGGAATAACAGAAAAACCTTGGAAAATCCAAGGTTTGAATGGAGCACGATGCTGTTTTTAAAAATCTGCCTTTTAAAATGGATCATTATTTTCCGTTCCAGAGAAAGACTCAATGGCATGCTCAAGGGCGTTGTATGCCTGGCCGAATGCGCCTGCCGCCGAATCAGTACCTGCATGGCGGTGTTCCGGGATCGAATGCTTCGCCTGTTCGATCGCCGTAATGGCATCTTCAATCATCGTCCCTTTGTCCCCGTACTGCTGGCGGGCATCCTGAAGCTGCCGGATGCAGGCATCTAAATCTGCTGAATCGGGATGATTATAAGCGTTTTCGAGCTTTTCCTTCACTTGTTCCAAAATTTCCTTCATGATTCACACCCATTTCTGTAAAGAATACAAGGCTAGTCTTTCAAGTTTGGTTTCATTTTATGCAATATGGAATGCAAACTAGAAAGAAATTTCATCTTTTGCGCTGGAACCAGCCTGCCCTGGCGGCCGTTTCTGCCCGCGAACTGCCGCTCATCCTGCTTTGCCGCCCGGTTCAGGGGTCCAATAGGAAAAAAGCGGCCCGTTTTTTCCAAACACGGGATCGGTTTCCGGCATGCCGGTTTTGCGGATATTTTCGCGCAAGGTTCATCTGCCCTCATTTGGGTATCATAATCCTGCCCGCCCGGATAACCCCCTGTCACCGCGAACCCGCCTCCTGACTCAATCCGTTTATGCCCGGTTCCGGCCGGCAACAGCACACAATCACCTTCAGAAATTGTAAAAATTTTACCTTGAGGGCCGCCAAGCTGCACTTTGGCATGGCCGCTCCGTACCGCAATCACTTCATGGGAATTGCTGTGGAAATGATGGTAAGGGAAAATGGTCCATACCCAGTTGTTTCCCCAATTATTTTTTTGAAACACTTTCTCAATTTCGTCTGTCCGTCCTTTAAAAACACCGTGGTAAATGAGCACAGGGAGAAACGGATTATTCGGAATCCCGCCGTTCTCCTCAAAATAAAATGCAGAAACGTTATCGTTTGCTGCCGTGCCCCCTGCATCTTTGCCGTCTGAAGCTGACATAAATGGAAGCAATCGTTTCATGGTTGTTTCCCCTCCTCTTTTAATCAGGTTTCATGATTTCCCGGCTTCTCGTTCATCTGCACGATACAGGCAGAATTTTCTTTTTGGTATGCTCCGCCCTTGTTATTGTTTTTCCCCGCCTAACCTATCGGAAACTTTCACTTTTTGCCAAAAATCCGCGGGCTTTTTTAATAAAGGCATCCATGGTGTAATGGGATACGGCAAAGCAAGTTTTTTTGGATACCCAACCACATCCTATCCTTTTTCCCTCTTACAGGCAAATCTTGTATAATAGTCTCAGAAACCATTCAGGAGGACGGCAGTTTGGGAAAAAAAGGATGGCTCGTAGTTTTATTGTTTTTCATTACGGCTGGTGTGCTGGGAACCGGTAACTGGTATTATCAGGCGAACACCGGAAAAACGATTGAAAAAGCACAGCAGCAATATAAAAAAGACTTGGCAAAAGAAAAGAAGCGCAGCCTGGAGGCAAAGGCAGCAAAGGAAAGCGCGGCAAAACAGATTTACGAAAAACATAAAGGGAAAGAACTGGTGTATTTGCCGGTCGGCTCCAGCCTGACAGCAGGGGATTTTGCAACGAAAAAAAGCAAAACGTATGCCGCTTTGTTGGCTGCGCGCATTCACCAAGGCCTTGGATATAAAGTGAAGACCATCAATGGCTACGGCAAGAGCGGGGCCGGCCTGAAGGAACATGGGGCAGACAGTCTTCCCCATATTATTTTCAATCATCCTGATCTTGTGACGATTGAGTTCGGTACGTTTGATCTGAACCGGAATGCCAAAAACACTTACGTTTCTGCCGGCCAATTTAAGAAAGATCTCGAACATTTTGTGGATGAAATCAGAAAGAGTACCGGCAAGAAAACAAAAATCATTTTGCTCACCACCTGGAACAGCGGGCAGTTGTCTTTTACTTATGACCGCGCCATTGAAGAGGTGGGGAAGGCAAAGGGTGTTCCTGTTGCCAATATTGAATCTGTCTGGCTGAACCGTTCCGATACACACGGCCAGAAAGGAGAGAAAGCGGCCACGGGCAAAAGCGATGGCTGGCTTGCCAATGACAAAGGGCATAAAGAAATTGCAAATACGGTGTACAAAAAAGCGTATGGGCTGTTAAAGTAAAATACTGGCTGCTTTTCGGAAGGGCAACCCCCGGTCTTTTGGCAGGCGCTCAAGGATTGTGAATATATCGCCCTGTCTTTCAGAAGGCTATCTCTGAAAGACAGGGCTTTTTGCTGTTTTCGGATAAATCACCTCAGTGAAAAACGAATTGTTCGTAATATAAAACAATTTGTTCTTAATATATTTTTAAAAAGCAAGGAAAACAAAGGAATGTTGCGAAAAAGAAAGTATTTTGTTCGTTATTACGAAAAAATGGCGTCGCTTTCAGCTGCATTTATTTTGAGAGACAGTTGATGCAATGCCCATTGTAATTCGTTATCAAGAACTATCGAGATGCAAAAGGTTAACATGCCGTTTCCAATTGTGGTTTTATAAAGTTGGCGTTGCCGGCGTGGCCGGGAGTTCTTCACCGAGAAACGGATTTAGTACGGTGCTGCCTAATACGGCCACCCATGTTTTTAACGTTCTCGTGCCAGGAGTCCTCCTTTTTCTTATTGGTGCAGCGATGGCGCGCACCAGCGCCATAAGCTCCAGCTTCGGAAGGAATAGCGAAAGGCAGCAGAATAGGGCTGTCTGTTTTTTGTGATAAGATGGAAAAGACAATGCAGATGGGAGGGATTCAATTGAAAAAAATTGCCGAGGGCGTTGCGATGCTGGAAATCAACCTGAACCATTTTATCATTCACCCCACTTTGATCTGGGATGAACAGAAAGCGGTTTTGGTAGATGCCGGCATGCCGGGTTCGCTTGATTTGATCCGTGCAGAAATGGAGAAGGCGGGCGTGCCGTTTGAAAAATTGGACGCAGTTATTCTGACGCACCAGGATATGGATCATATTGGTAGCGTGCCGGAAATATTGGCAGAGTCCGGCCATTCCATTACGGTGTACGCACACGGGTTGGACAAGCCATATATCGAAGGGGAGAGGCTTCTGATCAAAGCGGATCCGGAAAAGATCGATCCGGCAAGATGGGAATCGATGCCGGAAGAAATGAAACAGATGTATTTGAATCCGCCGAAAGCGAAAGTGGACAAAGTGATCGGGGATGGAGAAGTTCTGCCTTTTGGCGGCGGAATAGAGGTGATTTTTACACCGGGGCATACGCCTGGCCATTGCTGCCTGTATCTTAAAAAGAGCAAAACATTGATCGCTGCGGATGCGATGGTTGCAGACAACGGCAAACTGCATGGCCCCAGACAGCAAGTCACGCCTGATATGGGAACCGCAATGGCTTCATTGAAAAAGCTGCTTGATTTTGATATTGAATCCGTCATCTGCTACCACGGCGGCCTGTGCCATGAAAATGTAAATGAACAGATTCGCAAGCTTGCAGAATGAAATAAGAGCGTGGCAAAAAAGCCACGTTCTTATTTCATAAGCCAAACCGATGGCTGGAAAAGATGCCGGACATGGGGAAGAAAAGTCCCTGTCTTTCTGTTTTTTCCTTTTCTGGTGTGGGCCGTTTTTTGTCGTTTTTGAGTCATATAGCGGCCGACCTTGCCCCGCAGCCTTCCTTTTCTGGTGCAGGCCGTATCGCCGGTGTGTGATATAAAATGGGTTTTGTTGCCGCTCATGTTCCGGGCGGCCTTGTCATCCTGCCCCCCTGCCTGGTGCAGGTTCGCCGGCATGTTGATTTAAAAAATGCCCGCCGCCCGAGTTATTTTGCTTTTTGCCGCGGCTTCTCATTCCCCCAAGCTGCCCCACAATGCCCGCTCGGCTTGGTGCGGATCATTTTCCACTCTGCAATCCTGGCCAAAAGTCATCGCGGGCCGCTGCCTTTTGTCATATGGCGGCCATTCGGGGAGCAGGCTGCAATTCGGATCGCCATTTTGGGCAAAAGCAATCCATGCCTGATGCATCCGGTCTGCAAGCGCATGCCGACCGGGTGCATTTCCCGTTAAGTTTTCCGTGCCGGGTTGTTCCAGCGTATGCCACACAAATGGAATTTCCAGGGCATGGCAGGCTTTAAGCGTCCCGTTATAAACGGGGCTTTCCCAGTCAAACTGGTACATCCACACCTTTTCCCCGGTTTGTGCGCGGGTATCTGCCAATTTTAAGGCAGGACCGGTAAATACAAAGTATGTCATGATCCGGTCGTATAATTCCTGGGTAAATGCACTTGGATCTGTAATTTTTGCGGAAAGGGCGTCCCAATACTTTGCAAATGTTTTTTGGAAAACGTCCTGCATCTCTTTAGGGTCCTGCCTTTTCCACACCGGATCGAAAACAGTGAACAATCGGTATTCGTCCTTATTTGTTCCGATTAAAACCGGAATGTCCTTTGCCGCATTTTCAAGAGCCCTTTCCGGATGTTCCGGCAGCACAATGCCATCTGTAACCGGAAGTAGGCTCATGAAAGGGAGCGAATTCACAGCCTCTGCTAGATTTTTTGCCGGCACCTCTGCCAGTTTTGCAACATCTTTTTTCTCCAGACCAAGCGTTTCCAGTATGCGTCGTGCATTTTTGGCTGCCCGTTCAGGTGTAGCGGTAAAATTGGCCGCCCCGCTTTCGAGAATGGCCTTATGAAACAACCCGCTTGCGGCAGGGGAAGAAAGCAATGCCGCAACACTCATGGCACCTGCAGATTCGCCGAAAATGGTCACGCAGTCCGGATCCCCGCCGAAAGCAGCAATATTTTCTTTTACCCATTTTAAAGCTGCGATCTGATCGAGGATCCCGCAATTTCCGGAGGCCTCATATTTTTCTCCGCCCATTTCGCCAAGATACAGAAAACCGAGCGCCCCGAGCCGGTAATTGATCGTGACCACAACAACATCCCCGTTTTTGGCAAAAGCAGAGCCGTCATAAGAAGGCGCTGAACCTGCCCCGTTAGCAAACGCGCCGCCGTGGATCCATACCATAACAGGACGCCTCTCCCCGTCTGCTCCAGGCGTCCAAATATTAAGATTCAGGCAGTCTTCGTCCATATTTTCAGCCGGATTCCCGAGAAAATCCATCAGTTCAACCGGCGGCTGCCATGCAATTGGCCCGAACTGCGTGCAATCTTTTACGCCTGCCCAGGGTTCGGGCAGTTCCGGCGGGCGGAAACGCAAAGGTCCGATTGGCGGTTTTGCATAGGGAATCCCTTTCCAGATTTGCACACCTTTTTCCTCGTATCCCCGGGCCTTTCCGAAAACGGTTTCAACAATTGCTGTCTTCATTTTTATTCTCCTTTCCGGAATGGATTTCTAAAGTATTCGACGGGAATGTGCAAATTTCCTTTCAGTTTTTTTGAAAAATAGATTGACAACGAACGTACGATCTTTTATTCTGTTTATAGAATGTAAGTTCGGGTGAAGGGGTGCGAAAATATGGCAACCATCATAAGCAGCATTGGCCTAAAGGGAATAGAAGGATATTGTGTTCATGCCGAAGTGCAGATGATGTTGGGGTGCGGGTCCGGGATCACCATTGTCGGGTTGCCGGATGCTTCGGTGAAAGAATCTAAGGAACGAATACGGGGTGCATGTTCATCGATTGGATGTATGCTGTTCCAAAGCAAAACGATTGTCAATCTTTCCCCGGCAGACGAGCGGAAAAACAGTCCTGCACTTGATCTGCCCATTGCAATCGGGCTGATGGCAGAAAACCACTTTTTTCATGCCAGAATTCCTGATCATACTGCCTTTTTGGGCGCGCTCTCACTGGACGGGTCTGTTCAGGCAGTGGCTGGGATGCTTCCGTATGTGATGGCAGCAAGGGGATTAGGCATGAAAAGATTGTATTTGCCAGCCTCTGCGGAACTTCCCTTTTCACAAATGGACGGGATGGATATTATATTTGTCCAGCATTTAACGGCTTTCCGAAAAAAGTCTCCCATCCTCAAGGAATGTGAAGGTGCGAATAGCACCAATGAGTAGGTGGGAGATGAATTTCGGTTGGCTTTAGCCAAAGTTATTTTTCCAATCCTTTTCTCAACAATTCTAAGATTGCGGCTGTTCTAGTTGGAATCCCATTTTCTTTTTGATATTGC
>Ga0207748_1000381_pt1 | contig 33072 bp, 31 predicted proteins | sample HigsolmetaGSP13D_FD_184841 | JGI IMG/M metagenome (GOLD analysis project Ga0207748, IMG submission 184841) | High solid enriched microbial communities from the Joint BioEnergy Institute, USA - SP1-3-D (SPAdes) | ecosystem: Engineered > Bioreactor > SSF (Solid state fermentation) > Aerobic >...
GCCAATAAGCATCAAAGACGAAAGAGAGAAGCCCCTAGATCCTTTATTGCTTCAGGGGGGATCCTAACAGGTGCTCAAGGCCAGCAGCTTATTCAAGAAGCTGATCAAGCAGTAGGTGAGGTACAGGAGCCAAAAAAGCGAGCACCACCGCGGTGCAGTAACTGCCATAAGATTGGAAATATTAGGACTGGATGCCCTAGTAAATAGCTTCAATTTCATGTATATAGGCGCTTTTTTATAGAATATTTAATATAATAGGCGTTGCGGCATTCGGGGCAGATATTCGGGCGCGGCTCGCTCAGACCGCCGCTCGCTCGGTGGTTGGGCTCGCTCGGTGGTGGATTACGTTACTCCGTAGATACCTGGACTCGTCGGTCGGGAGCTCTAATACTTTCCAATCTTGACCATGGTCACTCCACTACATCTTCATTCATCGATGATTGTTCTATACTCGCAGGATCGCCGACAGAGAATTGCGACACCTCAGTTCCTATACTCGAAATTAATCAATTGGCTGGCCATACTGTGACATCGCGAATCCTGTCTTAGAGCCTCCGTCCCAACCTTCAGCTTCTACAACCCATGAAGCCACTGCCGTTCCCTTATGCCCTCAACATAGGTACCGACATTGTCCATCTCCCCCGCATTCTCCGCGTGATCAGTCGCCCCGGTGTCCGAGGAACCAACTCCTACCTCGAGAGATTCACGCGTCGCATCCTCTGCGAGCAGGAGCTGAGTGACTTCCGTGCCCGATTCCCGCAATTGCACACAACAAGCACTTCTGAGTCCCATCGCCGACTCGAGGTATCTGTGGAGATGGCTCGCTGGCTCGCCGGGAGGTTCGCAGCCAAGGAGGCGGCGCGCAAGGCGGCACCTGGAGGAGCTAGTTCGATCGGGTGGAAAGATGTCTTGGTGAGAGCTGAGGAGACTGGTGCCGGTCCAGGGAGGCCCGAAGTCGTGTATCTGGATCGTAATGGCGAGGGAGAGGGAGGTGGGCGGGTTGGGAAATTGTCCATCTCACATGATGGGGAATATGTGGTTGCGACGGTTCTTGCTGCTAGTTGAATTGAAACTATGAGAGAGTCGATCGGGATTGATATTTCGCAGGGTATTTGACGACTTCCACGCATGAGAAGCGAAGTCTGATGGGAAGTCCTCATGTCCCTACCAATCCTCGAGGCATGAGTGGATCGCGCAGGTCCGTCAGCTAACTAACCGGATGAGCAGCCTCACAGCTGCAATTCAGATCTCAAGCTTTTTTCAGAGAGTTATCAGCAAGCTCTCTGTCTCTGAAGAGGCTATATGGGCACGGGAGCTCGTGTCCTTCGAGCCATCTCAGTGTACCAATGGGATAAAGACGCCTTTGCGGATTTTTGCACGTTGGTTCCATATGGCATAAGATAACTGACATCGGAGATATGCCGGAAGGTATATATTATACTAATCGATCTGAACATCCGAATGGCACATCGTGCGCTATGACTATATTTTCCCCGCTCGTGTCTCTTGGTTTAAAAACGTGCCAGGGACTGCACAGGAAGACATGCATGTATCAGGTCTTATAAAGCTCTCCAGGGAGATATGAAATCAGTGAGGCCCAAGTTAGGATCGGTCAACATCTAGTCAAGAGAGCGCAGCGGAAAGTGCTATCATAATCGAACGAGAGTAAGATATGAGAACAATAGCTATTTCACAATTCCAGAACATACTTTGATATAGAAAAATACATTGCAGATCCACAGTTTCCGCGAAAGTTACTGAATCCGATAAGGTTGTAGATGTAGATAATAACCTTGGATGAGTCCACCCGGTAGACCATCGCGAACCACGAATTACTCATGGTATCTGACCTACTGGAATAGTCTTACCTGCCACCTGGGAATTCCAGTCTCAATTCTAGGAACCGACCTGCCATTCTGGAAGATCTGGACTTTACTCGGCCAGAGGCAGGCGTACGGCGAACGGAGTGGACGCCAGATCGGAAAACTTTCTTGCGTGCCTGCTCAGAGCTATCCCGTTGGCCCACAGTTCCGATCTCCCTCCCCGCCTTAACCTATCGGGTCACAGCTCTCTTCTCCGTTACAAGACCCCTCTACACTCGCTTGCTGACTCCCTAGACTATCCCTACAGACTACTACGTACCTACCTAGCTGTGGATACTGTCATTCTTTATCCTCCCTTTCCCGTCGTTTTGATTTGGGTGTTGGTTAGAAGAAAAGGGGGCTCTTGCGCTCTGACGGGTAGATTGAAGGTAAGGCTGACTGATTTGGTTGCATTGGTTCTCTGTTCTTTGCGCGCTCCGTATACATATGTTCTGTTCTGTACCTACGTATGGACGGTAGTCCAGACGGTTACGAGTAAGGGGTCTTTTCCTCTTCTTCATTTCAATTCTTTCTTGCTGCATTGTGCCGCAGTCATGTCACTTCATCTTCGCTATCCCTGTGGTCTCCATACGTCATATGGTAAATGGAAGCGGACTTATTTCCTTATGAAATTAGAACAAGATGGAAGAGATGTCCTGCTTCTTTTCATCTCATGATTTGCTAAGACATTGCTCTTTTACGCATGCCTGCTTGTGACCAGCGAACTTGTTCATCTCCCAGCGCACTGTAAATGTTGAGGTCTGACAAGTTAGACATCCTCTACCTATAGCGTTACGATCGTTACTCCGGAAAAGCCTATCACCGTTTGACGGAGATCCGCCATGCCATTCTCACACCACAGCCATTCTGGCCAGTTCTGTCCTGGCCATGCCAAAAACTCGCTGGAGGAAGTTATTCAGACTGCCATTGCGCAGAAGATGCAAGTCTTCTGTCTGACGGAGCATATGCCTCGTGACAAGGAAGATCTCTATCCTGAAGAGGTATACCTCCCATCTCCTCGACTATTTGCTGTTGGACGGAATGGGGAGGGACTAACAGCCGGCAGATCGAGGCTAATGAGACCGAAGAGGCTATGATCGAGAATGAGGCTGCATATTGGAAGGAAGCATTACGGCTGCGGGATAAGTATGCATCCCAAATCAAGATACTGGTCGGGTTCGAGATAGACTGGATCCGCCCGTCGTCTCTCACCCTAATCCAGAGGTCGCTGGCAAGGTTCCCATTCGAATTCTTCGTCGGGTCTGTTCACCATGTGCACACAATCCCTATCGACTATGATAGGGCAATGTACGTCCAAGCACGGGATGCCGCGGGCGGAACTGACGAGAGACTGTTCGAGGACTATTTCGATGCCCAGCTTGACATGCTCAAGCAGCTGAAGCCGCTTGTCGTGGGACACTTCGACCTCATCCGGTTGAAGAGTGACGATCCGGAGAGAAGCTTTACTCAGTGGCCGGGAGTCTGGAAAAAGATCCTACGAAATCTGGATTTCATAGCAGCATATGGGGGCATGCTGGAACTCAATTCGGCTGCGCTGCGAAAGGGGATGAGTGAGCCCTATCCCAAAGCTGAAATATGCAAAGTAAGAGATACCTGCAAGTCTTCATTGGTTCTCATGCAACAGTCGCAGTCTGACCAGTTATGCAGGAGTTCCTAGCAAGGAACGGGCGCTTCTGCCTATCCGATGACAGCCATGGCGTAGACCAGGTAGGGCTGAACTATCATCGTGTATTGGACTTCCTGGGAAGTACTGGCATACCCACTCTGCACTACCTGGAACTGTCGGATGCCGATACCACCGAAGCTGTAGATAGTCGATTCCCTCGGACACGGGTGATGTCTATTCCCGTCAGTGAACTAAAGAACCTGCCATTCTGGCTGCGCTAATCGTGTGGGACTACTCTACGGCATTTGGATCTCTAATGAGGAAGTCGGTCTAAACGACCAGAGTTGTGAACCCCTGTTCGCGGTAACTGGTCAATCAGAGCATCAATGATACATCCGCAAGATTGATATCGGAGGGTGGGCCAAGAGCCGGTCACGTTACTAGCTAGCAGGACGAAGTATACTGTGGAATGGAAGCAAAGAGGTCGAAAGATCCTCGGAAATGCGTCATGGAAAGACACCTGACCAAGCTGACCAAGCTCTGATGTCCATGCTTAGAAAGCAAAGCTCTCACAATGCCAGTCCAGATTAGCACCCCCAAGAACGGAATGGCATATCATCCCTCGCACTCCATTCGCGTAGACGTCTGCTGCACCTACCCTTTATTCTCAGAGCAGTTCTCGTTTTCCAGCAATGCAGGAAGGCCCTTTTGGCCCCGTTCAAGAATTGCAGACGGACATACGCAGAACTCGGGTTGCTGCTAGCATATAGACAGACACTTGTGTCGACTCGCATCACACGAGACCGCGACTTGACATATCTAAGAAGCCCTAGGCTTATCTCTACTGAAGCGAAAATTAGTTGTGCGCGCGCGGCCAGTCCGGATGCAGGTCCTGAGTGGTCACACAGATACTCGCATTGCAAGAATGAGGACCTTCAACTACAGTTGCCTGTCAGGCCGCGAGCAGCGCTGTGCAGTTGAGCAGAAGAGTCAAGTATGGGAATGTTTTGACCGACTTGAGATGGCTGTCAGATTGCCCCGGGAGACTCTGCGTGGCCTATTTGTTCATTTCAGACAACGACTAGGTGTCGCCTCGCAGAACTTCGGCGTTCAAGCACGTCTCAGGAAATTCGATTCGTAGTTGCAACGGCAGCCATTCAAGCCCATCTGAAGATCGGACTAGAGCGAACATTGCCGGACTCTCCGTTACTCTAACGTCCCACCTATCAACAAGAGGAAAGGTCAGAAAGATAGTTATCGACTATTGTCGCGGTCAGACTGCAAAGGTGGGGGACTATGTGCACAACCGCGGACCCGCCATGTCTGCCTGATATTTTTCTTGGTATCGACAGAACAGGCAGCTAGAGGCGCTGATATCATCCGTGTTGCACCGCCACGTCCATGGATGTTCTTTTGATCCAATGATGAATACTAAGATAGGTCCAGTCGATCACACGGTTTGACGGCGCACTGGTCACAGAAAATTATGTCAGAGGCGATCCAGAGGCATGTAGGGCGTGTCTCAAAAAGGATGTCCATCCTCTAGCATTGGGACAGGGGTCTGCATCGCGGTGTTGCAGCAGAAAAGATACCCTCCAACTGAACAGATATCGGATAGCCAGGGGAGAGCTGCCAGATTTTACGCGGTTAAGGCGTTACGGTACCTGAAACCGCCGGCTTCCCGGACCAGCTTGCCATTCAAGGAGCTCTCTCCGACGGCACTGAAGGAGACGGAGGGCGACGGCCTGATAGGCGTCCGGATACGGGGCCGCGGAAGCACCGCTGAGCCCTAGCCCGCAGCCCTAGACCTAGGCCCTGGACCCTGGCAACCCCGCCGGCTGAGCCCAAGCAAACCAAAAGACAGCAGGCGTCAGGGACGACGCTGTCTAGCTGTGCAGTCCTGGTCTGAGCCGTGTGCCTCCGCAGGGTGGCTTGCACGCGCACAAGCAAGTGTCTTCTACAGAGCCTGAACATCCGCAGTACGGTGTAGGCGGCATCTATCAGTTTCTTCCGCCGTTCTTGTCGAGGCCGGGGAGACAGATGGCGTGACGATCCACAAACGCCTGAGGACCCTGACGTTCATCCCTTTCATCATCGTGACTCGACTGGCATGCGTTCCCCGGAACGACTTTCTTTCCAGCCCCGCCCCCACGTCGGCCACGACAGTCTCTCTGAGTGGTGATCGCACCTGCATGCGGAGTTGCACAATATATTTATTCTGGAGTACGGCGAGCTGCGAGCATTGAAGTCGATAGAAAGCGGCTGCTCTGGAGCACATCGATCAGCCTGGTCGGATGTGATATGCCCAGGTTGTGGCCTCAGGAACCCGTCCATTGCATTGTTCCGTTGACTATTACCGTGTTGTATTGCACCCAATCCGCCATCTGAAAGAGGACGTCCGGATTGCAGCAACAACAATAATAGCAATGAGGGATACCTAATAATAGATCGTCAGGTGGTGGACTTGTGTGCACTTTGTCTCAAGCGACATATGCTGCCACTATCAAAGCTTGCCCCGAGGTTGGGAAGGGGTCTAACCGTCGAACACTCTGGACCATCTGCAGGGCGAGTCTTCACACCACCTGTCTCTCTAGCACGGTGGTCATCCGCGGCTCCCCGTGGCTGGTGATCGACTACCGGCTTGCACCCGAACCCATCTTCTGGGATCTGGCAGACCGGCGGGCTGTCTTAGGGCGTGTCGTCCCCTAGCTGGGAAAAAAGGTGGCTAGGGGGTCTGTAGGATTGGATGGCGTCGCACGGTAATATACAGATGCCAAGCCAGGTGAGAAGCGCGGTGGCCGGAAGAGCATCCAGAGACATGTTGAGAAAGTTTATTGTTTAAACATGCATTACCGGCTTCGTCATCTCCAGGCTGGCCAGAACGATCAGATCGCGGTGTTTCCCCTAGACTCTGGAGCAGCAGGACCACCATGGCTGGCGGCACCCTCCAATGAGTGCGCCGCTGCAGAGCGCTTTGTTGATGTGCGCGCTGTATACGGCACGCGATCCTCAACATCATACTTTCCGTCTCGATTACGTCCAGAAGCATTCACTCGGGCCCTACGGCCCCTACCCCACCGCAAAGCGTCCCCCGGCCCCGGATATCTAAACCCTCCGGCCCCTCGCCTCTCTGAAATTCCAACAGCTGATCGCCTTCGTTGTCTCCATCAAAACCGCCGACCCACGGTGACAGCTGCCCGAAAAGCTCATTCTATCTTCACTTCCAGTTCTGAACTCCTCCCGGACATACCACTCTCGCATCCAGCAAGATGGGTGTGACCAAGACTCTTCTCAAGCCTGGCAACGGACAGGATTTCCCTAAGAAGGGTGATATGGTCACCATTGAGTACACCGGATGCCTCTACGACGAGTCCAAGGCTGATAACCACTACATGGGCAAACAGTAACATCGAACCTCTACCTCTACTCGTTGCGGTGATGCAAGCGCTGACTGCCATGGAACTATCCAGATTTGACACTTCCAAGCAGAGAGGACCCCTCAAGACGCCCATTGGCGTTGACGCAGTCATCAGAGGTACGTCTGAACCACACGGAGAAGTCGGCTGTAAAGCACGTGAGGGATTGAATCGGAGGTTGTTGTCGGAGAGCCATCTGTCTTCTCTAGCAGTTTGTTTCTGGTGTTAACGGTGATCCTTCCTCTGCAGGCTGGGACGAAGGCGTGGTGCAGATGAGCCTTGGCGAGAAGAGCATTCTGACCATCAGCGGGTAAGTCTGAGTCGATTTCTTTTTCCACATTCATCCTCGGCCAATGATGATGGCTGCACCCTAACCGAGCTTCTTTGTTGCCTATGACGTCCAAACTCGTGGTTGCTGACCGCTTCGGCCTCCGCTGTCGTCATAGGGATTACGGCTATGGTGAACGGTATGTCAGATCGAACTCCCTGGCCAATCTGCTGTTTCCCCTCACTACCTCACTTCACCAATGAGCAATCTGCGTTATCGCATATTTCCGGTGTGACCTGTCTAGCGCTGCGTCGCTCGGATGATATGATGATAACTCAGTGATACAAAAGCCAAGGGGAAAAAAGCAAAGATGACGTTCCCGCATACTGACGAGAATCTCATCTAGCGGTTTCCCCGGTCTGATTCCACCAAATGCTTCGCTTGTCTTGTAAGTGCCCTTCTCCGCTGCCATCGGTCACATATCGTCTGGATCATGCTGGTCTTTGATTTTATACTTCACCGTTATTCCACGAGGCTGTTTTGCCATCCTCACCCCACTTCGTCTGTCACATATCACATCGGCTGTCAATGGTGATTCTGCGTTTCGTCTATCATCATGGCTCTATAGAATATGTATTCTGGCTGTTTATACTGACTACCTTCTGCAGCGAGGTCGAACTCATTGGCATCAACGACAAGAAGACTGCGTAAGGGTTGAGAGGGTGCCATAGCGGGTGCAGCCGGACAATGGTCCGTGGAGAATTTTCCTAGCCGCGCTCCGCGAGTTGCATGTGTGCTTTCACCATCCATGACCTTTTTTTTTTTCTTCTTTTTGCTGAAAACGCAATTGGCATGTAGCCGAGTGCAACGGCTGATATTCTGGGCATCGATGCATAAAAGAAAGAAACTTTGAAATGACCAGCGAGAGGCCGTTTGCCATCGCTTAATCTCAACAGACAAGAAGACAGTTTCTTTTTGTATCTTCCCCGGGGTTGGCCTTGTGGAACTATTACTAGCTTCTCTTGGGCTGTCTTAGGACGAGTTGAAACTTATGACAGTAATTAAGGATTTTTTTTTTATTTTGTTTACCCATTCATTCATGCTTATTACGCTTCAAGACCAACGACAAAAGTCATGGTAGGCTCCAACTCTTGTGCTGGTCTGTAATTACACACATTCCTTTGGCTTATGTGTATCCATCACTATTTTCGCTATCAAGCCTAGACGGAGCAAGAATATCACTCCTTGAGGCTCAGCTCGATGGAGAACCAGCTCTCCTGCATCCTACTACCTGTGCCGGTTCCGTTCAGGTGCTTGTCTGTTTTTTTGCCGCTGGCCTCTTGTCCTACCGCTATTTGCCATTGTCTGTCTGTACTTATGTAGCAGACCCCATGACCGTCTCTTTGTATTATGTACTGTACATGTGAAGTAGCTGTAGCTACGCCCGGATTATGGATCAATAGGCTTGATCACATCATGATTATTATCATGATAATGATGGTCCTTGGCTTGACTCCATCCCTATTCAATCCGCAAGGTTATATAGGTAGGTAGGTAGATAGGTAACTTCGGATATGGATGAATGTATTGGGATCAGTGGATCCGTGAATAATTGTAGGATTATGGACTCAATTCTCCTAGCGAGATTGATCAGATCAATGGATGGGGCTAACTCTATGCATGTACAGTACAGTACAGTACAGTATGTAGGGTACTGTACATGTCTGCCTTGGCTTGACTTGACTTGACAGGCAGGGAAAAAAAATGAATGAAAGAGCAAATGAGCAAAGGGAAGGAAAATGATCAAACAGCGAGGGGGGGGGGGGGGGGGGGGGGGGGGGGGGGGAAGAGAGAGAAGGACTTCTTTCATCAATACAGCTTAGATATATTGTACAGTACCCGTATCTATTATATATGTATATATATATATATATACTAAATACAAAGGGCGTGTAGATAGACAGAGACACCTTTTTCTCGTATTTTCATATTTTATCTTGTACGAAGTATAGTACTGTACATGTGAGGACATCAGGGAGACCGAACTGAACTAGCCCTGTCAGGACAAAAAACAGCATCATTCATTTCAAGTTCCTTTTCAAAGAATTCAAAACAAAAGAAAATGAAACCGACACTTTTCCCCCCTTGTTCAGAGCGATAATAATTATGATTAATTTAACTCTTGAACTTGTTTGTGTCTGACTGGATTGGTAGATAGGTAGGTAGTTCTGGTATCTATCTATCTATCTATCTGCATAGTTCAATCGACTTCAGCGCTTTTCTTCGCTTTTGCTTTTGCTTTGCGCTCATAAGATAGATGTACACAGTATCTACAGTACAAACAAAGATTCCTGACGGACTGAAGAAGGCTTTTTTTTTTCTCTCTGGTGTACTGTACTGTTCTGCACATACGTAGATACATTCATAGTTATGGTATCTGTATCTTCATCTGTATCTGTAATCTGTATCTCTATCCGAGAGAGATCCAATCCGATCCGATCCGGTGGTGGTTCTCTTGCTCTGCTCTGCTCTGTTCTGTTCTGTTCAAAAAAAAAAAAAAAAAAAAAAAAAAAAAAAAAAAAAAAAAAAAAAAAAAAAAAGAGACCACCCACAAAAGACAACAATAACCAAGCCAACCAACCGTAGCGATAAATATCTAGGCAAGGCGAGCAAGGCAAGACAAGGTAAGTGGTAAGCAAAAAAGGTAACAGCAACAGCAACAGCGAGTACTATCGCCATTACCTCTTCTCTCCTCTCTGCACTTCTCTTTCCAAGGTCCAGTCCTCAGTCCCCAGTCTAGTCCAGCTCAATGAATGGGACCTAACTTTGTAAGGTTACGAACGGACCGACAATCCAACCTGGAAAGAAGAAGGAGGAGAGGAAAGGCAAAAGGTCCAGATTCCAAATAGAGAGAGAGCAAAGCGACTGCCATGCTGTTGTGCTATGCGATGCCACGCTAGGTAATGTACTTACTCCGGATGAGAGCGCCCCAAGAAGTGAAACAAAAGTATAGGCAGGTAGTTAGGTAGGTAGGTAGGTAGGTAGTATGCGCGGTGAGGGTGAAGGTGAGGTTGAGGGTGAGGGTAGGGGCTGGTCTAGGATATCGATCAATCAAGGGTGATATTGTCGGAAAAGGCAACAAAAAGGGCAGCGAGATATCTCAACTCAACTAGGTAGGTAGACAACCCTCATAGTCTATCTATCAATCATGAAATTGCAACAACGCACGCACAACCCACAAACCCGGCTGGATTAATTTAATCAATCAATCAATCACCCTTGATCCTGTCAGGATCAGAACCAATACCATACCCGGCATTATGATTATTATTATGATTGCTACGAGCCCTGCTCGTAGAAGAAGAAGCTGAAGCCGCTCGCGCAGAAGAAAAGGAAGAGGAGGAAGACTCAACTGGCAGATTTGTCTGCGACCTCGACGACAAACCGCGGCCGTCCCGCACGTTGTTGTCCTCGCTCTCGCCGGCGGAAGTGGGCTGTCCTTCATCCAGCTCGATTAGGTCCCCCATGCCGCCGATCCCGATCACCTGCCCGAGGCCGTATACATTTGGCCCTTGGGTGGCGCTCCGCTGCAACTCAGCCATGCCCGCCTTGGCGCGGGTGGCTATCTTCCTCACCCAGCCCTCGATCGCGCCGCCTACGTTCTCGAGGCCCGTCGAGGACGAATTCGACACCGTTGAGGTGGACCCGAACGAGGTCCTGCGATTGCTTGGTGGAGGAGGAGCTGCTGGCGCGAGATTCGGCAGATGCTGGGAAAAGAACTTGTTTAGACTGTCGGGCGCAGGGCCAGGCGCGGTAACGTCTCGATCGAGGGTGCCGACGCCCGGTCCTGACAAGGTTATACTACTACGTTGTCGACGGTGATTGGGGCCAGACGGGCGCGACGAGTTCGGTCCCGACGACGAGCCGGTCTGCGGTCGATTGCGCGAAGGGGAGAAGGTGGAGGATGACGGATTTGAAGGGGTTCGAGACCGCAAAGGTGAGGAGGTAGTAGGTGGTGCGGGTTGGGGCTGATCTCGCGATATATCCAAAGATGCCGAGGGCGTTTCGGAATCTCTATATGGCTGCGGCTGGGATTTTCGGCGGGTTCGTGGAAAGAATCCCAGGGTCCTGCGAGGGACGCGCCCAATTTCAACCGCCGCAGGGAAGCCTTCAATTTCGACCCATGCCTCGTGCTTCCAAAACTTGTCACTGTGATTTTCTGTCTTTCTATCCGTCGAGGGGCTGTCCTTGTCCTTTGAGCTGTCATCAACGCTGGGAACAGGGACCGGCACTATCGAACTATTAGTCCCATCCTCCGAGCTCCTTCCATTTGGGTGATTGTCTCCAAATAGATCCGGGCTCTCCATAGGACGTATCCTGCGCCCTTTTACTGAGCATGCTTCCACCGGCAGGAGGACCGTCTTTCTGCTCTGGATGCTGTCGCTAGGCCAAAACCCATTGGCCTTCCTCAGGACAGCGAGCTGACAGCCGTATCTGATCGTAACCCCAGTGAGAGTGTCCGTCGGTTGGACATGGTGAATGTAGACCAAGGCATCCTCATCCTGCTCTGGGTCGGCAGCGGATGTATCCCCCGTTGAATCCCGCCGCTTATGTCGACCTTTAAGATCGCATACTGGATCCCCGTTTAACAGAGCCTCTCTCTTCTTTGCCTGGAGCAACGCCTGTCTTTCCTCCTTGGTTCCCGCCCCGATCTGCGAGGTCGTAGTCCCTGACGGCCCCCACGACGTTGGCGCCGTGGACTTGGGGGCACTGCTTATGTAGATGCTCGAGCGGGACGGTTTCCGCCGGGTATGAGTACTGGCCCCCGTCCCTCCAGGATCACTCCCCAGAACCGATGAGGCCAGACTCTGTAATGACGACCAGGATGATTCTAGCAGGTCCGCGGCGAACCCTGACGACTTGCCGGCTCGTATACCACTGCCACCGAAGCCGAATGCCGAGAATAAGTCGTTCCCTTGCCTGCCGCGAGTGTGTGACTCCGTCGTGCGAGAAGGATGCTTCGCCGGAAGGGGCGACACCCCTCGGGAGGGGTATGGTGATGGTGTGGCACCCCGGGATTGAGGAGGGGTCAGATCAAAATGGGAGGAGCTCGTCGAGGGCTGCTGCGTTCCAGGACCGCCAGCCCTGAGGGTTCTGTCATCGTCGTCGTCGTCATTCGAAGACACCAAGCGGCGATTCCGTGACCGGACCGTTGAGGCCGACCTCGTACTCGTGCCCGAGGTGGAAGGGCTGAAAGCGTCGAGGAAGCCGTTATTGGAGCTCATCCCTATCGACGGAGGCTAGGTGAATCCCTTGTGGAACGGTACGTCTCGTCAGCTTTCGCACGAGAGCTTCGTCCTTTATGGACATGGGGAACATGAAACCGCCGTCGGAGGGTTACCTCGAGAGCATTCGTCATCTAGCCCCAGGCCCGCATCCGTGTTCACAGCACTCGAAGGCGACGGCGACTCAGGAGCTCGTATCGATAATCATGTCCTGCTGCTGTGCGCGATCCGGGCTCCGTCGAGCTCAATTGCAGTGCAGCTGGTGGTCGTGGCCTGTCTGGCGACCACGGCGAGCGGGATGCGGCAGGGACGCCGAATCTGGAACTCCGTGATGACGGCAGAGGCGCGGCTCGACGAGAGCAGAAGCGTGGAAGAGGGGTATCTCGAGCAGAGGCGACGTGCCGTGCCTGGGAGCTTCGTCTGGCCGAGCTCAGACAGCTGGAGGAGACATGCGAGCCGCAACGGACAGCGAGATGAAGTTGCACAGCTTGAGCCAAGGCTTTCCCTTGGCCTGGCCAGATGCCGGCCGCGTGGTGCCCTGCGGCAGAGGTACTGGTACTTCGCCACGGCCCGCGATGCGCGCGGGCGCCAGGTACCGGTACCTCCTCCATGCTCTGGCGCCAAGCATGATCCGCGCGTGCTTCCGTCCTACGATGATGAGCAGATCCAACAGGAAGACAAGAGAGAGTACAGCTGGCGGCTGTCTAATCCCTACAGAGCTTTTCTACGCGAGCACAGTCTACTGGTGGGGTGAATGAGTAGGGCAACTGCGTGCCCCTCTACTGGCTGGCATGACTCTCAAACGGCCATGGAGCATCTCATTATTATCATGACACGTCGCTGCCCCTCGTCTTGTCTCTAAGGGTATCAGACTAATGTGATTGTCCGTCCCGGAAGCATAAGCCCCCGTGACGAGACTATAAACATCAACTGGTACAATACATGTTCCAAACATCAGTATTCGCCAGTGCGCCCGTAGTTCTTATGACAACAATGCTGAAAGGAAGGATCATAAAAGAACATCAACAATCGTGAAATGGCAGCAAGAAACTGCCTGCTGTCTGTCGTCAAAGAAAACGCAGAGAGCTCAGCGAATTGAAAACGCAAGTCCACATCATATGCAAACCCTGTATGTAGCTGACCTGTCCAAAAAAAAATACTGTCCCTTCGCCGTTGCATATATGGTCCAGCGAAGTCCTGCGTAGTTGCATTTGAATACGAGCACCTTTTGGCAACGTCTACTCCGGTGGCTCCGCCATTGCGGAAGCGGGTCGAGTATCCCCATCAAAGCCTGCTCCCTCCGAATCTGTAGTCCATTCCTTCTCCGAGACGGTCCTGCTGACCGCGTCCGGAGGTGGTATGGACCGGGGAATAAGCTTCGGACCTCCTGTGCGGGTAAAGAAGTCTGACGTCCGGAGACCCCGTACCTCCCGGGGATCAACAGAGGTCATGTGTATGCCAGATGCCCTCTTCTGCCTGATCAGCTCTCGGACAGGAACCATCGCCGCATCACGGCAGGCTTCCTTGATATCGCTTCCAGACATGCCGGCCATCGCGTTGACAAGGTACTCCATATCAAAGTTTTCCCGATCTATCTTCGTGTCCTTCAATATCAGGTTCAAGATTCGGAGCCGCTGGGGCGCCGGCGGTAGATTGACGGGGAACTTCTTAGGCATCCGTCTCAGGATCGCCTCGTCGATATCCTGAATCCGATTCGTAGCTCCGAGGACGAGGACGCGCTGGGGCTCGCCCAGCGCGTTCGCCGATGTGAGGCCATCCCAGTGCGTCATGAACTCGGCCTTGACCATTCCGCTCGCCTCGTGCTCTCCGCTTCTTCGAGTCCCCAGCACCGCGTCAATCTCGTCGATGAAGACGATGGAGGGCTGCAGTTTTCTCGCAAGAGAGAACACGGCGTTAACCAGCTTATTGGAATCCCCATACCACTTCTCCGTCAAGGTAGAGATGTGCAGATTGATGAAGCATGCCCCGCTCTCGTGCGCCAGGGCTTTGGCGAGCATAGTCTTTCCGCATCCCGGCGGACCGTAAAGCAGAACGCCAGAAGGCGCCGAAAGAAGTGAAGATGTCTTTGAATAGAGGTGAGGCATCGTCAACGGGTATATGACCGACTCCTTCAGCTCTTCGATGATATCATCCAGACCCCCGATATCCTCGAACGAAACAGGAATGTCTTCCGGTGCGACCACATCCATGGCAATAGCTTGCTCATACGGAGTGAGCTCCAGGTCCTCCTTCCTTTGCCTGCGGCGCCGCCGTCCTTTCTTCCCCGACGAATCATCGTCATCCGAGTCGTCCGGGCCATCGAGCCTCCGTAGGATGGCCGCAGACTTGCGCCGTTGCTCCTCTCTCTTTTCCCTCTCGGGGTCGAGATCAATGCGCGACAGGAGATACCGGATCAGGAAATATGCGGAAGCAGACTGTTCCCGGCACGTCAGATCGCTCTCTCCAGGAGACACCCTCGTGGACTTACTGTGCCCGCGATCATCACCAGCTCCTGCAGGAACTGCTGCCACCGTCGGCCGGCTGACGCCATGGCTGTGGTCTAGGTGAGAAGAGGGAACGTAGCGACTGCAGCGGACAGACCGGTGGGTCTATCTCAGTAAGAGATATGGGAGGTAACGGGGGGGGCTGCAGGAGGATTGACAGCGGCAGGTCGGGATGCTCCATCGAAGCTGGACATGACCATGTGGCGGTGGTTGGGAGCCGCTGTGGCTGCCCGGAGCCCCGGCCGGCCCCGTTCCCAACCGGGTTACGGCGGTCACATGCTTGGCCACCTCAGCGCGCCGTGTTACAGGCCGATGATCGATCGATCTGGAGGCGGGACATCCCACGCGCCAGGGGGTTTGCTCGACCATACCGGCGCGCGCTCGACGGATCACTGACTGCGGCAAACGGTTTCCTTCGCGTGGGCCTGCGCTTTTGATATCTGTTGAGACAATGCCAAAGCGCAAGGCGGCGTCGAAAATCTCCGGTCTAGCCGACGAGGACGGCCAAGATGTGATGCAAACAAATGGAAATAAGGATGCGCCAGTCCACGAAGAACGCGTAGAGGAGCCACCCGTCAAGAGACCGAGGGGAAGACCGAAATCCGCTCCGCCAAAGGCCGCGGAGACCGACAACAGCGTTGCGAAAGCACGCGCGACGGTCGCGACATCGCCCAAGCAAGACACGCTCCCTAAGAAGCCCGCAGGAAGGGGGAGACCAAAAGCAGTCCGGGCGCAGCCAGAACCAGAACCGGAGCCAGAGCCAGATCGTCAAGTACCTGCAGATGTCGACAAGGGAGCCGCGCATGGTGTGTCCGTCGAGGAGGAAGCGCAACAGGGACAGTCAGATGCTTCAAATGATGAGCTCGACTCGCCCAAGAACGTCGCAAAGCCCAAACGCCCCGGCAGACCCCCAGGCAAGCGCGGTAGGAGAGCCGGCAGTACGAGGGAAGTCCGCACTGACGGCGAGTTCGAGTACACACCGACGGCCTCCAAACATATCGAAGCCTCAGACGAGCCTGAGAACGCGACGAAGAAACCTGCCGTTGGGCGACGAAGGGCTGAAACAGAAGAGAACCATGTTGTACCGGAAAGCGAAAAGTCCATGCCGGGGGTTGAGGAGACTATTCTTCCGGAGGAGCAGTCAGCATCCACCCAACCAAAGCCGGTCTCGCCTCTGAAATCTCGTGCCAATGGACACGCCACACCGCGAAACGTTCCAGATACCAACCGTAGTCGGGGTCCCGGGAGCGCTTCGGATACTGAGAAGATGGGAGAAGCGGAGCTGAGACGCAGACTAAATGACATGACGAAGAAATATGAGAGCCTGGAGGCAAAGTTTCGCGATCTTAGAGAGATAGGCATTGTGGAGGCAAATGCCAATTTAGAAAAGATGCGGAAACAGTGCGAAGCCACAGCAGCAGGTATGATGTACTGTCTCACTCGTGCACCGACATCTCTATTAACATCTGTTCAGCTTCAAATAAACTTATCCAATCCCTGAAGGAGGAGCTATCCGCACACAAAGCTCTAGGACAGCAGAGCAGAACTCTGCAGAAGAAGCTGAAAGAACGTGACACGGAAGTGGCCAATCTTGAGTCGAGGATCGAAGATCTCTCTGTGCAGCTCTCATCAGCCCAGTCCGAAATCAAGACGCTACAAAACAAGTTGGCGGCCGCTCGAAATGCGTCAGCAAATGTTGAGAGCATCAGCGCGAAGGTCCCTGGCAGTGCAGTTAAGAATAATGGAGCAAACCGCGCCGCTCTCGCCGCCGCCAGTGCAGAAGCAGCGCAGGCAGTTCAGATTGGGCAGCTGAAGGAGGATCTCTACAGTGATCTTACTGGGCTGATCATCCGAGACGTCAAGAAGAGGGAGTCGGATTATCTGTATGACTGCATTCAAACAGGTGTCAACGGAAGTAAGTCGATCGTACCCTGCTGGCTATGGATTCCTGGCTTACATGTCCACAGCACTCCACTTCAAATTGGCCGTTGGCAATAATTCGGACAGCAAAAAGACGAGTTACGAGCAAACGGAGTTCCACTATGTACCACTTCTGGATGAAAATCGTGACAGGGATTTGATGGATCTCTTGCCAGATTACCTCACCGAGGACATTACATTCTCACGACAGCAGGCTTCGAAGTTCTACAACAGGGTCGTTGACACCATCACAAAACGCCGGGCGGACCCTGGCAATTGAAGCAGGTCTTGATTTACGTAGATCTGGTGTGATTTTCGTTTCCGTATCCGCGTTAGCATGGTGTCAGGCGGGATGATATCCACGGCCCTTTTTCTGGCTTTGGTTTTACTTTCGTTGTAAGGAAGGCATGGAGTTGGTGTTGCATGCTATACCCGAGCTTGGAATACCCGGTGAAAATGAGGAGTATATATATAAGTAATATTTTGGCTTAAAGACTGTTCCTGGCGTTCTCAAGATCTACAAGATTGCAAGTAGGGTCCAAGTATTTCAGGGGTTCTGCGCGAGTGGCCGGGCGGGCCGCCGTAAAATGTGTGCAACATCCGGCCGTCGTCATTGGCCGTGAGCACTTGCGGACATTCAGATCACCTCCGCTGCCAGTCTCGACACGGGACAATGCGAGATCGATAGCCGAGACTGCCTTTTCCTTTCTTTCCTCCTCTTTTTTTATTATTTGCGTATTGTTTCCTGTGTCCCGGTCTTTGGGACCAATTCCACTCCTTTCCCGTGCTTCCGGAACCTGACTTCTCTCCAACGTGAGGCAGTCATGGCGCGTCTCGGCCGCGTAGGGTTCCTGACCCTGGCGGTGGTTTTCCACCTCATATACGTGTATTCGATCTTCGACATATATTTTGTCAGTCCGATCGTTAGCGGCATGAGATCCTTTGGGGTGGAGCGAGAGCCTGGAGCCGAAGCGCCTGCGAAACGTCTCGTCCTCTTCGTCGGCGACGGCCTACGCGCCGACAAGGCCTTCCAGCCCTTCCCCGACCCGTCGCCGCCGGAGGGTACCGAACCTGATCCCGACAGCCTCATTTATCTTGCACCGTTTGTACGATCGCGCGCTCTTTACCACGGGACATTTGGTGTTTCACATACGCGGGTACCGACCGAGTCAAGACCCGGCCATGTTGCGCTCATCGCGGGGCTGTACGAGGACGTCTCAGCGGTGACAACGGGATGGAAGCTAAACCCGGTGAATTTCGACAGCGTTTTCAATCGCAGCCGGCACACGTGGAGCTGGGGTAGTCCTGACATCCTGCCGATGTTCAAGGAGGGGGCGGTTCCCGGAAGGGTCGATGCGGAGACATACGGCGAGGAGGCGGAGGACTTCACATCGGACGCGACGCAGCTGGACACCTGGGTGTTCGACAAGGTCAAAGAGTTCTTTGCGTCTGCCAGGAACGACCCTGAACTGGATGCGAAGCTGAGGGAGGATAAGGTGGTGTTCTTCCTGCATCTACTCGGCCTCGACACGACCGGTCACGCCTACCGCCCATACTCCAAGGAGTATCTGCATAATATCAAGGTGGTAGATCAGGGAGTAAGGGAGATCACCGAGCTAATTGAGAATTTCTACGGCGACGGCAAGACGGCTTTTATCTTCACGGCGGATCATGGAATGAGCGACTTGGGTAGCCACGGTGACGGCCATCCAGATAATACCCGCACACCTCTGGTGGCTTGGGGATCCGGCGTTGCGAAGCCAAAGCCCGCAAAAGCAGGTGAACCTTCTGGTCACGAGGATGGATTCTCGTCTGACTGGGGTCTCGACCATATCCAGAGGCATGACGTTGCACAAGGTGACGTCGCCCCCCTCATGGCGTACTTGGTGGGGCTCGATTTTCCCGTCAACTCTGTTGGACAGCTACCCCTGGATTATATAGATGCGAGCCTCAAGGAGAAGGCATTGGCGGCCCTGGCTAATGCGCAGGAGGTTCTGGAGATGTATCGCGTCAAAGAAGAGAAGAAGCGAGAAGCACTCCTCCGATTCAAGCCGTATGGACCGTTGGCAGGCGATCAGAATTCGATTGAGCATCACATTTCTGAGATCAAGGCTCTGATCGCCAAGGGTGAGTTTGAGGAGTCGATTTCCAAGTCGTCTCAGTTGCTGTTGACGGCACTGGACGGCCTGCGCTATCTGCAGACGTACGACTGGCTGTTCCTGCGGACCATCGTAACCGTGGGGTACTTGGGATGGATCGCCTACGCCCTAACGACCGTAATTGACCTCCATGTTCTGCACGGCTCGTCGGAATCTAATCGCACGACGTTCAGCACGATGGTATTTTCGTCAATCCTCGTTGTCCTGTTCTCCATTTTCCTGTACCAGCGGTCATCATGGCGATACTACGCCTACGGCATATTCCCTGTCTTTTTCTGGGAGGAAGTGTTTGCGAGAAGGAAGGCTCTGGTAGCCGGTCGTGAGATTCTCCTGAGTCATGTCCACTCATTAGGAGGATATGTGACGTTTGGGTTGCAAGCATTGGCTTTTGTTGGTTTATTGGAGGCACTGGTGAGTCGAACAACATCCACAAGCCGACTATGATGCATTGACGGGTAAACACATGGGAAGTCTTCTAGCTGACACCACCTATAGGTCCAGTCGTATTTCCATCGTGAAATCTTCACCATCTGTTTTATAATTGCGGCCTTCTGGCCCCTGCTGTACGGGACGGATTTCATATTAAAGAATAAGCTCCTTTCAGCCACATGGGCGGTTGGCTGTGGGCTAATGAGCATCTTTACGCTGCTTCCCGTTGTGAAAACGGAGAGTATTGGCACGATGTATGATCAGCTTTTACCCCAAATTGCATTGCCCGCAACACTCGTGTGGTGACTTTTTTTCTGACTGGTGGCTTTCACAGAACTCTGGGCGGTTTGCTCATGTTTCTGACGGGGGTATTGTACCTGGTCTTCGAGGAGACTTTTGCACGCAATTCTAGATCACGTCACGGTGCTTCGAGCACTGTCAGCAGCAGCCGTGGTTCGCGGATAATTATGGGCATGCAGGTATGATAACACTCGATGTGTTTGCTTTCCGCCCTGGAAGTCTTTCCGGGCCCTTCGATTCTCGACTGTGCTGACCAGACAAATTGATTTATGCAGGTCGGCATGGTCCTTCTAGCTCTAATTGTCACGCGATCCAGTGCTGCATCTCTGCAGGCTAAAAAGGGTCTTCCACTTGGCAACCAAGTGGTTGGCTGGCTCGTTATGGGTAGGTTGTCTCGAGTGGTCTGCGACCTTTTGTCATCGCAATTTACTCACGAGTGCACCGTCATGTAGTCGTTTCACTCTTGCTTCCATTCGCCCACCGCTTGTATCCGAATAGCAACTACTTGCACCGCCTTATGGTGATCTTCCTTGCATTCTCGCCGACCTTCATCATCCTCACCATCTCTTATGAAGGGCTTTTCTACTTTGTGTTCTGCATGACTCTGCTTACCTGGGTCCGGCTTGAACATGCCATATATGTGTACCAGAAAGTATCGATGTCGGAGGAACGTCGCCAGAACCACACTGATCCGGCGGCTGTTGCCTCTTCAGCGTCGCAGGAGACAGGCGAAGATGCGTCTAGCACCAAATCTAAGGCCGGTTCTACAGCAACAGCGACCGTAGACTCCCAGGCGTACCAATACCGCACCCTCACCACCTCCGATGCACGTGTGGCGCTCTTCTTCTTCTTCCTCCTCCAATCCGCCTTTTTCAGCACGGGAAATATCGCTTCCATCTCGTCTTTCTCACTTGACAGCGTGTACCGGCTTATCCCAGTCTTCAACCCTTTCAGCCAAGGTGCGCTGCTCATTCTCAAGCTTCTCATCCCCTTCGCCATCATCAGTGCAAACCTGGGAATCCTGAACCGTAGGCTTGAGGTCGCTCCCAGCGCCCTGTTTATGGTGGTCATGTCCATCTCGGACATCATGACACTCAACTTCTTCTACATGGTCCGAGACGAAGGTTCCTGGCTCGAGATCGGCACGACAATCAGCCATTTCTGCATTGCGAGCTTCCTGTGCACGTTTGTCGCTGGACTCGAGTTCCTGAGCGAGGTGTTCATCAGCGGTGTCGATGTCGGGATCAGCTCACCTTCTACGAGTCTTTCCAAGGCCAGAACAGCAATCACAGACGCTGTCAAGAGCAGTGGGCTCGTCAATGGTTCTGTCGACAGCGTATCCCCCTCGGAGAGCGATGGGGTGTCGCAGCCCGTCACGAATGGGGCAGGTACAGCGGATAACAGTACTGCAATGACTAACGGTACAGCACATTCTGACAGCAATGTCTCTAATTCCATACCACAATGATATATCTACTAGTTTAATTTAACGATTAGAATTTAGAACTTCCATATCAGACTTTATCATCTCCTGCTCAATAAACTGCCATCTCCCGCAGTATGATTCGATAGATCCTCGCGTCCGTGAAGTCGGTTCCTCATGACTACATTTGTTCCCCCGAAGAAAAAACATGATCTGACCCAGACAACTGGGCGACAGCATGGCCCAAAAGACACAAGATATGGCATTCTTCTGGTATGAAATTGCCCGCCGTGCACCTACAGGACGGGTTTCACCTGTTGTGCGCCATAATACCACGGTTCAGGTGCCCAATGATCAATCGTAGAATCCAGACAACCTGAACACCAGCACGGGGGATTTCGGGCTTACCCCGGACAGACTGCCGTAGCTCTCCCTTCATTTAGAAGCCAGTAAATGGCACACACGGGTATTTGATGCCGCAGTCCAGTCCAGTCCACAGTGTGATTCTGTTCAGATGTACTGTATCTTCCCGATAGTTAGATTAGACTTGCTTCCTTGGATCCATCCACTAAGCCTCTATGAAGTACAGTACAAAGTCAGGTCCAATGTGCATGTGTCTGTCGGAGAAAGCGGGCTGCAGCTCGATCGAACAATGGACGTTTATGGCATATACGTAGGATGAAAAATATACTTAAGTGAAGAAATAATGGTCATTCTCCACAACCTCTCCCTCCCGTCCAATTAATAATCGACGTCAGCGCGAGCTTTCGCTAAAGGCTTGCCGATGGCCAGGGCTCCAAACTACCTCCTACCTACCTACGTAATCATGAACTCACTATACTCGGTTAACAGTAGTAGTAGTAGTAGCAGCAGTAGTAACAGTATTCCATTCATCAATTGGGACAAGGCCCCAGGCTGAACTAAAGATATTTAATCTCCGCCATCTGTCCAACCAACCAAACCAAACCAAACCACACACGCTCCGCAACCCCGCGTTTTTTTCCCCTTCACCCACATCATTTTCACATGCCCCGGATTACTCACTCCGAATGGAGTACTGTTGTGTCGGACATGCACGCAGCGCAGCCTAGAACCCTACCTGATCCACCCTGCAGGCGCCCAGTAGTAGTAGTTAGGTAGCCGACAAGCCAGGCATCTTACCTTACTCCCTCCCCTTGTCTTCCTCGCACTACTGGATGGATGGATGGATGGATGGATTGGAGCCAATCGTCTTGAAGAAGAGAAGAGCAGAGCAGCGACGCAACGCAGGCAGTTCCCTACTTAGCTTTACTGAAAACTCTGCTGGCTACTGCCAGCAGGCTTGTGAATGTGAGTGCCTCGGCTATTTATTTGTGAAAACGAGATGAGGATGAGGATTGGGATGGGAATGAGAGGAAGACGAGGTCAGGGTACAGTGCCTGGGCTATTCGGGTACCTAAGTAGAGTCAGTGGGAAAAGAAGGTAAGGATAAAGCGCATCATCTGAACAGGGTAAAAAGAATGTTCATTTCTTCTTCTCTTGAAGAAGGCTTGCTTGTTTCAGGTTCGTCTCTCTCTTAAGTGTGGAGTAAGTAGCTCAGAAGGTTAGGTTAGGTTAGGTAGGTAGGTACCCGCTGCCTCTTCCCTGGAGGGCAGTTAGTTGCACCTGGGGATTATTATCACCATCCATCTCCTTCGCGCCCGCGTCCGGAAAGCGACATGCGCCTGGAGAAGGTATTGTAACCCTGAACATGTGGTCAGGACCTGGTATGTACTTAGAAGCTCAGTTAACGAGCATCGCGCTTCGCGTGCGGGTAGTAATTAGGTAGATACTGGCCCGTTGGTATGAGGCATTGGTATAGTTAAAACCTAGAGATTTCAATAGAGTCTCTCGGTTTATACTGCGTACCGTCATCGTAGTAGGGGAAGAGCATGTGAAAATCATTGTACTGTACATCCATCCATATTGCTTACTGTGCAGAGCTCGCTGCATGATGAACCCAGGGCTTCCAAGCAACTGTCACGAGAGTCCGGAGAAAGTTTCAGACCTCCATTGACTGACAGTATGTAAACCTTTTCTTCTCTATACCAGTCGCAAGGTAATATACATATAACTGCGCTTTCTGGCACACTGTATGTAGAAGTATACCGGGCGTACGGAAAACAGAAATAGATCGCTGTTCAACTGAGGTGGAAGAAAATGCAGGCAGCCAGCTGTTCGCGGATCAAGCGTCCAGTCCAGACTGCTACTTGTCCATGGAGAATGCTGGTGTCCGGGACTTCTGCAGGAACGAGTGTCGAAGACGAGAGGAGAGAGGGATACTAATAATACATAGTGCATGTACTGTACCTACTGGATAGAAGAACAGACAATGTAGGACAGGACCTGATCCACGGGAGGGGACGGCAGAGCGCTCTGTAGGGGCGACAGAGGGCGCCGGGAAGCCCGGGCCGGGGCGCCTCCAAAAGGCCCAGCGGGGAGCAGCCGTTCTGCAGCGGCGCGTCCGGCGCCCTCGCTAGCTAGGCGGCCCCCCGCGTGTCGGCGACTCCTCCCGCAACCACTGCTCGGTTGGGGACCGATGGAGTAGCCTGTCTCGTGTAGGAGATTCGTTGCTGGCATTATCATCGCCATTATTGCCATCAGCATCGTCGTCACAGACCAGTCTGTCCGCAGTCGCTGCGCTCGCGTACCTGGGGTCTCTTTACCCCAGTCCTCCTGACCCCCCCAAAAGTCACCGCCTGCCCCTCTATTGCCGCAAGCTTCGCACGGGGCCGTCGTCCACACCATCGCCGCTCCGGGCTCTTCAGATCCCCTATCGTCTTTGCTCCGCACCCATCTCTTAGCTGTCTCAGCCCTCGTCTCCAGCTGGGCGTCGTTCCTCTCCCTTCCGCACCCTCCACCGTCCAACGCGTCGTATCCGAGTTCCTGTGTGGTGCCAACCCAGCCATTCCCCCCCGGTTCTGGCCGCGTCCGTTCCTTCGACTGGCTGCGCTCCCTCGACTGTGGGCAGGGACGGGCAAGAAGACACGCTGGAAGTCGGAGCACGGGATTCTCAGTCTTCCATCGTCGCTGCTTTCCACCTCCCCTCGTTCCTCGCGCACGATTTCCCTCTGCCGTCCCGGACCGCATAGCTGCCCGTCTGCATGCTTGATGGATAACTTCCCGCCATGAGTTCGACCGAAGAACCTCGTCCTGAACAACCGGCCGTCACCCAGCCCAGTCCTGCTACCAGTAACAGTGGTTCCGCGAGTACCCCCGCGGCTGCGCGGAGCAGCCGTGGCCCAAACTCAGGTCATACGAGTTTCAGAAGGTGGGTGTGAATCTCCGCAGCTGCTGGTGTGGTGCCTTTTTTTGCGGGTGCCTGGTCAGGGATATAAACGGGAGGACAGGAAAAAGGAGGTGGGCGTGGGAGAGTTTCTAAAAAGAAAGATTGGAGTATTACACATTTGCAAGATATATATGCTGATCTCTGTCGGTTCGCGTTCCAGGCAACGTGCGTCGCGCGCTTGTGAGGTATGTTCCGTCGCTTTCTTGGGGTGGACGCGACCTGGTCGTTTTACCTCGGTCTACCTACCGCTTGCTTATCTGCCTGCATACATCCACTTTTTTGGTTTATCAATCAATCCCAGAAACACAGCTCCATAAAAAAAGAACAAATGTGACTGACAAAAGGCTTTCTGATGCTTCTCTTTTATCTAGACTTGCCATGCTAGGAAGGTCAGTCCCCCGCATCCGGCATGTCGTCCGTCTTCGCGACCAAATTGATAGCGCAGGCCGTCGCCTGCAAGAGCAACATACATACTGACAGGAGGTTCCCCTGTGCAGGTCCGATGTGACGCCGCCAGCCTTGGGGTGCCATGCACCAACTGCGTGGCCTTTTCAATCGAATGCAGGATTCCGACACCCAAGCGGAAGAAGAACCAGGCCAAAGCCAAGGATGGCAGCGGGTACGTCTCGTTGCATGCTCATCTCATCTTCCCACTTTCCGCCCGACTACAGTTGCTTACCCCCCCTTCCTCATGTAGCGACGAGCCCAACGACAGCGCTACTGATGGCCTCCCGAGGAGGGACCCAAACGATCGCTTTGGCTTCAGACCAAGACAAATCTCCGTTGACGGGATGCCGGCGGCAGCACTATCGGACTCACAGGCAGCTCAACAGGCCTCATATAATGCATCGCAGACACAATTCATGAAACCAAAGTTTTCAAGAGCTCCCATCAAAGAAGCCGGAAGGGTCGCGTATCTGGGCGAATCGTCCAATCTGTCACTCCTCGTCCAGGATAAGCATGGAACGACAGACGTCGTGCACTACCCTCTACCGGAACACATCAAAGGATCCAGAGCGAGACTGACGGATCTGGATAACTTGGAGATTGATATCCTACACCAAAGGGGGGCGTTCCTGCTTCCACCAAAACACCTATGCGACGAACTCGTTGAGGCCTATTTTAAATGGGTTGCACCCGTTGTGCCGATAATCAACCGGAGTCGTTTCATGCGACGGTATCGCGATCCGAAGAACCCGCCATCTCTCCTACTGCTGCAGGCCATTCTCCTTGCTGGATCAAGGGTATGCAATAACCCGCAGCTGATGGACCAGTCCGGTTCCACGACTTCCGCGGCAATGACCTTTTACAAGCGCGCAAAAGCCCTGTACGACGCCAACTACGAGGATGACCGTGTCACGATCGTGCAGGCGTTGACGCTGATGGGCTGGTATTGGGAAGGTCCCGAAGGTTGGTCCTGCGGAACCAATGCTCTACCTACGTTTCATGTCTCTACTTCTCTCTGACACGGTCCAGATGTCACCAAAAATGTTTTCTACTGGAGCAGAGTTGCCATCATCGTTGCTCAAGGCTCTGGCATGCATCGGAGGTGAGTCACTTTGGCTCAAGAGCTCTGGAATGATCGCTTCGGAGCTTACGGCTGACAGCTGATTAGTGTGGAGAACTCGCAACTGAGCAAAGCCGATAAGCGGTTGTGGAAGCGCATTTGGTGGACTCTCTTCACAAGAGATCGCTCTGTTGCGGTTGCGCTTGGACGGCCAATCACCATCAACACGGACGACTCGGACGTAGAGATGCTGACCGAGGATGACTTTATCGAAGATGAAGATGACATGCCAGCCGAATACCCTCCTGATCCAGTGCATGTTCAGTTCTTCCTTCAGTACGTCAAGCTGTGTGAGATCATGGGCCTTGTTCTTTCGCAGCAGTATTCGGTGGCGTCCAAGTCGAGGCGCAACAATGCGATCGACTTGACTCATTCGGATATGGCGCTGGCGGATTGGCTGCAGAATTGTCCCAAGGAAGTGTGCTGGGCACCGTCCCGACACCACTTCTGGGCAGCGCTGCTACATGCAAATTACTAGTAAGTTCTTTGATCATCGGGGACGAAGAAAGCACATTGTATAAGAGAAAGCTGACGTGGGCAGCACCACTTTGTGCCTCTTACATAGAGCACATATGCCACCTGCTACATCCGCTTCGAACGGCCGAGTGGATGAGATGGCGTATCCGTCACGGACCATCGCCTTCCAAGCCGCTTGCATGATAACGTCCATAATCGAGAACCTGCAGGCACACGACGAGATACGACTCACGCCTGCGTTCATGTAAGTTTCTCTTCTCTTTTCCTCGGCGAAGAACTCGTGAGGCCAACTTGTGCGTAGTGTCTACAGTTTGTTTTCCGCCTTGATCATGCACGTCTACCAAATGCGATCATCTGTGCCGTCCATTGTGGCAGCCTGCCAACAGAGGATCAATATCTGCATGCAGGCGCTCAAGGATGTGTCCAGAGTCTGGCTTGTGGCGAAGATGGTCCACACCCTGTTTGAATCCATTCTGGGCAACAAGGTGCTTGAGGAACGCCTTCAGAAGGCGGCGGGCAAACGGCACCAGAGGGTGCGACCGGAGAATCCTCCGCCGCCGCCGCCGACGAAGAGGCCCGATCCGCCGCCCAATCCGCCGGCCAAACGCAAGTTTGACGATATGGACATCGGGTTGCCGAATGGAGGTCCTACGCCTCCAGTCTCGTACGAACGCTCTCGTCCCCAGACACCAGTTGTCACTCCGTCCAGGGACTCTGGCCAACCTCCGGCTCAACAGTCCATGGGCTCGGTGCATACGTCCCCGAACGCACAGCGCACGCAGCAGGATGCATTCGGGGCGGGGACTTCGCGTGGGAACACCAGGCCAACAACTCCCTTTAATCCCTCCTTCTCCGTGCCTGCAACGCCCCCGGATCTCTTTCTCGTCACTCGTGACTCCCCCAATATCTCACAGTCCCTTTGGGAGAACTTCCAGCCAGACCAGCTGTTCCCCGACGGGACGAACATATTCCCTGACCTGACGTCACCGCCCACAAACTCTGTGGACCCGCAGCTGCAGATGCCATCACAGCTTCAGGCTCAGGACATGCAGCAGCGTTCGATGATGATGGATCAGCAGCAGCAGCAACAACAACTACACTCTCGCAACCCCCACGGGACCCAGGACAGCCCGCAACTTCTATCTGGAATGCCTGCGGGGATGGGCGGCGCACAGTCCCAACAACAGATGTTTGCTAACCAGAACCAGCATTCGTGGCCAATGCAGGGTCTGGATGCTTCCCTGGCTGGGACCGGGCTGGACGCCTCGAGTCAGGATGATAACTGGAGCAGTAGCTCTCGGGGTCAAGGGCCGACCGCGCCGACGACCCTCAACGTCGAGGACTGGTATTATTTCGTGATGTCGAGACATATCTAGCGATGATGTACTAATTCGTCGCCTTTAGGTTTCAATTCTTTGGTATCAACGGGAGCTTTGGCGACATGGCTACGGATCCGCTGTGATGATACCCTTCTTGACAGGTTTCCTTTCTTCTCGGTCCGTTAACACCCGCTTATGACCTGTACAACAGTATCCGTTTTCCCGGTGGTGTTGTTCCTTATGCTGCGACGTGCAGCCATTCTTTCAGGTTCCTCCTTGTGTTCGACAACCAGGTATTTGTTATCATCTCTCTACCGACGGATGGAGGTTCGGGCAACCCCAAAATAATCTTTCCACAGTGTATTTGGATACCATTTACGTCTATATATTCCACAAATTCTCTGCAACCTTGAACTTTGGGGCACTGAATTACGCCACATGCACATCGGACCTGTGGCCTTTCTTCTCATTCATGGTTGCTACCCGTTGTGCCCAAACGAGCTCCGGGCTATTTTTTTTTTTTTTTTTTTTTTTTTTTTCACCGGACAATTGCATTTGCTGAAGCTGTTATCGTGCTGTTTTGCTGCCTTTGTGCTTTTGGGCTCTAGGGCTGGGTGGTGAGCCAGGCGGACTGATTCGAGGACCAGACGGTTGACCTGTTTGGACTGTGAAACCTTGGAGAATCCGGGGGAGTTTATATATCGGAAAATGTGGAAATGTGTTCTGGTCATTTCCTTGGCTGTGTTTCTATCTTTTGCCGGGTGCTCCTTGGGTAGGATCTGGATCAGTTTCTCGAGTTCTACCATGTATATAAGGTTACAGTACCTAATCTTTGTGTGACGGGGAGAGCGGCCGCTCGTACGGCCCGTCAATCGCACGAAATAATCTAGAGATTTGGAGGTGCAACACTGTACCGCCAGACAGGGCATCTCGGAGACCCGTTCCATGCTTGTTCGGCTTGTGAAGACCGGATTGTCCTCCAGTAGTGGCCCGTTAGCGCAGATGACGGAATCGCCCCTGCGAAAAGCAGGCGAACCAGAGCGCGGCGTTTGCGGGGCGGTCAGCACGTTCCGTTTGATCTCCGCAGTCACCACCGCCCTGCCCTTTGGGACCAACCCGCAAATCTGATAGCTGCGTCTCTCTTTTTTTCTCATCTCCTCCCGTCAGCTCCCTGAATTGTCTTGTCTGCTGGTCGGTGGCTGCGACGCCTTCACTGTCCCGTCGTTTTCCCATCCGCCGCCCCTCGTCTCCTCCTCACCTGACTCATCCCATCGCCCTCTCCTGCCCCGCCCCGCAGCGATGTCGGCGTCAGGATCGGGGGCGCCCAGCGCCGCCGCAGCCGCGACGACGACGACGGGAGAGAAAGCCAATGCTTCGAAGAAGGCCTTTCCTCACGTTGACCTCGACGGGCACAACTTGCCCCCGTCTCCGGCTCCTTCGACACCGCGCTCGGGGCGACGTTACGCGCTTGCCACGGAGCTCGTGTACACCGAAAGCAATGACCAGTACCATGCGAGCAGTGTGCCGATTTATCAGGTAGGGCGCTTCGCAGTTGTTGCAGTTTCTGATATCTACTAGAAGAGGAGATTACTGATACGTCTGGATGTAGACCGCTACGTTCAAGCAGACCTCCGGCGGCGGAGGCGGGGAGTATGACTACACGCGCTCTGGCAATCCGACCAGGACGCACCTCGAGCGGCACCTGGCAAAGATCATGTCCGCGCAGCGCGTCCTCGCCGTCTCTTCCGGTATGGCTGCCCTGGACGTCATCATGCGGCTGCTCCATCCCGGAGACGAAGTCATCACCGGTGACGACCTCTACGGCGGCACGCACCGTCTGCTGAAGTACCTGTCGACGCACGGCGGGATCGTGGTCCACCACGTTGACACGACGCAGCCGGAGAATGTGCGGAAGGTGCTCAACTCCAAGACGGCCATGGTGCTGCTCGAGACGCCCACGAACCCGCTCATCAAGATCGTCGACATCCCGCGGGTCGCGGTGCTGGCGCACGAGGCGAACCCGAGCTGTCTGGTCGTGGTCGACAACACGATGATGTCTCCTCTGCTGCTCAACCCGCTGGAGCTGGGCGCCGACATCGTCTACGAGAGCGGCACCAAGTATCTGTCTGGCCACCATGACCTGATGGCCGGTGTGATCGCGGTGAACGACCTCGCCCTGGGCGAGAAGCTCTACTTCACGATCAACGCGTCGGGCTGCGGGCTGTCGCCGTTCGACTCGTGGCTGCTGATGCGCGGCGTCAAGACCCTCAAGGTCCGCATGGAGCAGCAGCAGGCCAACGCGCAGCGCGTCGCCGAGTTCCTGGAGTCGCATGGCTTCAAGGTCCGATACCCCGGACTGCGCTCGCACCCGCAGTATGAGCTGCACCACTCGATGGCCCGAGGCGCCGGGGCGGTGCTCTCCTTTGAGACGGGCGACGTTGCGATGAGCGAGCGCATCGTCGAGGGCGCGAAGCTGTGGGCCATCAGCGTCAGCTTCGGGTGCGTCAACAGCCTGATCAGCATGCCCTGCCGGATGAGCCACGCCAGCATCGACGCCAAGACGAGGCAGGAGAGAGCCATGCCGGAGGATCTCATCCGGCTCTGCGTGGGCATCGAGGATGCGGACGATCTGATCGATGACTTGAGGAGAGCGGTAAGTGACGGGCTTGGGTCCTTCTGTCTGTTGGCACTGTTGTCTAACTTCTTGCAGCTCGTGCAGGCTGGCGCGGTTAAAGTGACGATGGACGGCTTCCAGGCGGTCAACCACACCCCGGAGGATCAGGAGGCTGCTTCTTCAGCTGCATGATTTTACTTGATCTTTGATCTTCTTATGCTGTCACGTCATCTTTTCTTCATTTGCGGGATATCTCTGTGCGGGCGTTCGTGTGGGGTAAATTTTTTTTCCTTTTTTTTTTTCAATTGATATGATCGTCACCGGAGCGTTGCTCCTTTCGGGTTTTTGGAATAGATGTACAGTTACTCTCACTGTATAGAAGCAATGCAGATCCGTGGTGACAAAGCATCGGCTCCCATTGCTCGCGGAGCCTGGACCGTCCGACCGCGGGGCCCGGCCGCCCACGCTCTCAGCCCGCTATTCCCGAAGCAGACTAGTGCACCCGGCATCGGAGACCGGCCGGCGCTGACTGGCGGGCGCCCGGTCGTCGCGCTGGGATGCGATGAGATGATTCAAGACGCTGCTTTTCTTGCGCCGGGTTTTTTCTGGTCCCTGTCTGCCTGTCGACATGATGTATAGTTAATCTTGGTCGCCGTCTCGAGAGGCTTTTCCCCTTATTCCCGGTTGCATATGGACATACTCAAATTCTTAATGTAACGAGTCGCGTGCTCACTTTCCCTACAAGATAAAGAGGGGGTTGAAAATATCCAACGGTTCTTTTTTGTCGCCTTGCCTTTCGCCTCCTTTTCAGTCACACTCGAGCCGAGATAATGACTCGCGATGCGGCTATGCAGGATGCTGCTGGATCCAGCGCTGCCATCGTTCCTGTCTCGGACCGTCCTGCATCCAAATCGGCCGCTCCCAGGTCCTGGAATACGGACAGCTTGGGGCTGCGGTTCGGCGTGGATGTCGCGAGTGCGACGACGGCCGGGGCGTTGATCTGCCCCATCATCACGATCATTGATCGGTAGGAGTCGTTTCTGCTGGTGATACAATGGTGATGCTCACATCGCGCGCCGGCAGTGCCATCATCGAGAAGGCCGCCAAGGGCATCCCCATCACCCGCACCACGACGTCCTGCCTCCGGACCATGGTCACCCGCCCCGGCAGCTTCTTCCTCACCACGCCGTTCCTGCTCATCTACACCCTCTATACCACGACTTACCTGACCGCCAATGCCATTGACACGGTCACCTCGACCGTGCGGAACCAGCCCTTCTCGACGGTCTTCCCCGGAACGGCCAAGTTCGTGACCACAACGAGCGTGAACATGGCCATCTGCATCTACAAGGACGCCCGGTTCGCGAAGATCTTCGGACCGTCGTCTCCTTCTTCCTCCTCCTCAAACCCTACCGCGGCCGCCGCTGCCGCCGCTGCAACCGCAGCCAAGAAGATCCCCAAGATCTCCTACGGCCTCTTCGGCCTCCGCGACAGCGTGACCATCTTCGCCTCCTTCAACGTCCCCGCCCTGATCGCGCCCTCGATCCCGGACTCCTTCGCCCCCTCCCCGGCCCTGAAGCTCTCCGTGGCCCAGTTCGCCTGCCCCGCCCTCATGCAGTTCGTCAGCACCCCGATGCACCTGCTCGGCCTGGACCTGTACAACCGCCAGCCCCCCGGCGGGCTGGGGTGGCGCGCGCGGCTGGCCCGCGTCCGACGCGACTACGTGCCCAGCTCGTTCGCGCGCATGGGCAAGATCGTGCCGGCGTACGGGGTCGGCGGGGTCGTGAATACGCGGATGCGGGCGGCGCTGATGGGGCGGTTGGAGAGGATGGCGGAGGAGGGGGAGGGTGAGGTTGGGCGGGGGAGGGTTGCCATATAGATGTAATGTAGATCGGCTCTGTAGAGGTTTAGAGGAAGGTTTCCTTTTTTTTTTTTTTCTTAGTAGATTTCTAGAGTTTCTTGCTATTTCCGTACTAATTAAGAACTAAGATGAGTTACGAACGAGCTTGTCATGCTTCCTTGATTCGCCTGTGTTCATCTGCTGTACAACTACGTTCGTGGTTTTTTTATTCATACAGGAAACTCTATGGCACTAAGGTTATATCCCCTTCCACGCCCTTACTATTTAGAGGGAGTCACGAATATATGTCACGATCTGGAATGTGCTGTGTTGTACAGTACATGTACAGTACTTGTCTCTGGGATTTCCATCGTTTCTTTTTCTGGTTCGATTTTTTGTTTGTTCTGTACTGTTTCTCATAAAACACACATGCTCAATGACCACCATTCATCTATGTTCTGTAGTATATAGTCGATCCCCAGACTCATCATCATCATCAATCAGATTCGCACAACCTCCCGCACCCGCCGGTCCTTGTCCACCACCAACCGCAGCTGTCTCCCCCGCCAGTCCCCCTCGGACGCCGCGGCGGACTCCGAACGATCCGTGTCCGGCGCGGGCTTGAAGACGCCCTCGCGGAGGGTGTCGGTGTAGAGCTCGTAGGAGGGGTAGTCTACAGTCATCCCTTTAGTATGGCTATATGGTTTCTTTTTTTTCCTTTCCTCTTTCGGGAAAAAAGGGAAAGAGGGGGGGGG
>Ga0207748_1000385_pt1 | contig 32751 bp, 26 predicted proteins | sample HigsolmetaGSP13D_FD_184841 | JGI IMG/M metagenome (GOLD analysis project Ga0207748, IMG submission 184841) | High solid enriched microbial communities from the Joint BioEnergy Institute, USA - SP1-3-D (SPAdes) | ecosystem: Engineered > Bioreactor > SSF (Solid state fermentation) > Aerobic >...
CTTTTCCGTTTTACAATATTTACCACAGGAATGAGTAGCTTAATCTATTGAAACCCGCCCAAAACCGACCAAAGTGGAAAAATTTAGACACTTATAATAAATAAATTTACCCCATTAAAATCAAAAACTCACAATTTCTTTTTACATTTGTCATAATGTTCCTACAAACGTCTTTTTTCTTTAGTGGAATAAATCAACGACCTTTAATTGTCTGACTGCTTACAGTTTCAGGGGATATAGCATTTTGGCAAGGGCTCTCAAAAAAACATACATCTGTTTATGAAAAAGGCTTTCTGTACTCATTTATATAAACAAGGGGAAGTTCTCTGCCTCCATTATTTTACCTTCAACCTCCGATATTCGTCTCAATGAACAAAATATCCCGCGGATCTTACTAGTAATCAATACGTTGTCAAATGCAATTTTCAAATAAATCACTTAATTTCTCCTAATCAATATCAAAAAACATTATTTGGTTGCCCTCGGCGGCATAAAATTCAAAATGGAATTCCATTTGTGCTATTTTTTCGCGTCTCGCCGGGCAGTTCATGATAATATTCTTTATATTTCTCATAAAAAAAGGTCTTATTTGTGAATCCGACACGGTACATAATATCGCGAATATTCTGTGATGTTGTAACGAGCAGAAAGTGTGCATTGATTAAGCGCTGCTGAGTAAGCAAAACATTGAAAGATTTACCCGTTTCTTTTTTTAAAAGGTTGCTGAGGTAGTTCTTATTATAATTGTATTTTTTCGCAACTTGTTCGAGTGTTAGGTCATCGTAACTTTGTTCGATATCCCTCAAAATTTTAATGACGAGCGACTGGCTGCTGCTCAATTTTAATGGTTTATCAAGTTTATAATAACGGACAAGCTGGGTCAGCAAAATATTTAGGTAAGAGGCGGTAATCACGTTATAATATGGCTCTTTATTAAGGTATTCTTTAATTAAAGTATCAATGGTTTGTACAATTTGCCCGTTCTTTTTTCTACTGAAAATAATAAATTTTTTCTGACCTTTCCCCCCATAGATAGCATTCAATAAGAAATCAAAAAGTAAACTATTGCTACTTTTTAAATCGTTTAGCCACGATATACTGATATTTTTATTGCGAAACAAAATATTGATCATAATATCGTCTTCACCCAGTGCCTTAATTTCGTGTTTGCTGCCAATATCCAACAGCAATAGATCATGAGTGCTTAGATCGATCCTCTTGCCCTCAACAATTTGCTGGCAGCTGCCCGATAGCATGTAGTTGATTTCAAAAAACTCATGGGTATGGAGGGGATAATCTGCGTAACGAGGGTGTTTACTGATATAGACTTCTTTATTGTTAAAAAAATAATTTGCTTGCAGCACAATATCCGCTGATTTTTTACCAAATACGTAATCAGGGTAATCTTTCACAAAATGGCGGGTTTTAAACTGTTCGATTTCGATAGTCGATTTTTCTTTAAACTTTTGAAGTATATTCTCTTCCACTCGGATCGGCTCCTCCACATGTAAATATGATACTCATCATACTAACTAATGTTATTGTAACACAAAGCTGTTTACGATAAAACTAAATTGTAAGCGTTTCCTGATTGAAAAAATTTGGTGAGGAGGTATTGATATGGCAAATGGTAATTCTACTAAATCAACGATAGCGGTTTCACTGACAAACTACTTGGATGCTGGCTCCATTGTTGCCGGGGCAAGCGGCCTGACATTATGGGCAAAAGAATTTGGATTAAGCAGTTTGCAGGTGGGGTTGTTGGGGGCATTAAGCGCAAATGCCTTTGGGGCAGCGATTGGGGCACTGATTGGCGGCAGATTGTCTGATAAGTATGGGCGTAAATTTATTTACACCTACAATTTGCTGGTTTACATGCTTGGCGTTTTAATCGTTATTTTTTCGTTCAATTTTCCAATGCTGTTACTAGGCTTTTTGATAACGGGGATATCCGTTGGAGCAGGTGTCCCGGCATCATGGACGTACATTTCCGAAACCTCGGAGTCTACGAATCGGGCCCATAATATCGGCATTTCACAATTTGCATGGTCACTTGGTCCGGCGATCATCTTTACACTTGGTTTAGCTTTTTCTCCACTTGGTCTATTAGGCAACCGGCTTGTGTTTGGATCATTGTTTGTCGTCGCCTTTATTGCTTGGAATTTGCAGCGCAAACTTCCAGAATCGAAAGACTGGGTCGAAAAGAAGAAGCAAGAGGACAAATCCGAAGAAAGGCCGCATCCTTATAGAGAACTTTTTTCCCAAATGGTTAATGTTAAGTCCATATTGTTCCTGATTGGCGTTTACTGTTTATGGAATTTGGCCGCCGGTGTGCAAGGGTTTTTCATGCCGTACATTTATTCTACGGTTGGCGGTTTGAGCAATATGCAGGCCAATTTATTATCAGCCGTGTTATGGATCTTTACGGCATTAACCGGTTACGTTGTTTTTGCCAAATACGCCGATCGTGTCAGTCATCGCTGGATGTATTTTGTAGGCGCTTTAATGGCAGTGCTTAGCTGGGTTGCGATTACTTTTGGCAACATGGGATGGGGCGTTCTCTGGTCATTCGTTCTGCTTTGGGGCTTATCGGCAGGTTTTGGAGCGCAAGCGTTTTATGCCTTATGGGCAACCGAGTTGTTTCCGACGCGCTATCGTGCCGGTTCACAAGGCATTATGTTTTTCATTGTCCGTGCTTCTGCCGGTGTGTGGTCAATCATTTTCCCACCAATTATGAATGCTATGGGATTTAAAGCTGCAGGCACAATGATTGTTGTCTTTTTAATCATCTCTCTTCTTGTTGGAACAATCTGGACGCCGAAAACAAGAGGGCGTTCACTGGATGAGATAACAAAAGAAAGATATGGTCAAGCTGGTTGAAAAATAGATGATTGAAAATAAACTGCATTTAATATGTAAGTATGATACTTTTTATATTCATTCAAGATATTGATCATTCAGATCTAAGTGTTTTAATAGAATTCGAAAACGTTTTCCAAGATATGAAAAGAGGTGAGTGCCTTGACAAATTATATTGCAGTCGATATAGGAGCTTCCAGCGGCCGGCTGATTTGGGGGACGAAAGAGGTGTCCGGCATTAAAGTACAAGAGATCCACCGCTTTACAAATGGTTTCAAACGAGAAAATGGACACGATCGCTGGGATATCGAACATTTAATTCATGAAATTTTTACCGGATTGGAAAAGGCATGGAAGCTGGGAATTCATCATGCGAAGCTTGGAATTGATACTTGGGCAGTGGATTATGTCCTCGTCGGCAAGGATGGGAAAAAAATTCAAAACCCCATTAGTTATCGGGACAGGCGGACACAGCATGCAATTGAAGAATTAACGACCGATTTGCCAAAAGAATATATTTATAAAAAAACCGGCATCCAGTTTCTTGAATTGAATACGCTTTACCAGCTTTACAAAGAAAATCGAGACGATTTAAAAAAAACAGATAAAATTATGATGATTCCGGATTACATTGGTTATGTATTGACCGGCCATGCGGTAACAGAAGTGACCAATGCATCAACCACCCAGATGCTGAATATACGGGAAGGTCTTTTTGATACCGATTTATTAAAAAAAGTGAACGTTTATCCAGAGCAATTTCCTAAGTTGGTGGAATCAGGAACGGTGCTTGGCAATGTCTTGCAAAAGTGGCATAAAAAATACAAAATTCCTGATTGTGAAGTAATTACTGTTGCCACCCATGACACGGCTTCAGCTGTCGTCGGAACCCCGGGTATCGGAGATGATTGGGCATTTTTAAGCTCCGGAACATGGTCGCTGCTTGGCAGGGAATTAAACACACCGGAAAATGGGGTTAAAGCGTTCAAAGAAAATTATACAAATGAATGGGGCGCATACGGAACCTATCGCTTTTTGAAAAACATCATGGGGTTATGGATCATTCAATGCATTCGCCGCGAGCAGAACAATCGTTATTCATTTTCTGAAATTGCTTCACTAGCTGCACAGGTTCCGCCGTTTCAACAGTTCATTAATGTGAATAACACCCGATTTAATAATCCGGACAGTATGATCGGCGAATTAAAAGACTATTGCCGCGAAACAAATCAAAAAGTGCCGGAAACAACCGGCGAGCTGGCGGCAGCAGTATATTGCAACTTGGCACTGTTTTATGCCAATGAAATTGATAAGCTGCGTTCTATTACAAAACGTCCGATTCACGTATTAAATATTGTCGGGGGCGGCAGTAATATTGCACTTCTTAATCAATTAACGAGCAATTTGGCAAACGTTGAAGTAAAAGCGGGGCCATCCGAAGCAACGGCGATCGGGAATCTCCTGGTACAGATGATTACAACTGGTGATATTGCCGATTTAGCGGCAGCCAGAGCGTTGACCGCAAAATCGTTTGATATCAAAGTTTATCGTCCTGAATCTGGAAACAATGCCGAAGTATTAAATCAATATAAGGACTTCATGGCTCATAAGGAGGGGATCTCATGAAAAGAATTGCACAAATTATGTATCTGGATAAGGCGTATTATGATGAATATGAAAAGCGCCATGCCAATCTTTGGCCTGAAATGAAAAAAGCTTTAAAAGACCACGGTGCAACGAACTATTCTATTTTTCTAAATAAAGAAAATGGAGAGCTATTCGCTTACTTAGAAGTCCCGGATGTTGCGGGGTATAACCGGATTGCCCAAACAGATATTTGCAAGAAATGGTGGGAGTACATGGAACCGCTGATGAAAACGAATCCGGATAACAGCCCGGTTTCGCTGGATCTAAAAGAAGTTTTCCATCTAAACTAAAGAAAGAAGGATATGAAAATGAGAAACGAAGAAAAGATTTCGCAAGCGTACGAATTGGCAAAGGAACGTTATAAGGAAATCGGTGTAGATACGGAAAAAGCCATGGCTGCTTTACAAAAAGTTAAGATATCTATTCATTGCTGGCAAGGCGATGATATTCATGGCTTTTTGTTTCCAAATGCGGAATTAACCGGCGGCATCGGAGTTAGCGGCAATTATCCCGGTATTGCCCGGACGCCTGATGAATTGAGTAGTGATCTTTCGAAAGCTTTATCCTTAATTCCAGGGAAACATAAAGTACAACTGCATGCAATCTATGCTGTAACAAATAAGCAAAAAGATTTGGATGAACTCGAACCGGAAGATTTCAAGTATTGGGTAGACTGGGCTAAAGAAGAAGGCGTTGGTTTGGATATGAACGGAACCTTTTTCTCTCATCCAAAGTTGAAAAATGGCTTTACGCTTGCAAGCCCTGAGAAAGAAACCCGTGATTTTTGGATCGAACATGGCAAACGTACCCGGAATATTGCAGCATACTTCGGCAAAGAATTAGGTCAGCAGTCGGTGAATAATTTTTGGATTCCGGATGGGTATAAGGATAATCCGATTGACAAACTTTCGCCGCGTCTCCGTTTAATAGATTCACTGGATCAGATTATTGCGGAACCTATCGATGAGAACGATACGATAGAAGCATTCGAAGGAAAATTATTTGGCACCGGTGTTGAATCTTATACAGTCGGTTCCCATGAATTTTACGATAACTATGCGCTGACGAGAAATAAATTATGGACGATTGATGCCGGCCACTTCCATCCGACAGAAGATATTTCAGATAAATTCTCGGCATTTCTGCCTTTCGGAAAGGGATTAATGTTGCACGTTTCCCGTCCGGTACGCTGGGACAGCGACCATGTTGTGATTTTGGATGACGCTTTAATCCGTATCATGCGTTCTTTAGTCCGTGATAACGGATTAGATAAAACCAATATTGGACTGGATTTCTTCGATGCGACTATCAACCGTATTGCTGCCTGGGTTATTGGTGCCCGTGCGTCGCAAATTGCCCTTTTACAAGCAATGTTATCACCGATTGATCGCTTAAAAGAGGCTGAAAACGAAGGAGATTTCACAACTCGTTTGGCCTTCACGGAAGCATTGAAATCATATCCGTTTAGTGCGGTTTGGGATTACTTCTGTTTGAAAAACAATGTCCCTGCCGGTGCTGATTGGCTGAAAGTAGTTCGACAATATGAAGAAGACGTTTTGTTCAAGAGAAATGAAAAGTAAGGGAGATTGAGGAAATGGAGAAATTTATTCATTCACGTTATGTGAAAGAAGTCGCAAAAATCACCTACCAACTTTATGATCACGGATGGGATGAGCGTAACGGCGGCAATGTCAGCTACCTTTTAACCAAAGATGAGATTGCCCCTTTTGAAGATACCGGAAAAGTTTGGCGCAACATTCCGATTCAATTTGACGGAAAAGAATTAGCCGGGAAGTATTTTCTTGTGACCGGAACCGGGCGCTATTTCAGGAATATAATTGATTTTCCCGAGAGAGATCTTGGTTTGGTAAGAATTGCAGAAGACGGCAAAAGTGTTGATCTGTTGTGGGGATTCGCAGATAACGGCCTGCCGACAAGTGAATTTCCTACGCATCTAATGGGCCATCAAACACGGTTGCAACAGGATAATAACCAGCGTGTAATCATGCACTGCCACCCGACAAATTTGATTGCCATGACTTTTACGCAGCCTTTGGATGAAAAGGCGTTAACCAAAATCCTCTGGAAAATGCAGACGGAGTCTTTGGTTGTTTTCCCTGAAGGGGTCGGCGTGCTCCCTTGGATGGTTCCCGGAACCGTTGCAATTGGTGAAGCAACTGCTGATAAATTAAAACACTTTCGCTCTGTTATCTGGCCGCAACACGGAATTTTTGCCAGCGGGACATCCATAGATGAGGCTTTTGGTCTAATTGAAACCATCGAGAAAGCAGCGCAAATTTGGACTTGTGTCCAAGCGCAGGGCGGAAAAATCCAACAAGAGATTACAGATCGCCAGCTGAACGATTTAGCAAAAGCGTTTGATGTTACGCCAAAGGCAGGTTTTCTTGAAGTCTAAGCAGTGCCACTTTTAAATGATTAGATGGCACTTGTACAAGTGCCATCTAATCATATTTGTGAAGTGTACCACAATTAAAAAAGGAGGACTTGTATCGTGGCAAATCGAATCATATTAAACGAAATTTCCTATCATGGTGCAGGAGCTATTAAAGAAGTTCCAAATGAAGCAGTCAAAAGAGGTTACCAAAAGGCTCTGATTGTCACGGATGCCGACTTAGTGAAGTACAATGTTGTAAGCAAAGTTACGGAATTATTGGATGCAAAGGGTTTGGCCTATGAAATTTTTGACCAAACTGTGCCGAATCCGACTATTTCAGTAGTGAAAGCCGGAGTAGCTGCTTATCAAAAAGCCGGCGCAGATTATATTATTGCCATTGGAGGAGGATCACCGATTGATACTGCAAAAGCCGTCGGAATTATTGCGACAAATCCTGAACATGCAGATGTTTTAAGTCTTGAAGGAGAACCGGGTACGAAGAATCCGACGGCACCGATTTTTGCAATACCAACGACTTCCGGAACAGCAGCAGAAGTTACCATAAATTATGTCATAACGGATGAGTCCAACCATCGTAAATTTGTCTGCGTTGATCCGCATGACATCCCCGCAGTTGCTTTTGTAGACAGCGATATGATGATGTCTATGCCAAAAGGATTGTGTGCAGCAACAGGAATGGATGCTTTAACCCATGCGATCGAAGGGTATATTACAAACGGTGCGTGGGAATTAACGGACATGATGCATATTAAGGCAATTGAAATTGTCGGGCGTTCGCTCCGTGCTTCAGTGGCAGGAGATGCAAAAGGCCGTGAAGATATGGCATTGGCGCAATACATTGCCGGAATGGGTTTTTCAAATGTTGGTTTAGGATTGGTGCATGGAATGGCACATCCTTTAAGCGCATGGTATAATGTACCGCATGGCGTTGCTTGCGCAAGTTTGCTACCAATGATCATGAAGTACAATGCCGATTATACAGGTGAGAAATACCGCGATATTGCCAAAGCGCTGGGGGTTAAAGATGCTGATACATTAAGCCTTGATGACGCAAGGGAAGCAGCTGTTGCAGCCGTTGCACAATTAGGGAAGGATGTTGGAATTCCGCAAACGATAAGTGAATTAGGTGTTAAAGAAGAAGATATTCCGGCTATCGCCAAAGATGCTTTTGCAGATGTATGTACAGGCGGTAATCCAAGAGAAACAAATGTTGATGAGATCATAAGCTTGTATAAATCATTGCTATAGATTTATGAAAGTGAGTACGGACTGATTTAGCTGTGCCTACGGATTTTATAGCTTCAGGTGTCACCGCTTGATCAAGAATTAAAAAAGCTGTGGAAGCATACGCTGAATGAGAAATTTCAGCTTATAAATTGGAACTAAGTATAGTATGAAAGCCGCTCTTTTTGTAATGAAAAGAGCGGCTGTTATTTTGCTGATTTCTATTGCTATAAATGAGCACACTATCCCAGGAACTTTTTTTCAAATTAACTCAGTTCGCTTCCGGGATAATGTGCTCGTTTGTACTGCTTTCTATGGATTTATCAATAAATTTCCAGTTGGGTTACTTATAACTTGGAACTTCCAATGTAATATTGTAATTGTCTAATAGGTTGTATAAGTTATAGATTTCATCCACTTGTTTGTAAGCCCAGCCAATGTCTGTTGCATATTGATGGGAGGCATAGCCATATGTTGCAGCGACATCTGGATTCCATCTCATTTTATACAAGGTATCTTGACCGGCGCCAAGGTAATTGCTGCTGATAAATTTAGCTCCGCCAATGATGGCCGCTTCCGGGGTCGTCCAACCATGTTGATAGGCATACCTGGCTCCATTTTGGACGGCATTGCCATCATTCGCCCCAGTCCCATACATATTATAAACTGTCTTGCCATTATACTTGACCCCATTTGCCAGCTGGGAAGTGCCATTTCCTGTTTCAAGTAAGGCATGAGCAATCAGATAAATTTCATTGATACCATTTTGTTTTGCTGCAGTTAAAAATGCAGATGCTTTCCCGGCTAAAATGCCTTTACCCGCAAGAATTTTTTGGTTCACTTCTGTTGCATTCAGATTGGCGGTCGAAGTTAATTTCAAAAATTGAAGTGAGCGGACTGGATCCGAAACAAAGTTATTCGGATTTAAATAGTATTTCACTTCATTTTTCGTGGCATTTTTCCATGCCTTGTTATAACTGATTTGATACCATGTATAGCCGTCATCCCCTTTTACAGTGGATAAGATGGTGACCTTTGTGCCTTCTTTAAGCGTTTCGCCGACTTCATGATTCTTTGTACCGGCACCATCTCTGATATGCCAGTTTCCGTTTTGGACAACACCTGTTGTATGGCTTGTCAGCTTAATGGCATCACTTCTGATATATCGTTCATTTGTATCTGTTTGAGGCGAAACTTTCATTTGAATATTTGCAAGTTCATCCAGTGAAAGATCATATTTTTTTACAATCGATGTCACCTTGCCATTGGATTGTTTTGCAGCGGATGTTAAATAATTTGTGCTGACATAACCAATTTTTCCACCGATTTCTACCTTTGCCCAGCCATCCTCTTCGGAGTAGACCTTTACAGCTGTTCCTTTATCAAGGACTTCAATCACACTTGCTGACTTAGAAGGCCCTTTACGTAAATTCAAATCTGCTGTTGTGTATTTGGTTACGGTAGAATCTGGTGTTGGATTGGAACTGTTATTGCTGTTATCTTCTGTGCTTGCATCAGGATCTGAATCTGACAGATAGGATGCGAGCACATAACCGGTTATGCCTTTCGCTTTCACTTTTACCCACGGGCCGGAAGTGGAGTAAACCGTCACTTTTTCGCCTCTTTGCAGACTTGCTAATTTTTTGCCACTTGTGGAGGCTTTGGAACGCAATAACAGATGCGAACCTTTGTCCACATTGACATATTTCGTCGTTGTTTTGGCAGGAGTTGAAGTGCCTGCATGGTTGTCCGGATTTGAATTCGCCAAAAAAGATGCGTGGACATACCCCGTTTTGCTCCCGGCCTTTACTTTCGCCCAATCCCCGGAAATGGAGTAAACCGTCACTTTTTCGCCTCTTGCCAAGCTCGCCAAAATGCTGGACGAAGTGGAGGCCTTCGAGCGCAATATTAAATGGGAGCCTTTATCCACATTGACATACTTCGTCGTTGTTTTGACCGGAGTAGAGGTGCCTGCACTGCTATCGGGATTAGAGTTCGCCAAAAAAGAGGCATGAACATATCCCGTTTTGCTCCCGGCTTTTACTTTCGCCCACTCCCCGGAAATGGAGTAAACCGTCACTTTCTCGCCTCTTGGTAAGCTGTCCAAAATGCTGGACGTTCCGGAGGCTTTCGAACGTAAGATTAAATGGGAGCCTTTATCCACATTGACATACTTCGTCGTTGTTTTGACCGGAGTAGAAGTGCCTGCACTGCTATCGGGATTAGAGTTCGCCAAAAAAGAGGCATGAACATATCCCGTTTTGCTCCCGGCCTTTACTTTCGCCCAATCCCCGGAAATGGAGTAAACCGTCACTTTTTCTCCTCTTGCCAAGCTCGCCAAAATGCTGGACGAAGTGGAGGCCTTCGAGCGCAATATTAAATGGGAGCCTTTATCCACATTGACATACTTCGTCGTTGTTTTGACCGAAGTAGAAGTGCCTGCACTGCTATCGGGATTTGAGTTCGTCAAAAAAGATGCATGAACATAGCCCGTTTTGCTCCCGGCTTTTACTTTCGCCCACTCCCCGGAAATGGAGTAAACCGTTACTTTTTCGCCTCTTGGTAAGCTGTCCAAAATGCTGGACGTTCCGGAGGCTTTCGAGCGCAATATTAAATGGGAGCCTTTATCCACATTGACATACTTCGTCGTTGTTTTGACCGGAGTAGAAGTGCCTGTGCTGCTATCGGGATTTGAGTTCGTCAAAAAAGATGCATGAACATAGCCCGTTTTGCTCCCGGCTTTTACTTTCGCCCACTCCCCGGAAATGGAGTAAACCGTTACTTTTTCGCCTCTTGGTAAGCTGTCCAAAATGCTGGACGTTCCGGAGGCTTTCGAACGTAAGATTAAATGAGAGCCTTTATCCACATTGACATACTTCGTCGTTGTTTTGGTTGTGCTTGTTGTCGTTGCGGTACTGCCAGGTTTTGTGCTGGTTAAATATTCCGCGCTAACATACCCCTTTTTTGTCCCGGCTTTTACTTCTGCCCAACCATCAGACACATTGTATACCAATACAGCTGTTCCTTTTTTTAAGCTGTCTAATTTGGCGGCACTTTTTGAAGGCTTTGCTCTTAATGTCAAGCTTGAATTCGAATCAACATTGACATATTTTGTCTCTGTTTTTGCTGCGGCTTGTACACTTGAACTATGTAGGATTTTTGTCAGTGAAACGCCCTGTACCGTTTTTTCAAAAGCAGGAGTGGACAATACTGCAAAACAAAGTGGTATGACTAATCCTTTTTTCATTTCAATCTCCTTTCCAATTGGATCTTTCGCCAGCTCCAGGGTTCCTGAAATTTAAAATTTCATTCTTTTGGCCTTTGTTCTATCAAAATACCCTAAATCCTGTCAAATCCGTCTAGTAAAATTATCGTCTTTTTTTGGTATTTTTTAAGGGGAACAGGCCAATTTCATTGAAAAAATAAACCGAAAGTCGCAAAGTGTGAAAAAATCTCTTTTGGCAATGCCGGGAATCATCCTCCCAGCGTTGAATTGGAAGAAACCCCATTAAGAAAAACAAGAATGCATCAGTGATCATTAGCCAGCCATTAGACTAAAAGACGGTGAACGCAATGAATGACAGCGTTCACCGTCTGTAACTTTTTGGATAGTCTTCACGATAGAGCTTACTTCGATTTTGGTTGTGTCAAATCATAAAGGGTAACGCCATCAACTGTTTTTGATTTAAAGTTCTTTTGAACCCAATTGGTGATCGATGAGCTTGTATTGGAACCTCTGCCCATGGCGCCATTTGGGGCATTGTTTTCAACCTTTTTGCCATTTGTATTGCCATCTTGCAAGGTTTTGCCCATTTGTTTCATATTGCCAAAGGAGCCTCTTCCGTTACTGATAAAGTAGTGGATCTTCCCTTGGCGTACATATTTTTTAAACTCGGAAAGGGTCGGGGCCGGGTCACTTCCTGTAAAACCGCCGATGTCCATCACGGGTTGATCTGTTGCAAGCTGATAAGTAGCCGAAGATTGCGCACCTACCGTTGCAGCGACCCAAGTGTATGTTGAAGCACCTTGTTTTAACAACTTCACAACCTTTTTACTTGTAGATTCAGACCCTCCAGGAGATCCACCTCGTTGCGCGTTTCCATTATTCTTGGAATTGCTGGATCCCGGCATTTGCGGTTGCCCGGTATTGGCGTTGCCGGCGTTCGGTGGTTGCCCGCCGTTCGAGTTGCCGCCGGAATTCGGTGGCTGCTGCTGTCCGGTATTCGAACTGCCGTCGTTTGGTGGCTGTGGTTGTCCGGCATTTGAGTTGCCAGAGTTTGGTCCAGCATTCGAACTGCCGGAATTTGGCATTTGTGTCTGCCTAGTATTTGAATTGCCAGAAGGCCCCTGATTTCCTCCAATATTTCCGCGAAACCCACTACTGCTTATGTTCGGGCCGGCAGATGGCATCGATCCGGTATGAGCGGTGCGAATGGTCTGAATCGTATATGCCAAAGGTCCCGCGAGACAAGCGATGAGCGCAGCGACAACAGCACCGGAAGCCATCCTTTTGCCAAGAGATGGCCCGAACGCAATGGCGATTGCAGCTGCCAGACCAATGATAAGGATGGCAAAGCGCAGCCATGGCAGCCAGGTTGGTGTACGGTTTAGCAAGACAAAAGCCCAAACGGCCGTGAATAAAGTTGCAACAGATAGCGCCAGACGGCCTGCCCATTCCTCGCGCCGATCCCAAAGAACGTCAGCACTGATCCCTATGATGGCACCAATAGAAGGCGCAAGTGCAACGGTGTAGTATGGGTGAATGGTTCCGGACCCGAAACTAAACAAAATGCCTGTGACGAAGAACGTAGCCGCCCATATCAGGAGAGCCGGCATGGCCCGGTCACTTCTCCAGTTCCGGCGGATAACCCACATGGAAACAATCAGAAGAATGAGGGCTGCGGGAATAAGCCAGGAAATTTGTCCGCCCATTTCCGAATGAAACAGCCTTGTAAATCCGGCGCTTCCACTGAAGCCACCGCCTTGCCCGCCGCCATTTCCGGATCCATTCCCGGTAATCCGGCCGAAGCCATTGTAACCGAAAATAAGATCTAGTACGCTGTTTTTCTGGGAACTGCCAATAAACGGGCGATTCGCAGCCGGCACAAGTTCCACAATCGCAACCCACCAGCCCGCGGACAGGATAACAGTGATGGCACTTACAACGATTTGGGCCAGCCTTTTACGTACGGATACAGGCGCAAAGAGCAAATAGATGGCAACAAATCCCGGAATGACAAAGAAACCCGCCAGCATTTTCGTTAAAAAGCCAAAGCCAATGAGAACAGAAGACCATACAAGCCACTTTGTTTTTCCGTCTTCCAGTGCCCGTGTGAAAAAATAGGCGCTGGCCGTGAGTAACAGTGTGAGGAGGGCATCCGGATTATTGAAACGAAACATCAGTGCTGCGACCGGCGTGACCGCAAGGATTCCTCCGGCAAGCAGGGCTGCGCGTGCGCTGAACCAACGTCGGACCGTTATATAGAGGATCCATACGCATGCAACGCCTTCAAGTGCTTCGGGGACAAGGATGCTCCAGGCATTCAGCCCGAAGATCCGTGCTGACAGATCCATTACCCATAGAGCAGCCGGAGGTTTATCCACGGTGATAAAATTTGCCGAATCAATTGAACCGAAGAAGAAGGCTTTCCAGCTCTTTGTTGCTGCTTGAACAGCGGCACTATAAAATGAATTAGACCACCCTGATTTGTTAAGGCCCCATATATACGCAACAGCGGTGAAAAGTAGTAAGACAAAGAGAGCAGGCCGTTCCCAAGCCGGATCCCCAGGCCGCCCCCGAAGTAATGGATAAAATTTATTTCTCCTATTTTTTGATGCAAGTGATTGTTCCATCTTTGTCTTCCTTTCTATCTTGAATGTCCCTCGTTTTCTAAAAAACGTTTTTAAAAGGAGATTAGGATTTTTTATACGATTCACCCATTTGATGGCTTCTCCAAAGTTGCTTCTAAATGGTACTTCGGGCGGCGTTTTACTTCTTTGTAAATTTTTCCAATGTATTCACCGATGATTCCTAAGCATATCAACTGTATACCGCCAATCAGCCAGATTGATGTCATGAGTGACGTCCATCCGATTACGGTGTGCCCCATCATATCTCGTACAAATGAATACAGGCTTGCGATCAGTGAAATAAAGAATATGGCCAGCCCGATGAATGTAATATAACGGATTGGTATGACACTGAGTGACGTGATCCCGTCTAAGGCAAAGGCCAGCATTTTTTTCAAGGGATATTTTGACTCCCCTGCGAACCGCTCTGAACGGTCATAGTAAACTTTAGTGGATTGAAAGCCAATCATTGGAATGATACCGCGCAAAAAGAGATTCCGTTCTTCGTATAACGACAGCTGCTCGAGCACTCTTTTGCTTGTTAGCCGAAAATCTGCATGGTTATATACGATATCTGCTCCCATAATTTTCATCAAGCGATAAAAGCCTTGAGCTGTAAATCGTTTAAAAAAAGGATCAGTTGTGCGTTTTTTCCGTACACCATAAACGACATCACAGCCCTCGTCATATTTTTTGATCATCTCTGGTATCACGTTCACATCATCCTGAAGGTCAGCATCAATTGAAATCGCGATATCTGCATGGTCTTTTGCATGCATAAGACCCGAAAATAGTGCATTTTGATGGCCGGCATTATGGGCAAGTTTTAATCCCCTGACAAAAGAATTGGGATGGAAGTACTGCCTGATTAATGCCCAGGTCCCGTCCTTGCTTCCGTCGTCCACCAATAAAATCGCACTGTCTTTGGCAATGGAACGGTCTTTCATCAATTGGCGCATCACCGAGGAAAGCCGGGATATCGTCTCTGGCAGGACGTCCTCCTCGTTATAGCAAGGAACCACAATATAGAGAACCGGGATTGTGCCATGCGCGTTGGAATGCATTTCGCTCCCTCCCTTTAAGTTTTGAGGTTCATTACAGAAACCTAGTCTAGAGGACTTCTTTTAAATTTTTCTTAATTTCATCTGAATGCTTCGGTAGGAGGGTTGGGAGTAGACTGAATTTTGCCACGAAATTTATATGTAAATTGGAATTAAAGTTTTTATATCAAGCCCGAGCACCATTTGCATGATGGCTTACCAAAATGAGATGACATTTTGATGAAAAAGAAAACCCGGAAAACAAAAACCGGGAGCACAATGTGTACCCCCGGTTCTGTTCCGGCTCTCATGATAAGTTGTATAAGGCAGCCAGCCCTTTTTCCGTGCAACGGCGAGCATGTGAGGGAGGCATGGAAAACGGGCTTTCAATGCCGGAGATCCTTACTTCATTGAACGGCTTACCAAAATGAGATGACATTTTGATGATAAGAAAACCCGGAAAACAGAAACCGGGAGCATAATGTGTACTCCCGGATTCGTTCCAGCTCTCATGATAAGCTGTATAAGGCAGCCAGTCCCTTTTTCCGTGCAACGGCGAGCATGTGAGGGGGGGCATGGAAAACGGGCTTTTAAATGCCAGAGCCTCCTACTTCATTGAACGGCTTACCAAAAACAACCGCCGTAGCCGCCATATCCGCCGCCGTAACCGCCGACATATGAGGCACCGATGATGATCAACAGGATAAACAATACGACGACTAAAGCGAAACCGCCACTGTAAACGCCACCATCAGACATCTTTTTAACCTCCTTTCGAAATAGCCATAACATACTATGTGAAATTCTCCATAAGGGAAGGGCGCTTTCTGTAAATCCGTACATTGCTGAACCTGATTATCACCGGCCGGGCTGCGCCAGTCCTATCTGCTTCTAAAAATGCTGCAAAAACTTCTTACCAGAAGAAGAAAGGAATTAAAGCCAAAGCAGCGATTGAACCGATGGCAATGCCCCAGCCAAATCCCCATCCCCAACCCCAGCCTCCGTAGCCAAATCCGCCAAGATTGCGGGGGCCTCCAAACGGCCGAAGGAACACTCTGTTTCCGCTCACATGATGAATAATGCCTCTATGGATCCGTCCATCAACCGTCCGGATTTGGACCGCTCTGCCTCTGTATCGATGGCATAGTGCATGGAAGCGACGATATGACATAAAAATATCCTCCAATCCTTTAGGAATGGTACAGTATATGATTTTTGCCGGCGGATACGGTGGACAAAACGATCAGGCTTTTTGTGGAATTATCGTGCGGGATTTTGAAACCCGGGTGCAGGGATGAAAATTACATGGAATCGATTTGTGCCAAAACCTTTGCATCGGTTTTGAGCACATCTTTTACGGAGAGGCCGGTTTTTTCAAGATATTGCTTGACGAGGTAGTATTCGGCGCAATAACCGGACATTTTCGGGTAAACACGGGAGCCGTACAAAATCTCCTGATGTTGCTGTTTTGTTTTTTGAATGTCTCTGTGCGGGTACACGTATTGTCTCCATATTTTCTCCATTTCGTCATTGGAATAAGAAAAGGCCCAGGATGAAACGTATTTGTGCCCGAATTTTTCCCTGACTGCATTTTCTGCTAGCCCTTCTAAAATAATCGTATCCAATAAAACATAATCGGCCTCCTCTTTCGGGTATTTTGTAAGCCGACAAACATGGTTATATTCGTGGATAAATAATGATCTGATTTCCGTTTCACTGTTCCGGGGAGAAACGAATAAAAATGATTGATCTTTAAAGGCTAATCCTGCTTTTCCGTTAAATTCATTTTGAATCAGTAAGTTGGCGGAGTCGGACGGAAAAATATAAATCGGGACATCCGGCCCATCCCATTCTTTTTTGCAGCAGAGAAATTCATTTTTTGCGATTTCCCAAACATGAAGGTTTTGCAATTGCCGGACGATCCCTGCTCCGTTATTTTCCGGCTGGTACATGCCATGATAGGCCAGATAGCCATAAATTTCCGCAGCACTTGCGCCTTTAAAATGCGCTTTGAATTTTTCACAAATCGCTGCCGGTCGGTGATATAATTGGCGCAGCCACTTGTCCGTTTCCACAACCCCCATATGCCTTCCTCCATTGCTTTTTCTTAACCAAAGTATGATAAAGGTTACCGATTTCTGCAATGGTACATACGGTATATAAACGAGCCAACTGTTTGGATGGCAAGGGAGGGGTTAGAGTGGATCAGGAATATACTTACCTGAATGGCTTGGCAGAACTGGGAGTCGGCGGAGCGCATCCAGGCGGTTTCAAGCTGACACAGGATATATTATCGGCTGAACATATAGGGAAAAAAACAACGGTGCTTGATGCGGGCTGCGGCACCGGCCATACTGCTGCATACGTTGCGCAGCAGTATGGGTGTCAAGTGACAGGGCTGGATCATCATCAATTGATGGTGGAAAAAGCCAGGAAAAGAGTCCGGACATTAGGTTTGCCGGTACAAATTGTGCATGGGAATACAGAGGCTCTCCCGTTTGCAGACAGGCAATTTGATTTGGTATTGTCAGAGTCGGTGATCGTTTTTACCGATATGCCCACAACGGTTCAGGAATTTCGGCGGGTGCTGAAGCCCGGCGGACGTTTAATTGCGATTGAAATGGTTTTGGAACAACCTGTTTCGCAGCAAAAACTGGCACACATCAAAGATTTTTATGGCGTATCCCAAATTTTAACCGAGGAACAGTGGGTACAGCTTTTTCAGAAAGCAGGGTTTCCATCCATCCATTCTGAAAAATATGATTTGCAATTTGGAGTCCAAAATGTCCCTGATAACCCGGAGACATTAATGTTTCCCTAAACTGGAGGAATGGGCGTGAATGAGCAGGAAGTACTTGATGCGATCAAAGAAACCCCCGAATTTTAAATGAACCCAATCTTGAAGGTGCCCTTCTTTCTGATTTGCGGTGAGCAGAAAAAAGCATCCCCACCCCGTTGCCGGTTATGGGGACGCTTTTTGTTTACAGGAATTTATTTGCTCTTAACCGCTTTGGCATTGATGTAGCCTATCCATTTGCCTTTGTTGTCATAAAGGGACAGGTAGCTTAACCCATTTATGTGGTAATAAATGTACTTCGCCAAGTATGTTTTGTTTACGGCCCGGATATTTTTCTTCTGCCAGTTGAAGTTTTGATATACGGCGTAGTTCTTGCTGGTGACTTTGACATGTTTGCCGTATTGTATGGCAGCGCCTTGCCTGCCGCTTCCGGTTTTCACAGCTTTGGCGTTGATATAGCCTGCCCATTTGCCTTTGCCGTCATAAAGCGACAGGTAAGTGGATCCGTTGCTGTGATGGTATTGGACCTTGGCAAGATACGTTTTATTCACTGCAGTGACATTCTTCTTTTTCCAGTTGAAGTCTTGATATACGGCATAGTGCTTGTTTGTTACCGTTACATACTTATCGTATTGTATGGCAGCGCCTTGCCTGCCGCTTCCGGTTTTCACAGCTTTGGCGTTGATATAGCCTGCCCATTTGCCTTTGCCGTCATAAAGGGACAGGTAAGTTGATCCGTTGCTGTGATGGTATTGGACCTTGGCAAGATACGTTTTATTCACTGCAGTGACATTTTTCTTTTTCCAGTTGAAGTCTTGATATACGGCATAGTGCTTGTTTGTTACCGTTACATACTTACCGTATTGAAGTGCAGCGCCTTGCTTGCCGCTTCCGGTTTTCACAGCTTTGGCGTTGATATAGCCTACCCATTTGCCTTTGCCGTCATAAAGGGACAGGTAAGTTGATCCGTTGCTGTGATGGTATTGGACCTTGGCAAGATACGTTTTATTCACTGCAGTGACATTCTTCTTTTTCCAGTTGAAGTCTTGATATACGGCATAGTGCTTGTTTGTTACCGTTACATACTTACCGTATTGAAGTGCAGGGCCTTGTTTCGGCGTTGCCGCTTTTTTTGAGGGGATCCAGACGCCAAGATACCCTTTTACCTGGGCGTTTTGCGTCCCTTTTACATGAACGGTTAAAACGCCTTTGCTATCTGTGTACAGCTTTTCGTTATGATATCCGGTTGCATCCTCAAATAGCTGGTTGGCATGCCGGGTACCCATGTCCACTTTAATAGTCGTATCGGTTTTCGGGTTATTTCCGATTACGGTTGCCACGCCGGTATTCCGGTCTTTTCCATAGCGGACGCTTGAGATTAGATCTTTTCCCGCCGTGCCGGAAGTGTTCGACTTATAGTTGGTTACTTGCTGGTTCCCATAGGCATAATTTTTGCGCACTTTCAACAATTTCACAATCGTATCATAATACGGCGTATGCTCGCTCATGTAAGAAGCATTCGTTTTGTACAAGTCGCCGTAAAAGACAGTCGGGACGGTATCTTTATTCGTCAAAATATATGCGTACTGGCTCGGCACATTGGATGGCGCATATGTTTTTACCGTGCTTTCCATGTCTTTTTCATAAATATCCAAAGCTTTTGCCTCTGTCTTTTTATCATACAGATCTTGGAAAGCTTTCGGTGCGGATGTGCCGTAATGTATACCCGGCTTAATGCCGTACAGGTCCAGCATGATTTTATTCACACGGTTCTTTTCCTGGTCATGATTATTAACAAATGACCAGTTAGGCGTTGCTTTCGCCGTGCCTGCGCCTGCCCTGTTGACAACAGCGTTTGTAGCAATGGTTGACAGGCTGTTTGATGGCGAATTTTTGCCCAAAGCATTTTGCAAAGAATAGAACAGGGCATAATCCATCATTAACTGCGGATTCCCGTTTTCATTTTCAAAATCTGTCCCGGCACTTTGATAACTCTCAATATAGCTTAAATGGTCGTTTAAATGGCTGCCAAAATGCTGTTTCATAACGTCACCTTCATCCAGCAGCACTTGCTTATCGTAATGGCCTGCCGCATCAATTCTGAAGCCGTCAAACTGATACGTATCAAGTAGCCAGTTCATCCAGTGGATCTGTTCTTTTTGGACAGTTGGATTCCCGTTGTCTATGTCCATTCCTACCAGAAACTGGTTATGCCCGCTGATCGTGTTGTAAAGGTCGTGATCAGTTTTCCCATTCTTTTTCTTCACAAATAAAAATTGATCCTGGTCATCTGATCCGGAATCATCATTTTTAAACGACCTTTCTTCCGATCCGAAGCCGTACCCGGGCTGGGATGCAATATACGCATCTGTTAAACTTGCGATTTGCCCGTTGTCGCCGTTCAGTATATCGTCAACAGATGAATAGCCATGGCTTTTCATGTACTTTAAATAGCCAGGGTCATGCATTAACATCGGTTTCCAATAATTATCCGAAGTCTTAGCGTCTTTTGCAGCATACCAGCCGTCTACTGGCAAATAAGTATCAACTGTATTGATTTTATTTGCTGCTGCAGCTTCATCAAGCCAGCTTGGCAAGTAGTTTTTCCGGTTGTTTGGTCCAAAATAACGGTACGGAATGCCCTCGCTGTCTTTCATCACGCGATCCATACCCTGCCCTTGTAAGGAGGTACCGTTAAAATATTTTTTGTTCCATTCTTTGATATAGCCATATTTTGCCTGTCCTTCGCCGCCACCTTTTGTGTAAGCGAGATAAAGGTTGGCCCTGATTTGCGTTGTAAGTCCTGTTGTATAAGGATTTTTAAACAAATTTCCGTCTTGATCTACGCGTGTGACGTAAACTGCTTCCCTTTTGCTCAATCCGAGAACCTGGTTGGGCACAAGGTCTTCCTGTACTTTTAAACCATTTGCGTGAAGTACGGAAACCATACTTTTCAATTCATCGCTTGTCCCGTATTTGGTCGGCCGGGTGTTATTCGGCCCCTGGTTAAATTCACCGAGGTCATAACGGTCGGCAATGGCGTAGCCTTCCATGTAACGTGCCGCATTGAAAGAACGGTAAGCCGGCGGAAGCCATATATCCGTAATCCCCCAATCTTTCAATTCGTTGCCTTTCGCTGAAAGAATTTTGTACATATTGCTTTCATATGGCATGTACAGGCTAAAACTTTGGAAAATCACGCGGTTATCGAGCGATGTGCCGGATGTATAAGCCTTGGCAGATTTAGGAAAATAACTGACCGAGCCGGCAACCAGTAACAAAGACAACATCAATATTGACAATCTGCTAAAAAATTTCTTTTCCAACGTATTCCCCCCTTTAAAAATGTTGTTGTAACAGTAAAATACTACTACATGATGGGGGAATATTCTATATCATTTTTGCGGGTTTCACATAAAATTCTAATGTTTTTTTCATTTAAGGAAAAAACCTTTGAGCAACGCTGGACACCTCTTCGAAGGGGGGATTTTGTATCCGGAGATGGCCTGAAAAATGAAGGAGGAAATTTGAAGGTTTGTGTCGAATGTAAAGTATGTTTTTGAGGGAATGGGCAACAGGGTTCCACTCCCTTCAGCAATAAAGTGAATCCCCCATTTTATAAAACTTATGAATACATCATCCCGGTTCAACTGATCTGTGCGTATGTCCCGCAGTTAAAAGGGATCGACCCAAGTACGCCAAAAGACAAGGATTTCCATAGAAAACTGGGGAGCAAGAAACTGGCCTGGTGATTTGTTCAAGTTGTCCTTTTAAGAAAAAATAGCGGCATAACGCCGCTATTTTTTTGTTTTCAAGTCTGCAGATCTATGCTTCCTTCACAAGGTTAATGGTTTCGGATCTTCATCACAGCTTAAATGTAAGCGCTCTATAAGGTTGTGATGAAGTTGGTTGGGGGCCGAACGTAAATGACTAAAAATAAGTTCATTGGCTGACAACTGCATCTTGTTCAATTATAATGGAATAAAGATTCCTAAAAGGTGAAACGATGTGCTTAATGGATGTTACAAATTGGAAAGTAGATGAAAAAAGGCAGGTTTCAGGAACAAGAGAGAAATATTGGTTAGTTCATCCGGAGACTGGCCAACATTTTCTATTGAAAATTCCCAAGGAAAACACGGGAGAAGCTTGGGCGGAGAAAGTAGCATCTGACGTGGGGAGAGCAATCGGCCTCTCCACAATGGATGTGCAACTGGCTAAGAAAAATGGAAAAGTTGCCACACTGGCGAAAAATTTTATAAGCAAACAAGAAGAGCTATTTGAAGGTGGAGATTTATTTTTCAATATCGCAGAGGATTTTGACAGATATAGTCTTAAGCATTACCACTTTTTTAATATTATGCGTGTTCTGTCAGAATTTAAATTGAACCGTGATTTCATTGGAATTATTGTATTTGACGCCTTAATTGGAAATCAGGATAGACATTGTGACAATTGGGGAATTATATATGATAATAATGAGTATAGAATCGCCCCTGTTTATGATAATGGCGCTTCTCTAGGATTTCAATTGAAAGAAAACAGAATCCGTCTAATGGACAAAGATTGCAATATGTTTAAAGCTTTTAGCAATCGTAGTTATTCCTTGATAGGCTTGCCTGAAAAAAAGAAGCCGCGCTTTCTTGATTTATTAACAGTGATCAAACAATATTATCCTTTAGAGACCAAAGAATCGATAAATTCATTAAATAAAATAAACTTGCAGATGCTTCAGGAAATCGTAGACTCCATACCGGAAAAAGTGATGGGACCTGTATACAAAAAGTGGGTAAAAAAGTTACTCCTCTATCGTAAAGAATGGCTCTTGAACTGGTACAAAGGAGGTGCTTGAATGCAAAAAAATCCATGTGTCTTATGGCTGATCTGGCAAAATCAGAAGACAAGGCAGCGTTATCATATTGGCAATTTATTTCATGAAAATGGAAAATACATTTTTTTATATGAATTAAGCGGGAAGCGCAGAACCTTAAAAGAGGCTTTGGAAAATGGATATAAACCGCATCTGTCATTTCGTAATCTAAATAAGACATACGTTTCTGATCGCTTATTTGGACCATTTGAACGGCGGTTACCGGATAAAAGGAGACCGGATTTTGATAAGATTTTAAAAAATTATGGGCTGCCTCCGGATTATACAGAAATGGATTTATTGCGGGCTACTGGTGGACGGCTGGCTACTGATCCGTATGAATTTGTTGCCCCGATTCGTGTTTTTGAAGACCGGTTTAATTTTGACTTTTATATCGCGGGGTGGCGCTACTATGACGGAGAAAAAGTCATTAATCAGTTGAAAGAAGGCGCGGCTGTGCGTTTTCAATTGGAGCCTTCAAACAAGGAAGATGAAAAAGCTGTAATCGTTTTGTCAGAAAAAGGGGAATATAAATTAGGATATATTCCGGCTTTCTATAGTGGCTTTATGTATGAGATGATGGAGGAACATTTCGTTTATGAAGCAAGAATTGAAAAAGTGAGCCCTATGGCAAGGCCGCAATCAAAGGTAAGTATTTCAGTTACCGGATGTTTGGCGAACGGTTTTTTCGTAAAAAATGGCGAAAATGTTGAATCAGTACATGTGCTTGTTTAAAAACAGCTTACTCTGTATAATCGTTTCCCGTATACATTACTAGGAAATGGTGTTTCTGGATTGAGCCGGAAGATGGGTATTCTTGGCGGTGTGTCTAGCCGTTAGCCTTATTGATTCACCATAGCATGAACTTCTGCAACTGAATGCATTCCGTGAAGTGACATGCATATGGCCTGTTATCATGAGAATGAATCGATCGGCTGTGTGCTCCATGCCCATCCAAAGGAATCTTTCGTTTTTGCGACTTTGGGAATGGATATGCCGAATTTAACTGAGGCTACACAAAAGCTCGGAAAAATCCCAACGTTGGAATACCGCCCGGCAACAACAGTAGAACTGGCAGAAACTGTCCGAAAGCACATTATCTCGTTAGGGGAAAAAGTAACACCGGCAGCCATGCTGCTCAATAGGCATGGTATCCTGATTACAGATGAAACCCTGCACAAAGCCTATGATATGCTTGAGAGAATTGAGTATAACGCATATGTTGCAAGCAAAGCCCTTGTCTTTGAAAAATTGGGCATCGCCGCAATCCCTGATGAGGTCTCTGCTCATTAAGACTGGACCATGCCCAAACAAAACAAAAATCGAAAATCAGCTCTTCCTATGGCAGCTGGCAGGCGATCCATAGGGAGAGCTTTTTATATGAGTATCGTAACACATAAAGGGGAGGAGCGGAACATTATCTAATTGGTTTTTTGGTAAGTATGTACTCGAAGTCGAAGGGGTAGATGAATGGAAAAAAGGGAAGACACTCTACTGTACACCGTGAAATGAACATCTAGAGAGAGGTCTTCCCATGGATATAATATCACGAATTGCTGGATTTGGAAAGGATACAAAGAGTCTTATCGAATTTGAAGAACATTCTGATCCAGGAGACTCTGGAATGGGGAAAATGAGAAATCTGCCAAAGATGGATCTTTGGCAGATTTTTAGCAGGGGGGTCAATTTTTCTCCAACCAAACGAGTGTTGGGCAGGGAGCCCCGTCAGGTTTGTCAATCGTTGCTTCACGATGATCTATGGGTTTGTTCTTTCATAATATGATCTAATCGGGATAACCCTTTTTCTGCAGTATGCATCATCTCGTCAAACAATTCCTGCACTGTCGGAATCGTATGAATAAGGCCGACGACCTGTCCGGCCCAAGCATAACCTTTTTCTTCATTCCCGTCATAAATATAGTTGCAATTTGCGCTACCGCTAATCATCTCTTTCAGGCCTTCGTAGGATGCCCCTTCCTGTTCACGTTCCATAATATTCAAGGCAAAGCGGTTTTTCAAGACCCGGCCCGGTGCCCCTAATGTTCTCTTAATCACTACTGTATCCGTTTCTTTTGCATGCACGATTGTTTGTTGATATTTCTCGTGTGCATGAATACATTCTTTGGTGGCAATAAAACGGGTCCCCATTTGAATTCCTTCTGCGCCAAGAGCAAGGGCAGCCAATAATCCACGCCCGTCCCCAATGCCCCCGCCGGCGATTACAGGAACGGATACTTCGTCTGCAACCCGGGGAATGAGCACCATGCCGCCAATGTCGTCCCGGCCTAAATGGCCCCCGCCTTCCTGACCAACAGCGATCACAGCATCAGCGCCTAATTGTTCGGCTTTTTGTGCTTGCCTGGTTCCAGCCACAAGGACAAGTGTACGAATGTTTTCTCCTTTGATCCTTTCAAAGACCGGTTGTGGGTTACCGCCACTGATAGAAATGGCTGGCACCTTTTCATCAATGGCCACTTCAAGCAATTCCTCGTACCGGCCGTTATACCTTGCAATTGCAAAGTTTACGCCGAAGGGCTTGTCGGTTAATTTTCGTACTTTGTGTATTTCATTGCGGAGTTTTTCAGGTGTTCGCAACGTTGCGGCAGTAATTTGCCCCAGGCCTCCCGCATTGGAAACAGCAGCAGCTAATTCCGCATATCCGAGATAAGCAAGGCCTCCTTGGATAATGGGGTATTTTATTTTTAATATCTCCGTAATGCGAGTTCTCATTTTTACCGGCTCCTATTTGACTGAATTCCTTTTTTCTTTGTTAGGTGATAGCTTTGCATTATCATATCACAGATTTCTTCCTCCGGGACGGTGCCGTCAAGAATAATGGAATTCCAATGCTCTTTGTTCAGATGGTATGCCGGAACAACAGCATGGTATTTCCGGCGATAAAAATCCAGCCAGCCGTTTTCACATTTCACATTGATCCAAATATGGCCGTTTCTTTCAAAAATCCAGGCGAATACTTTTTTGTTTTCTTTGTGGCGCATTAATGTCCAATTTTTATCTTTAAAGGGATAATCTTCATATGTATTTTCCAGTTTTAAACAGTAATGAATAGCGTCCTCTCTTGTTTTCATTTATGACCGCTCCTTCAACATGCTGTTATTTATATTATATAAAAATGTTAGGGATTACCGTCATTTTTTCCTGCTTTCTTAACGTAGGCGTGCTCTATGTAAAGGAAGGACGTCGATTTTTCCCGCTTTCTTAACGTAGACGGCCCTATGTAAAGGAAGGACGCCGATTTTTTCTGCTTTCTTAACATAGGCGTGCTCTATGTTAAGAAAGGTCATCGAATTTTCTTGCTTTCTTAACGTAGATGCGGTCTATGTAAAGGAAGGGCGTCGAATTTTCTCACTTTCTTAACGTAGGCGTGCTCTATGTTAAGAAAGGTCACCAATTTTTCCTGCTTTCTTAACATAGACATGGTCTATGTAAAGGAAGGACGCTGATTTTTCTTTCTTTTTTAACGTAGACATGCTCTAAGTAAAGGAAGGACGCCGAATTTTCTCGCTTTCTTAACGTAGATGCGGCCTAAGTAAAGGAAGGACGCCGATTTTTCCTACTTTCTTAACATAGGCGTGCTCTATGTTAAGAAAGGTCATCGAATTTTCTTGTTTTCTTAACGTAGATGCGGTCTAAGTAAGGGAGGGACGCCGAATTTTCTCACTTTCTTAACGTAGACATGCTCTATGTAAAGGAAGGACGCCGAATTTTCTCGCTTTCTTAACGTAGACGGGTTCTATGTTAAGGAACAGCGCCGTTTATTCGTATTTTTTGCTTTATATTGGTTTGAGTGGCGAAACTTTTTCAGCGTTCATCCTTCCTTTATCGTATTGTTGTTATTTTATTTTTCTTTGCGTCACGATTCCTGATGCAATCGGAATTCCGATGCCAATGATTATGATGGGTAAAAACCATTTACCAAAACCGTTATCCCATCCCATTGCAATCCCAATGGACTCCAATAAGATGAGGGCAAAGAAAATCAGACAGATATTTTTCAATTGATTTAGCAGTTTCCGGCTATGCACATAAAATTGTTTTGCATTCAATGCATTTAATCGTTCAGGATAATTATAAATATGAGGGAATTTTTCCAAAACCTGCATCAATAGCGCAAGGATTGCCCCCACGCCGGGTAAAATCAAAAGTTCCCATTTTGATCCCCAACGATCAACTCTACCGGCGGCATCATAATGTCCGGGGACTTTTTCCGGAAGTTTTCCCCAAACGCTGGCCAGAAAAATAATCGACCCAAGGAAAAATAAATAGCCAATGATGTCCCAAAACCATTCGCTTTTTGTCTTGGGAATTTTCAATTTGGGCCGCTTCCGGGAGTTTGGCATGCCATTTCCCCTCCAATCCAGTTTAAAAATTTTTTGTATACGACAGCGTCTCCAAGTGCAAGCTTTTTTACATTCCATGCCATCTTTATTTATATACGACAAAAGCAGCCAAATTCCTTATCAAATTTGAAATTGGTTTTTTTATCCGGACTTCTCTCTAGAGCGGGTTGTGTATGGTAAACTAATGATGTCTTTGCCACTTTGAACGGGATTCCAGTTTTCACCATTTGAGTCCATATGAAAAGAAGGGGAATAAAAATTGAAAATGAACCGAACAGGCGCATGGTTTCTACTACTATTCTTAATGCTCTTTTGCAGCGGTTGCGGCCAAACCCAACCCGCTAACAGCCAGCCGGCAAAAGAAAAGCAGGTTCAGCAGGTAAGCACGGAAAAATCAGAGAGTAAAGCAGACAGCAAAACTGTTAACAAGACAGACAGCCATCATAAAAGTACTGCATCACTTCCAAAAGGAAAACTAAAGGTTTATTTTTTTGACGTCGGGCAAGGGGACAGCATCCTCATCCAAACGCCAAAAGGAGAAAATGTGTTAATTGATGGCGGGAATAATGACAAAGGCGATGATGTTGTCCGGTATCTTCGCCAGCTGCATGTCAGCCAATTGGATGATGTGATTGCCACCCATCCGGATGCCGATCATATCGGGGGCCTGGATACGGTCCTGGAAAACTTAAAAGTAAAAAATGTATATGCGCCGCGGGTCGTGAATACAACCAGAACCTATGAAGATTTTTTGCTGGCCGTGAAAAATAGCAGGCTTAAAATCAAACAGGCAAAAGCGAATGTGGATCTGGGGCTGCAGGGGGCATCGATGAAGTTTGCCGCGCCTGTAAAAGATTATCACGAAGAGATGAATGACTGGTCGGCTGTTGCAAAACTCTCCTATGGGGAGAAAGGCACTTTTCTATTCACGGGAGATGCCCCTATCCGTTCTGAAGAAGAAATGATTGCAACGCACCAAGATCTTTCATCCCAAGTATTAAAAGTGGGGCATCACGGTTCAAAGACTGCTACAAGTCAGGCGTTTTTGGACGCCGTAAAACCGAAGTACGCGATTATTTCGGTAGCGAAGGTGAATTCGTACGGGCTTCCAAATGACGAGGTGATCAATCGTTTAAAGTCGAATCATATTCAAATTTTCCGGACAGACGAAATGAAGACCATTTTAGCGGTGACCGATGGGAAGTCTATTGAATTCCAGCCGGTTCCGTCTTTAACGCCGAATCATTCGTCTTCGGAAGCGGGAAATGCAACGGCTTCCGGCAAGGCTGCTCCGCCAGTAAAGCAGCCATCCCAGCAAGCCACTTCTAACGGGACATTACAGGCGAAGCTTGATGATCCAACGCCGCAGCAGTATAGTAAAATCAATTTAATGGTTACAGGTTTGACAGGCGCAACGTATCAGGCCACTTTTCATTATAAAAGCAAAGACACCGTCTATCGGGGAACGGTAGGGACGCCGCTTTCGGTTCGAATCAGCAGAGCGGCTCCTGGTTATGAGGTGCGGATTGATATAAAAGCTGTTGTAAAAGGGAAAACATATACCACCCATACTTCTTTTACCCCGCAATAAAGGAGGCCATTTTTGATGAAATATATTGTAGATCGGATCGAAGGGGAATTTGCTGTTTGTGAAAAAGAGGACCGGACGACTGTGGATATCCGTCTAAGTAAGCTCCCATCCGGTGTCAAAGCCGGAGACGTTCTCGTCGTCGAAGATGGAACACTGCGCATTGACAGGCAACAAACAAAGGAACGAAAAGCCCAAATCGAAAAATTGGCGGATGAACTATTTGAGTAGGCAGCAGGGGGGGAGGATCTATCGGGATGCCGATTGGGCGTATAGCTATATCCAAATAGGGTTTGTACTGCCCAACTTTTATAATAAAGAGTACACGGGAATCTATGTGTCCCATTAACTTTTACGATCTGCAAAGAAGGAGGATTGGTAAAGTACTGGAATGTGAAAAAAATAAGGGCATGCCCCGGCCGAGTGACCGGCTTTTAGGCACGCCCTTATTCCTATCATGATTATTTTGCTTTCACCGCTTTTGCGTTGATGTAACCAACCCATTTCCCTTTGCCATCGTACAGGGAAAGATAGGTGAGGCCATTGCTGTGATAATAGGCATACTTGGCAAGGTAGGTTTTATTGGCAGCTTTGACATTTTTCTTTTTCCAGTTAAAGTTCTGGTATACAGCATATTTGCCGTTTGTCACTGTGACATACTTGCTGTAAGGAATTCCGGCACCTTGCTTACCTTGTCCGGTTTTTACAGCATGCGCGTTGATATATCCGGCCCACTTTCCTTTGGCATCATAAAGTGAAAGATAAGTTGAGCCATTTGTATGATGATAGGCATATTTGGCAAGGTAGGTTTTATTGGCAACTTTGACATTTTTCTTTTTCCAGTTAAAGTTCTGGTATACAGCATATTTGCCGTTTGTCACTGTGACATACTTGCTGTAAGGAATTCCGGCACCTTGCTTACCTTGTCCGGTTTTTACAGCATGCGCGTTGATATATCCGGCCCACTTTCCTTTGGCATCATAAAGTGAAAGATAAGTTGAGCCATTTGTATGATGATAGGCATACTTGGCAAGGTAGGTTTTATTGGCAGCTTTGACATTTTTCTTTTTCCAGTTAAAGTTCTGGTATACAGCATATTTGCTGTTTGTCACTGTGACATACTTGCTGTAAGGAATTCCGGCACCTTGCTTACCTTGTCCGGTTTTTACAGCATGCGCGTTGATATATCCGGCCCACTTTCCTTTGGCATCATAAAGTGAAAGATAAGTTGAGCCATTTGTATGATGATAGGCATACTTGGCAAGGTAGGTTTTATTGGCAGCTTTGACATTTTTCTTTTTCCAGTTAAAGTTCTGGTATACAGCATATTTGCTGTTTGTTACTGTCACGTACTTGCCATAATTTATGGCATTCCCTTGTTTGCTGGTTAGCTCATATTTTACAGTCACCATTTTCACGCCGGCAGTATTAGCCTTCAAGCTGTAGCTGTACGATTTTGAAGACGGGGTATAGTGATTTACTTTTGGTAAAGACACTTTTGCGGTGTTGCCGACAGTTGTTCTAACAATTGTATTTGGTGTAATCGGTTCACCCGTTTTCGCATCTACATACTTGATTACTGTGGTTTGTCTGGATACATCGTTGACAGCATCCCTATAAAACTTCAGTGACTGCAAAGCATAGCCGCGGTCATCAAATAGCCCCTGGTTATCCCAAGATGTACCGCCCCAGGCAGGATTGCCGTTGTAATACATTTTGCTGTCTGGGAAATAACCGACAGCACCTGAGCTGGCCCAGCCTGTCCCGTATTTTTCAGCAGCATCTTTATTCGCCTTCCAATTATCCCAGCCAGCGTAAACCGGAATCCAGGCCGGCTCCCAGTAGAATGCCCCGAGGCCGTTTTGCTGGCTCATCAGTGTACTGTATAAACTTGTCAGTGCGTCTACCTGGCCTTGTGGGCCTACCGGGAAAGCATTTGTGTTTTGCCAATTGCTTTGCTCTTCGCCGATTGAATTTGGTGTCCCGTCAGCATCTTTCAAGCTGTTTACCCAAGCTGTTTCCATCACGGCAAACAGTTTGCCGTAGCTGGCGGCCAGTTTTTCCACCTTCGTTAAGGTTTCTGGTGTGTTGGCTTTTGCCGTTACAGACCAGTATGGATAGTATGACGATCCAAGCACATCATAGTCGACACCATCACGTTTCCATGCATTCATAATGTCTGTATACTTTTGCACATCCGGTGTTTCAATGTGTAAAGTGACTAAAGCGTTCGGTACAGTATCGCGAACAGCTTTGATGCCGGATTTGATATAACTGTCAACCCGGGCTGATTTTGTTTTATTATTCCAAATGCCGGTGTATGATTCTCCTGCGTCACGGTTCGTCGTTACGCCCATCATGCCGTTGGTGATCTCATTGCCGACCTGCACCATCCCAACATCCGCGCCTGCGTTCTGGAATTTTTTAATGGTGCCGCTTGTAAAATCGTAAACATCTTTCTGTAACTGGGCGTCACTGTGCCCCCGCCATGCTTTCGGCAAAATTTGCTGCGCCGGGTCTGCCCAGAAATCCGAGTAGTGAAAGTCCAGCAAGATTTTCATCCCGTATTGGGCAGCTTCCTTGGCAATCGCCAGTTCGTGTTCAACGTCACACTGCCCGCCGCCGTAAATTGCGCCAGTTGAACTTTTTGGATCGTTCCAAATCCGTAATCTGATATAGTTCACGCCGTTATCATGGAGAATTTTTAAGAGGCTTTCCCGATTGCCGCTAAAGTCGTAATATTTTACGCCGGCTTCTTTCAGCGCTTCATAAGATGAGATATCCACGCCGCGAATCGAGTCGGAGGACATATTTGTTAACTTGTTAATTGTAACAGTCTGTGCTTTTAAGCCGGTGTCCGCCCCGGTTTCAAACGGGTCTGCTTGTGGAGCAGGGGCCGTTGTGCCTGTATTGCCACTCGTGTTATCACTGCTGCCATCATCTGTACCGGTTAATAACTGCTTAAAAGCTGTGAGCGATTGGAGCGGATTGCCCAAGTCATCAAATAATGCCTGGTTATCCACTGAACTCGCGCCTGCCCATTGATCGGCGCCATCAACATATCCGGCTGCCGCCGTTGTTGCCCAGCCTGTCCCGTATTTTTCAGCTGCGTCTTTATTGTGCTGCCAGTGGGTGCCACTATTGCCGGCTTCCACTGCAATCCACACAGCATTGTCGTAAAATGCACCGCAGCCAGCAGTGTTATTTCCATCTGCCGTGATTGCGCTGTAAAGATTGTGCAGATAAGTTGCCTGGCCTTGGGGGCTGACTTCGCCAATTCCATTTTTCAGAATGTCGGAAGCTGTTGACCCGTTGCTTTCCCCGTCTGAATCCTGGTCTGTAAAGGGATAGCTGACACTTAATACTGCGAATTTTTTGCCGGCTTGTTTTGCCGCTTCCATGGCCCCTTTGATATCAGAAATTGCATCCCATGCCGCATATACATTGGCACCCAAAATATCATAATCCACATTTGCACTTTTTAGGTTGTTCGCAATGGTTGTAAACCAGTTTGAACCAGGCTCGGCATAGGCCAATGCAATTTGGATGCTACTGTCAAATGACCGGATTTCTTTCGTTACAGCCGCCAAAATATCGTTGCCAGTTGCCATGTCCTGGCTCAAAAAATTTTGGGCTAAGTTGCTTCCCACTGTAACCATATCAGGTGTTACATTGTTGCTTTTTAATTTGTTCAAGGATTCGCTTATATAGCGAACAGCCGTATCTTTTAAGTTATCCGTTGCCCATCCTTTGGGAAGTTTCTGGTTATTTTTGCTTGTGTAAAAATCTGAGAATAAGAAATTAATATTGACTTTCAATCCTGCTGACTTGGCTGCCTGTGCAGTTTTAACGGCGTTTTCGAGCGTCGGGTTCCCGCCGCCGTATGATTTGCCTTCATCATTTGCAGGATTCACGGCAACGTATGTGTAAAATTTTACTCGACGGGGCATATGAGTGGAAAAAAATGGGAAGACGCTCTATCATCTAATTGTACACTTCAAGATGAACATCTAGAGAGAGAGGTCTTCCCATGGATATTATATCAATAATTGCTGGATTATTAAAGGATACAAAGAGTCTTATCGAATTTGAAGAACAGCTT
>Ga0207748_1000387_pt1 | contig 32560 bp, 23 predicted proteins | sample HigsolmetaGSP13D_FD_184841 | JGI IMG/M metagenome (GOLD analysis project Ga0207748, IMG submission 184841) | High solid enriched microbial communities from the Joint BioEnergy Institute, USA - SP1-3-D (SPAdes) | ecosystem: Engineered > Bioreactor > SSF (Solid state fermentation) > Aerobic >...
CCCCCCCCTCCCCGAACTCGAAGCGTCCCCCGGCTCCACGCTAGCCCAGGTAAAGAACGAGCTGGCTAAGCCGGCCCTGCGGCGCAGCTTTTCTGGCGAATCCTGCGACGCGCGGAGTTCTTCGCCCTGAGGCCCTGAGGTCCGGTAGGTTCGAGCTATTAGTAGCACATACCCTTTTCAGGGTCATCCCTTTTTTATCTTATTTCCTCCCCCTGAGTTTTTCTGCGGCTGAGGCTCCGCTCCGTTCTTTACTGTATGTACATACATGTACATAAGACAGGCCACCAGAACGATATCAATCTCGACCGTGGGCTGGACGCCTACCAGCGGACCGGGCCCTGGGGTCCTGGAGGCCTGAGTAATCGACCGTGTCGATCAGCAGCAGTATCAGTATCAGTATCAGCACGAGGTGGACTCCACAGGCTGTTCTTACAAAGCAGCTTAGCAACTGAGCAGCTCTGGTGAGCGTTTGCTCCAATACCTCCATAAATGAACAGGGAAAAAAAGGGAGTAAAAACAAAGCCATGAATCACGAATTCTCGGCCTCGTCACGATCGACATGTGTACTGTACCTAACCAGTAAGAGGTGGCTTCGCTTTCACTTCCACCATCTACATCTTCCTACTGCACAAATATATCGGGCTTCTAGGAAATAATAGCCGCAGCCTTTCTCGGTCTTTGCAGGAAAAGGCACACAAGAAGAAAGCTGACTATCAACAGGCTACCGGCGGAGTCGTATGACACAGATGAGCGAGCAGGTTGAGGAGATCAACCCCAATATCATATTCCTCTTATCTATGCCAGTCTGCTGGCCCGTACTGTACAATTTTTATTTGGTCCATAACGCGTGGCTGGAGAAGAAGCATGAGATGGAACATTTAGACGCAGAGAGAGATAGCAGGCGATGGAAATACGTGACGGTCCCCGAAGCATAGTTAGTACAGCAAGAGCGGACCTGATTTCCTCCTTGGAACATGATGTAGAAGCGGCAAGCGTGGAAACATTCGATAGATCACGACGTGCTGATGGTGTTCTACTTCCCCTTGGGGCTCCAGACGAAAAGCAAGATCACCATACGCATACCCAAGACAAGTCGAAAGACAAGATGGAAGCTTAGTTGTAGCCTCTGCGACGCTTGCCCTGGTTCCGCGGTCTCGGGACGACCACAGCCTTGTTGACCTTCCACTTGGGGCGGGTCTTGTAGCCGGATTTGGTCTGGATATGCCGTCAGTAAGATCGGTCCCGCTCATACAGATATAGAAAAGGGAGATCGAAGGAAACATACCGGAATACCCCAAGGGCTCTTCGGGTCGACATTACCCTTGGACTTGCCTCGTCCACCACCGTGAGGATGGTCCATTGCGTTCATGGCAACACCACGGACCGTGGGCCGGATACCAAGCCAGCGAGAACGTCCTGCCTTTCCTAGTTGGGTGTATTGATAGTTGGGGTTGCTGGCGACGCCGATGGTCGCGCAGCAGTCCTTGTGGATGAGTCTGATCTCGCCGCTGGAGAGTCGAATTGTGACGTGGTTGGCTGCGCGCTCGATCTTTTGTCTCTCACGCTGGGTCAGAGGCCTGCCGTCCACCGTTACCGGTGTTCCGTTCTCCGCCGTCTTTCCTTCCGACCCGTTCGTGTCGTCCTTCTGCAGCGACTCGCCGCCCTTGGCGATGACGGTTGCGAACGTCCCAGCGCTCCGGCACAGCTGGCCGCCCTTGCCCGGATGCAGTCCGACATTGAAGATCAGCGTGCCGACCGGGATCATATGGAGGGGCAGGCAGTTCCCCCTCCAGGCCGTTCTCGCGGCAAGCACACCAGGATCCATGACTCCACCCATGCTCTTCCACAGGTCCTCCGGGATACCGGACATGTAGCTCTGGACCACATCGCCGGCTCTCATCCCATCCGCGGCCAGGATGTAGCTCAGTTTTCCGGTCTCCTGGTTCCGCACGAGGGCGATGTGGGCGCTTCGGTTGGGATCGTGCTCGATCCGCTCCACGATGTGCGGACCGGGATCTTTGCGCTCGAAGTCAATGATACGGATCCTCCGCTTGGCACCACCGCCGCGATGCCGGACGGTGACCCTGCCACTGCTGTTTCGACCACCCCGTGAATGGCCCTTCTTCGGAAACGTCAGCTTGTAGACGGGGCGCCCCTTCCAGAGATGGTCATTGATCGGTCTCCGCAAGTGTCTGACACCGGGTGTCCGCGGCTTGTAGGTCCGCATCTGAACGCCTGATCCGTCACGGGTTGGAGGAGGTGCGAATGCGATGCTCGGGTCGAACGTGGAGGGCGAGTCCTCAGCCGGCGGGGTCTCTTGCTGGGGCTTGTCCTGCTGAGGCTTCTCGGGCAGCTGGACCTCGGTCGAGTATGCCCGGGGGTATACCCGGGGGGATATAGACGAAAGGCATCTGTATGGGAGCTGCAGGCCCCTCAGGAAAGCCCGGGGCTGGAGCATGATAGGCGGGGAGAGTCCAAGGACGTCGGCGTAGATGGATGGAGGCTAGACCACGCAACAGACTCGAGAGAGCGACGGAAGCACCACGGAGAGGATCAAGCTCCGACCATGCCCTGAGACACGCGACGCCCGGAGACGGCCCTCGAGGATGTCCTGGGCGCAATTGCGGTGCGGGGAGCTGTTCTGGCAGATACAGTCGTCGTCCGCATGCCGGCAAAAAGTGCAGCGTCGGGGACCGGGGAGGTGTGGCTAATGTGTCACGTGACATGTGCACCGCCACGGGAGCGCGGGCGGTGCGGACACGTCACGGGGCCGGTCACGGGTCGGGCGTCACGCGCCGCCGCGCGCCGTTGCCCGGCAACCGCTGTTTTGGGAGCGGCTGGGCGGCTCCACCTGGCGCGCGCTCGCTTCGTCTGCGTCGCTCCCGGACGGCGTCGCCCGCTCCTCCTTCCTCAGGCTGCCTCTCCACCCACCGCAATTAATTCCTCGCCCTGCCTGCTTCTTCTCGCCCTCTCCCCCCGTCCTCCTCCTCCGGTTCCTCTCAAACCAGGCCTCCATCGTGCCATTGCTGCCTCTCTGCTAGCTGTGCATCATATCTGTGCATCCCCTACCGCAGCATCCTAGCTCCTGGCACCTTTTCCAACGCGGTCCGTCGGCTGTGTCGTGGGGCATCCCTCGCCTGGAGCCCTGGATCGCCCGTTTACGCGCTAGAGCAGGACCAAACATCACCTTGCCCTGCCAACTCTTACCACCTTCATCTACCACATCATCGAACCTTTCACCGCGTCCTGCACGCTCAGCAGCTGTCCTGCAGCGTCGAACTCGTCTGCTCCACGCTCGAGTCTGCCTACTGCTCCTCTTGCACACCGCTTGAAGCGCCCCCGACCCGCTTTGACGTGGTTCGTCGCGCGGGAGAAGCCTGCGTCCACGGTACCGCCCCGTCTGTCAACAACATCAAACCCCTCGCATGCGCCTTCGCAGCATCATAAACAGCGAGATTCCTGCACTGTTCCTGGCTCTGCTCCTCTAAGGACCGCCAATTGAACTCTATCCCTTCGCATTGGTTGGATAACGCGTGGTGCGTGGGCCTGCCAGTTCCCTCCGGCATCTCTTTCTCCACGGTCTGTCAGCTAACGGAATGCTGCACAGGTAGTTCTGCCTGGATTCTTCGGCCACCAGCAAATCTACTTCTTCTCCCTTTCCTCTCACCTTCTTAACGCGTCACTCTCACCTCTGACGGTTGACCATCATGCCTCCGGTAAGCACCTCTCGACGCCCCTCACGCGTGATCACGTCCCCCATGCGAGGGACATCACGGCTGCCTCACTCCTTGTGTGTTCATGTCGTCGTTGACTGTCTTCCAGACACGGAGCCTCCGTACGCGTACCGCCACCAATGAAAATGACGAGAATGGCCCTTCGACGCGTCTGACGAGGGCCAAGGCAGCTGCTCTCGCGGCCTCAGACGCGCAAGTCCAAAACGCCGCCGTCAAGAAGCCCCTTCAGACCAAGAAGGCCGCAACGAACACGATGAACACGGGCGTCCAGAGGAAACGTGCCGCTCTCGGGGACGTCAGCAACGTGGCAAAGACGGAAAATGCTGATGTCAAGGACGCGAAGAAGACAACCACCAGCAAAGTCGGTCTGACCTCGAAGGCGACCACGCAGGCTGGAGGGGTCCAGAAGCTCACGCGCACCAACTCGTCGCGGACCGCGCTCGGAGCGAAGGACAACAACACCAAGAAGGCCGCAGCCACGGAGGTGAAGCGTCCAGGAAGTGGATCTGGGGTCACGGGCAGTACGCAGATGAAGCGGACATCAAGTCAGAAATCAGTCAAGGAAGAGGCGTTCCACAACGAAGAACCACCTCGCAAGAAGGTTGACATTGAGAAGAAGACCGATGATGAGGAGAACGCTGCGGAGAAGCAACCGGCCAAGGAGGAAGCTGTCGCTCAACCTCAACCTCAGCCTCAACCTCAACAACAAGTGAGCATCAAGCAGCGTTTCGATGATGCCGTCGCCGATCTGGATGCTGAAGATCTGGATGACCCTCTCATGGCTGCCGAGTATGTCGTCGAGATCTTCGATTATCTGAGAGAGCTCGAGACCGAGACGTTGCCGAACCCAGAATACATCGAGCACCAGCCTGACCTCGAGTGGAAGATGCGTGGCATCCTGGTCGACTGGCTTATCGAGGTCCATACCCGCTTCCGCCTCCTGCCCGAGACGCTCTTCCTTGCCGTCAACATCATTGACCGCTTCCTCTCTGTAGAGGTTGTTGCCCTTGACCGTCTGCAGCTCGTCGGCGTTGCTGCCATGTTCATCGCGTCAAAGTATGAAGAGGTGCTCTCGCCCCACGTCGCCAACTTCAGCCATGTTGCCGATGATACCTTCACCGATAAGGAGATCTTGGACGCTGAGCGACACATCCTTGCCACCCTTGACTACAACATGAGCTATCCAAACCCGATGAACTTCCTCCGCAGAATCTCCAAGGCAGACAACTACGACATCCAGACACGAACACTAGGAAAGTACCTGATGGAGATCAGTCTCTTGGACCACCGCTTCCTGTATTACCGCCAGAGCCATGTTGCCGCGGCAGCCATGTATCTCGCGCGCCTGATTCTGGAACGGGGACCTTGGGTGAGTTCAACAACCCGTCAATCGTGTCAATGTGACGAAACTGACATCGATACAGGACGCGACCCTCGCACACTACGCCGGCTATACCGAGGAGGAAATCGACCCGGTATTCAGATTAATGATCGATTATCTTCACCGTCCAGTCGCCCACGAAGCATTCTTCAAGAAATATGCAAGCAAGAAATTCCTCAAGGGTAAGTTCGCTTTATGGAGAGGTTCAATTGTATCTGGTCTGACAGCCTTCCCAGCTTCTATCCTTACGCGACAGTGGGCGAAGAAGTACCATCATCTGTACATCAAAAGCTCACTTACAGAAAGCTACAACAGCTTGAGCAGTTCCAGCCAATAGCAGCGAAATGACCATGGTTCGACAGTCTTCCGAGGCTCGTTGGCCGACAGCGACCGTCATGTCGGTTTAGCTCGTCAGGCCGACGGCAGCTGAAGAAGTTGAATTCAGAAGCATTTCCTTGCCTATTCCTCTCATGGCTGATGGGGCATCTGTTGCATATGTTATGACAGCATTATTATATCCTGACTCGGGGTGTTTCTCTGGGCATTAGTTCCTTTCGATACCGGTGTGGGGGCGCTCTCATCTGTTTCTCGTTGACTGCTTTTTTTTCCTGCTTCTGGTTGCCTTTTGCTCCCTTGCATTTGTTTTCTGACTGCTCATTCTGCTTTCTTTCCCCTGTCCGTGTTGTAGGCGTCGGATACTTCAGGGTTGGGAATATGTTCTTTGCGGCTGTGGCTTTGTTGGTTTTGTCCTTCCTGCTGGATTTACCAGGGCGTCGGTTCCTTACACAGCTCTTCCATTTCATCTCCTTTTCCGTGGAAATTGCTATGCGGTGCGCTACAAACATAACGAACGACAGGCGCTATATTTCAAAAGACTTTGGGGGCGGGAACTTGCCTACTGGATAGTTAATTCCTTGCATCCCGGTACAGCGAAGGAAAAGACTTGAAGGATGGAAAAGGATGTGTGGTAACAGACAAAACGGGTACAGGGTATGAGAGGCTCGAGATAAAATCATGCGCGTTTAGGAGAATCTCTGTTTGTGTTTGATTCGCACCTTCTGCCTTGAACGATGTTTGGCTGAATGAGCTCATTTCGATTGCCGTGTGCTTTTTGGTTTGCCGCTTTTGCTGCTTTTATGTCGCTTGTGTATCGCTTTAATCGGAGTTTGTAAATAGCCTCTTTTTATCTGGGAATGGATCAGGAGTTCAAATATTCTTGCTCTTAAGAAGTGGGTGTTGATGTAGTGCTTCCTTGTGGAGGCGCTGGAGCAGCCGAACCTCGGCCCAGAAGGCTCCAGATGATTAACTAGCGAGTGACGAGCTTTCAGACGTTGGACGGTACCTAGAAACAACAGTGCTTCATCACCACATATGTCAAACATTGAAGGGAAGAGCTCATCGTCCATTTGCTGACCAGTTTCTGCTGATTTTCCCATCCTATCCTTGGTCATTCACCCAGTAACGTTGACCCCTCTTATCTGATCTCCCGTACAGTCATCATCTTCATCACTAAACCGTTATTGCTCCCCTTAGATCTGATTCATCCTTGAGCAATTGGGCCCATTCAATAGCTTGAATTATACCCCATGATCTACTGGATAGATACTATCGATAGATAGAAAATCCATCATGTCCCTTCCTCGTCATCATCATAATCATCCCCCTTCTTCCCCTCTTCCCACCACCCCATCGCCATCGCCATCGCCATCCTGCCCCTTCTGCGCCATCGCCGCCTCGTACCCGCCTATCCTGCCGTCTTCTTTCCTGCCTGGATCATCAGCATCGTCGTCGTCGTCATCGTCATCGTCGTTATCTTCATCGTCAGGCCCGCAGAGCCGGAGTCACAGCCAAAGTCCAAGCCAGAGCCAGACACAGGCACAGGCCCACCTCGTGCTCTCGACCAGACACGTCCTCGCGTTCCTGGACATCATGCCCCTGACGCGGGGCCATGTGCTCGTCGTGACGAGGGGCCATTGGGAGGATCTGGGAAAGGTGGGGGTTGGGGTTGGGATGGAGGTTCGTATCATCCTTTTCCCCCTTCTTGATATCTTTTTTTTGATGATGATGATGATGATCATGATCATGATTGAAGATGGTACTGATCCGATATAATGAGGTAGTTGGGGAAATGGATTCCTGTTCTCTCACGCGTGGTTATGAGAGTTGTTCTTGGGGGGAAGGAGGCCAGTGAAGAGGATGGAGATGTGGATGTGAAGACACAAGCGCAGGTACAGAGACAGGGACAGAAGTGGAATTGGAATTGGAACGTTGTGCAGAATAATGGTAAGTCTTCTTTTTTTTATTTCATATTATATTATATTTTATTCTTTTCCTACTATGTATGTATCTACACCCATATATCCTCTTTCCATGCCCACTCTTACAAAAACATCCAAATTAAATTAAAATTGACAAATTCCAGGCCCCCTCGCCGCGCAACAGATCCCGCACGTCCACTTCCACATCGTCCCCCGGCCGCCTCTCACCAGCGCCGGTGCTGGCGCCGGTGCGGACGCGGACAGGAGCACGAGGAGCATGCGGAGTTGGGTCATGTTCGGCCGGGGCCAGCGGGAGGAGCTGGACGACGAGGAGGGCGAGGCGCTTGCGCGTGCGATGAGGGAGGAGTTGGCGAGGGAGGTGAGGCGCGTGAGGGAGGTGGAGGGGGTGGATTTGGAGTTGGAGTTTGATCAGGGTTTGGATGGGGATGGGAGTGGTGGTAGAAATATGAAAGGGGCTGGTGGTTCGAAGCTGTAGAATTGCGGGTTTTGGGGGGGGGGGTTGTGAATGTTATATTATATTAATCAGGTCTTGAGGTTTATTAATTTCCAGCGGCTGGCTTTCTGAGATGAGATGGGTGATAATCATTGAAGAGATTTCATAGTTTACTTATTGTTCACTTATTCATGCGTGTGCAATAAGTCAGAGTCAGATTCATAAACAGACATGGTTCATTTAATCGTTAGAGGTAGGTACTTTTCATATCATATTCAGTTTTGTCCCTTTTCCTTTTATCTCTTCTTTTTTTTCCTATTTCACTTTTTGTAAATATCAATCAATATCACTCGGCAGCTTTAGCTTCGTTGCGGCTCGCTTTTTCGCGCTTCTTCGCGAAGTACTGAACTCAGATCATGACATGTTAGAGAGATGTCCAAGTTTTCCACACTCAAAGTGCGAAGAGGAAAAGAATAACAGCAGAACTCACTTTCCGCCTAAACTCGTTCAGATCGTCCGCACTCACACCGCTCGGATCGTCCTTCTTCCGTCGCGTACTTATCGTCGTCGATGTCTCTCCCTCTGGCAGTCTGCGGTAGGTCAGGAGGCGTCGGGACCCTGGTCAGGATGTATCTATCAGCTCCCGTCCAAGCACAGATCATAAAAGTCAAATGCGGTTAATATATCCAAAGTTTTTAATACGCGGCATACTGACAGTTGTTAAAGTGCTGGACACACACGCTGACGACCTCCAGACTCGGGTGCGTCGGGATCTCCAGCTCCACATCCTCGTCGTTGGCTGTGGGCATCCACATGGATAGCCGCCCGTTCGGGACGAGTGTGCGTGCCGCGAAGTTGAGGATGTCGTTCAGCATCGCTTCGAAGCCGTAGGGCTTCTTGGGTGCGATGTAGCCCGGTAGGCTGTGTGTGAAATATGGTTAGGTGGCTGTATAAAGAGATATATGGATAGATAGATAGACACATACTAATGCGCCGGCACACCGTCAATGAGGACTTCCTCCTTGCCGCGCCCATCTCGGGTTCCCAGGACCTTCAGTCCCTCGCGGACGCCGTACGGCGGGTCGCAGATGATTCCATCCAGGAATTGCTTATCCCGCAGCGGCGTATTGGTCAAGTCCGAGGTGAAAGCGTCGATGAACTTGCTCTCGAGCCCGTACTGCTGGAGATTGGAGACCAGGCCCATCGGCTTCCCCTTCTCCATCTCCTTGCCCCGGAAGCTCCGCCCATCGATATCCGAACCCATAGTCAAGGCCCCAAAGTGCGCAGCCGCGACGCAGAAGCTCCCCGTCCCGACGAACGGGTCGAGAAACAGCTTCCCGGGGGCCGCCAGGGCCATGTTAGCCGTGATCAGACTCAGCTCCGCATCCATGGAGGTCGTGCTGATATAGCGCCGCTTCTTGAGATCGTACTTGTTCACGATCTCCCGGCTGGAGCGCGCAATCCAGCGCCCGAAATAGATCCTCTTGGGCTCCTGCGGCTCCGTAGGGGGCGCAGGCGACAGCGACGTCGCCGGCGCCATGGCCTCGACGTCCCAGAGATACTCCTCGAGAACCCAAAAGTCCTCTTGGGGGTCCTTGAGCCGGATCGGGCCCTTGAAGTCCATGTACGCGAACGACTGGATGATGTCCCGCTTCTCGCCGTGGCTGCGCTTGCCCGCGAAAGCATCCACCGTGAAGCGGAACGAGACGTCCCTGTACGCATCCCAGCGGTCCGAGGTCCGCCTGCGGACGTCGGCGTGGAGCTCATCGTAGTTGGTGCCCTGGCCCCAGAGCTCGAAGATGTCCTTGGCTAGGATGCTGCGCGAGATGAGGGCCCGCGCGGCGGCTTCATCTTGCAGTTTGACCACGCAGTAGGGTGACTATAATGGTGTGAGTGCTTTTGATTTAGCAGCAAGGTGATACGACAAAAGGAAGTGTAGGGAGTCGAGAGGGGTATCGCAAGAGAAGACGACGATGAAACGAAGATAAAGAAAATATAAAGACAGGGTATCAATTTCATTTTTTTTCATCAAGGAAAACATGCTACATACATACTGGTCGTAGAAAAGAAACTCGACGTTGATCCCCGCGAGCGTTGCCAATGCCTGGATCTCCGGCCGCCGGAAAGTCTCGTGCACCTGTGCGAAGCGGATCAGGAATTCCATCCTGACCCCGGCAGCGCGAGACGCGAGTTGCTGACGTCTATATATTTATCCGCTATTTTGTTATCGGATTTGAACTGGCAGATTGGTCGATGCAACTGCCGTGGCGCTCAATAATTCGACTGATGATGCGCGGACTTTGATCTCGGGTAGCATTTTTTTTAGAGAAAAACCTTCCAAGATGTAGTCAAGTTAACCTGCGGGACCTACGAACAGTGCAAAATAAAGCCGTTTACTGTCACTGCACCACAACGCGCCATCTGGTGCTATTATTAATCGCTAGGTCACTACGCAGAAGACATTATGTCTGGCTTCAGCTGACAATGATCTTCTCGATAAGCTTCCTGAGCTGCCGACTACTTTCTCATGGCCTCCGCAAATCTAAAAAAAGCCCTCGATCATGAGGCTGATAATGTCAACATGTTGACACATACTATTCTATGGACACTGCAGCTTTGTAGTCGAATCAATCACCCGAAATACCACCCATAGCCTAACAATTATCATCATGACAAACCCAATTTAGGTACGCCGTCCCTGAACAGAAAGAGATGAGAGAGATGAGACTGTCCTCAAACACCACCGCTATGCGTCTACAACCTTGAAATGATATCGTGACTCATATCCTTCTGCCTTGATGATCTCTACTTTCTGGTCCTTGGGTATCATTTCATGCTTCAGTTCCCACCCGGCTCGGCGACAGAGCTCGGCGACTACAACGTCGCAGTCTCCCAACAAGTCTATATCGAACCCGATGTGCGAGACAGGCTGGAAAAGATTAGCATCGCCTGCAGAAAAAGGATGAAGCTGGCAAGGGAGCTAAACGTACAGTGCGTGATATGTAGATCTGAGGGACATCGCGTGGCATGATGCCCGGCACCTCCGCAACAGGAGCCACCTTGAGTGACGTTCCGATGACGATGACCAGATCCGCGAGATCGCGGTCATGGTGAATCAGGCGACGACCAAATTCGTCGGGAAGGTCTTCGCCGAAAAAGGTAATATCTGGCTATTGCCTTTTATGTTAGAAAAGCGACTCCAGAACTTCACATGCAGTTCTTCACTGACCTTCATGACCCCGGGAGCGGGGATCTCGTACTGCTCTTCTTCGAGGCTTTCCTCGCGTTCATCTCTCTTGCGGCTCTTCTGGACGCCATTGGAGCTACGTTTCCGTTTCATGCCCTGGGACTTTAATGCAATACGCTCTTTGCAAACCTCGCATTCCGGTACTTTTCCCTCTCTGATCGTGTCAAAGATCTCTTCGCCTGGGACCTTGTGTCCACAAACCGTGCAGGTTGCAGTCGCAAAAGAACCATGGCACTGGACAATCTTCTCCGGCAGCACGCCGGCGTTTGCCTCGATGTTGTCGATATTTTGGGTAAAGTTGGTAAGCAACTTCCCCTTGTCCTGAAGCAGACGGATGAATGCGTGGGTTGGGGAGAACTTCTTCTCAGTTGGAAGGATATCCTTCGCAATAGAAAAGAAGATGCTAGGATCCTCACGGAAGAGGTGAATATCGAAGACTTCCTGAGGGTCGCTCAGACCGAGATGCTCCAGCCTGGAGTATAGGCCGGTGTCTTTGGAACGGAAGTCTGGAATACCAAGACTCGTAGAGATCTAGAACTCGTTAGCGCGCATACTCATTACCAGCCAAAATGAGAGGAGAATGCATACCCCGGCGCCCGTTATGACGATGATGTTCTTGGACTTTTTGAGCAGCTCAACAGCATCCTCAATGGTATTGTACTGCGGAAGCTTCTGGCGCCTCGAGTATTCGCGAGAGATCGCAATAGCAAGAAGTGGATGGTACGCGTGGTCCGGCGCGCCTTCAAGGAAAGCAGGCGGTAGGATGCCGAAAGCTGTGCACAGCTTCTTAGCCGTAATTTTTCCCTGACCGATCGTCTCCTCCACGAAGGCTGCCTTGCCAACCTCATGCAGCCGTCGCCGGTAAGCGAGCGCCTCGTCGAGAGTGCAGGCGTCAGGCACTGGAATGGGCGAGTTAGCGTGGCAAACTTGTGTTGATATATAGGGGCATCCGTACCTGCGCCGTCGCGTAGTTGCTCATCGCGGATGAACTGCAGAGCGTCCTCGTAGAGGGACTCCGACTCCCATGCCTCTTCAGAGCCATCCTCATCTGCCGGAGACTCCGGCTGCGAGGCTTCTTCTTGCGACTCGCGCGTCTTCTCGGGGTCGACGACCTCTTCCGCGTCTCCGGAGGCCTCGTCCACGACTCCCTGTTCAACCACGGGAGTCTTCAACGGCGAGCTCTCCCCACTTGGCGCTGGTGCCAGGTCCATCTTGGAAGCTAAGATAGGACTCTCCAGCGGCCAGAATACTGTGCTTGTTCACATTGGTCGCTGCCGCGCTGGCTGGCCGTCCTGATGCCGGGTCATGGCTCTCTCCCGGAGGAGCGCGCGGATATTCACTTACTCCGAAGCCGGCTCCGCCAGGGGTGCACGCGAGTTGAGCAGTGGCGAGCAGAATAGCAAACATGACATGTACTCCGATACAGCTAGAATAACAACAAAGAAGATGCTATTACAGGTATCATAATAACCCACACTTCCGGTGAAACAATAGCAATGCCATGGAACTTTTTTCAGGAATCCGCCATTTCATGGTCATCGTCTGAATCCGAGCCGCCTTCGATTTCATCTTCCCAGTCATCATCATTATCTCCACCAGCCTGACCGTCCTCCGCATCGCTGTCATCATCCATATCCTCGCCTAACTCCTTGTTCATCTCCTGAACCAGCTCGATAGCATGCTCCTTGAGCCTCACATCCTCGTACTGGATCAGGTCGTAGAGTTTCAGGCTCTGCTTGAGCCATTCGCGGCTGGCAACGAGCGAAGCGTGCCGTTTCGAAGCGGGGGTATCATCTGTCTCTGTAGACTTCGGCGCTTGCTCCTTCTCTGCCAATAGGTAAAGGCACCATCCACCCAGATACCACGCCTCCACACTGTGGTCGTCCTCGAGAATCAGACGTTCCAGCACCTCGAGTGCCTCAATCTCCATCTCAACCTCCATCAGAAGCCGGGAAAGACTTATTCGCGTAGCAAAGTCTGGGACGTTCGGATCTTCTGGAGGAAGGTCCTTCCAGAGCTCTAAACTCCTGGAGAGCGCTGCTCTGGCGTCGTCGTGCCGCAGTTGTGATATCCTGACCGACGCAAGTGTCTGTAGACATTCAGGCGCGTTGGGAGCGATAAGGACAGCTTCTGTGACGAGGGACTCGCATCTGCTTTCCGCATCTTCCTCCCAGCTGGTTGCTGTTAGCGAATTTTCATAGGCAGTCTGCGACGCGAAAGGACTCACGAAAGATCGGTCATGTAAATCTCCGCGACACCACACAGGGCATTTGCCAATTTCCTTTTCTTCTCCTCTGCCAACGCGATGTCATCAGGCTTGCCGCTCTGCTCTAACGACTGAATAATCTGTCTCAAGGCTGCGACACCCCTCTCAAACCACCGGACGCTGTCCACTCCTCCCTGCTCGCTCAACTGAGCCAGCCATAGAAATTTTTCTGCTCCGCCGCCTTGCGACTCCGGTATCGTGCCCTCCGGATCTAATTCGACAGCGCGCAGGAAGTGCTCTCGCGCGGCGTCAATCTCTCCGAGCTCGACGTACACTTCGGCGATCAGATTGAGCGCCGACAGCTTGTTCGACGAATTATCGGGCACGAGGTTGAGCGCTCGCTCAACCAACGGAAGCGCCGCATCTGGCTGTCCTGTCTGAAGAAGGATGGTCGCCTGGTCAAGAAGTGCGGAGGGGTCCTCGTTCAATTTCTGTTTGGATACGGTGCCTCCGACACCGAGGACGGACTTTTCGCGGGATTTGGACTTCCTTTTGTTAGGTCTGGTTTTGCCCATGGTCTGTTCCCTTCAAAAAAATTTTTGTAGAACTCCTAAGCCTACTTAGAAAAAATGAATAAGAAAATGCGTATTCACAATTTGTTATGAAAATGCCATGCTTTTTTTGCTACTGGAAACGGAGCCGAAGCGGCGGATCTTGATCGATTTGGAATCCAAATTTTGGAGCGTTTTTCTTATCTGTTTGTGCAGTTTGCATGTGGGACAGTGATCGGCCATGCCGCACTCCACGGGAGTACTGCTCCGCTTCAGTCCCTCATATGAATCTTTTTCATTCTAATAATACCCTAGGATTTTTTAAATTGTCGTAATTGACAGGAGAGATTCCCAGTTCGCTCTGGGCTGAATTTATCTTTTTGCTTTTTTCTTCGAGATTAGAAGGAAAACCCCTCCATTCCGCTGGGCGGGGGGATAATATAAAACTATGGGTCGCGATGAGCAGATCGAGGAGCGCGAGGTCCTTAATTCCATTTTCCCAGACGAGATTACAGGTTTGTCTCTATAATGCGACTCCGTGCGCCACTCGTCCGCTGACCGGATGTTCCCGACAAAACAGACATCTCCGATACATCATACCGGATATCTATAACTCTCGACGTGCAGGAACAAGATGAAGGCGCCGAAGCACCCGTCCTGATTCTACAGGTCTCCTATCCGGAGGCATACCCGGATGTCGCTCCGGACCTCGAGATCATTGCCCCTCCTAATGCGCCGAAACACCCCCACCTCGACATCCAGGAGGATCGCGCCCGCCTTCTCGAGGCCCTGCAGCCCACGATCGAGGAGAACCTGGGCATGGCGATGATATTCACCATCGTCAGCACTCTCAAGGAAAGCGCTGAACAGCTCATCTCCGAACGGCAGGCCGCCGCGCGGGCACAGAGGGAGATGGAAATCGCCAAGGCCGAAGAGGAGGAGAACCGCAAGTTTCAAGGGACCATGGTGACCAGGGAGACCTTCCTGGAGTGGAGGGAAAGATTCCGGAAGGAGATGGAGGAGGAGGAGCAGAGGAAGCGCGAGGAAAAGGAGGCCGAGGAGAAGAAGAACAAGAAGCCGTCCGCAAAGGAGGAGAAGAGGCTCACCGGCAAGCAGTTGTGGGAGAGGGGATTGGCTGGAAAGGCCGATTATGATGAGGATGAGGAAGAAGGCATTCCTGCCGCCATGGAGAAGATGAAGGTATCTTCATGATCCGGGACACGGGCTTACATTACGCTTTGTTTGCTTTCTGGCATGACATGGATTTGCGTCTCTGAAATTTTTTTGTTGATAGCTCTGAAATAGAAGTCATTACTATTTCAGTTCCATTGACCACTCAAGAGTATGCAAGTCGTAATGATCACTTCTCGGAAAGACATATCTAGTCTGAAGCAGTCTACTGAAGTACATCTTTGTAACCTTTTTACACTAGAATAAGATATAGTCGCATCACTTTCTTCTGGTCAATAGGACCGATTTCTCTATAAGACCATATCCCTGAAGATCGAGACATATACTGGGACTCGATGCAATGATGTCTGGATAACTGACCCAGTTACTTCCTCGCTGATAATATGCAAGAAAAAAATGGCTAGTGATTTTGGACGCACTGCCGCATCTCAATGAGGCGTATTCACTCCAGTGCACCAAGTTTAGAGAGTTCATCCCCGATTGGTGGAGGTCGAGAGTGGCATTTCCTATCCGGCTTCCTGTCCGATGAAGGAATATGTGCGAACAAGTTCACATAGACGGAGATTCTCAGCGACTCTCCAGTTCCACCGAAAGCTGTACTCTTGCGAGTCCAGCTCAACGGACACTTTGAGGATTCCTCTACCAGCTCAAATGCTGTCAATCCTCATCCCGGTTTATGACCTGACTTAAAACCATCCAACGGCGATACCTGTGCCATCACCGTGCTAGTAGTAGCACCGAGTTACTTAGAGTTGCGACCTTAAAAGATCACTTTTCCAATTTCTGACCCTCAGGACCTGCGCTGGAAGTCTCAACAGTCCCACTTCCATCAGTGGATGCTTTGGTTTCTTCCTTAGGACCAGCTTCACTCTGAAGCTGGCTCTGCTCGGCCTTTAATCTTTGTCTCTCTGCTTCTTCTTTCTCTGCCAATTCCCTCTCCTTGAGGACGACGTTCCACATCGCCTCTGCGAGTTTCATGTTCTTTTCATCAGATTCTTGAATCTTCTGATTGACCTCCCTGAGGGCAGCTTTAATCTCCCACGCCCACGAGAATGGCTCTTTCTGTCCTACCAAGCTGTCCCAGTGATCCTCATCCTCGGCCATGACCAGCTCCTCCTCTAACCTTTCGCGACGTACTATCCTCTTCCATCGCTTATCGAGCTTGCTCCTTATAACTCCGCTCAGGAACTTTGGCTGTGGCTTCTTGATGCGCAGGAAAGGAACACCACGCGCATTGACGAGGACGGGTACTCGCCGTCGTCCGCGCACCACGGGCCGCGGGCGAGACAAGATGGGTTCGGCATCTGGATGCCGTTGAGCAGTCGCCTCTTGATGACGTAGAGATTCTAGCTTCTTCCTCTCCTTTTTCGAGAGAGGCTTTGGAGGCTGTGCCTGCGTGAGTGCTCTCTGCTCAGATTTGTGCTTTTCTCGGAGAGCTTGTCGTTCCGCAATCAGTCTCAAGACACGGGATATGTCGTCTTTGTTTCCTTTTGACGCGGAATGTAATAAATCTAGCGCCTGCAACCGCAGTCAGCACAAAATCGTTCAAGCTTTGCGTATAGGTTGATGTACCTCGTAACCGGCTTTTAGAGCATTCGCAGTTTGAGACGGACTCTGTAGATCCTTATGCTTTCGGAATTTATGCCGCACAAGGAAGTTGACTGCTTCAGAGTCAGGAAAGGTCGGCGGTAATCGCGCGCATTGTCGAAGGAGAGCTCGGTAAAGCGCAAGGCCTGAAATGGAGCTTCAAGTCAGACAAGCTAAGAAAGACACTGGGACTCAGCGAATTGTGTCGGGATGTCTTACATGCAAACCGATGGACTCCAGAGCGCTTAGGAACCACTAACCTATGCATTTGAAGAGAATGGCGAGTTCCGGTGATGAATCCGGAGAAGTGCAGATAAGGAACGTTAGCGGTCTCCGCACATGCAGTCGCGTTCACTACTATCGCCCACGTGACCGCCTGCTTTTCAGTCGAATTATGAAATCCACGTCGTAAATAACAATTATGACAAGAAGACCCATGAAACCGAGAAAAGAAAATTACACGATAGAAAAGTAATATCTTCTTTTAGAATTTACGGTATCTGGTGACTGGCGTCAAGAAAGATCCACGCTAATACTTTCCAATAATGCATAGAAACTATACACGCTCTAAAACACAGACGATAAATTCAACTCAAAAACCTAACCGTAACTAACCGTAATACTCCAGCCGTTCATCGTCTGAGTAACGTATCCAATAAACGAGCTTAGAAGGTTGAGCCTTCTGGGGGTTGAGGGAGCTTCTTGTGCTGCGGCAGTGCCATGTATCTGGAGATTTGAGGTCAGAGAAAGAGCCAGCAGAAAAAGCAGGTATAATATAGTACCTTCTGAGCTCAAGGAGGATTGTTTCCATGGTATATTCCCTCTTCCATTGTGCAAGGCAAGGCAACTTCGTAGGGTCGACCTAGCAGCAGGTTAGGTCGTATTCCATATGTACTTCGGGCTCTGGACCATGCCTTTCCGGTTCGCGGGTCAACGCATGGAAGGTTCACCTTCGAGACGAAATGTATAGTTGGAGGGTTGTCGGGGTAGTCAGGTCCGCAGTGGAACTTGACGCTGTATATCCGGTTCTCGTGTACACTCTATTCAATAGATTTCGGTCAGCCGTCCATGAAGGAATACAGACGAGGCGCTCGGAAGACGGACGTGAGGAGGGCCGAGGATGGTCCCGTTCCAGTTGGTCATCATCAAGTCATCCCCGTCGGCCAGGCCGTAAGAGCACGCCTCTAGAGAGCAGAGAATGGTATATCAGTCTTTTGCCGTTTCTGCTACCGAGGAGCGTATACTGACCCGCTCCTTGACCCTTCTCTCCTTTTTCTAGCTCCTCGAGGAGCCTAAAATTCCTGGGAACTTTCGCCGCCATCTTGGACGGTATACAAAGCCGACAGGAAAGGTTGTGGGCGAGGAGGTGCGGCGGTGGGGAGGGGCGGCTTAATTATCACCAGAGAAGAGGGGCAAGTCACCTATCCCACCTCAGCGCATCGACGCCCGACGGCGGTGAGGGCCAACTGCCAGGGACCGTCACGTGCCTCCGGGAGCGACACTGCATCACGTGTCTTGAAGCCGCCGGCGGCGCCTGCTCGGGCCTCTTGGCATGCCTGGAGATGCCACGCCAGACCGTGTAGACACTCCTAGGAGGTATCTAATAAATCAATCCATCTAACATCTGCCCCGGCGAGTCTAATTGACGGCTGCGCATGGCTTCAGGGCAGTGACTATAAACATATGGAAATCCGGCCTTCCTGCGCTCTCGTCATCTTGAGTAGCCAACCACCCCATGGTCAACATCCGCCTCCTAACAGGCACGGAGACATCGCCCAATTTGCAAAGCTGTAGTAGCCTGGGCTGTCCTATCATGATACAGGCGATTTGAGATGACCTCCCAGATTCTGCAGACGGAGCTCTCAAACCTAATCCAAGAGTCAAAGAGGAAGAACTCTGACTTGCGAAATGTCTGACCCCTAACCTAGTCAGGTTATCATGTCTTCGAGCTGACTATAGGACGTAGGCTGCCGAGCTATCTCTCAATGAACTGAAGGCGCTGCCTTCCACATCTGAAGCTCAAGTGGCGGCTGGTGTGTCTTCTTTCTCCCTATAGCTTTCAGCCAATTACTGAGTAGCCAGCAGACTTGGTCCGAAGACCGAACTTCGTCAATCCATTTATTCTGGCATGTCATTCTCGGCATGCAAAGCTCGCAGGGATTGGAATTTTCTGCCTGCAGAGACTGGTGACATCCCGCTCCTTGCCCGCTGAACGACTGAAAGACACGGTGAATGGGCTGCGGGAGAGCACGAATTTGAGTCTGTACGCCTATCCCGATTGACCAGTACAATGCTGACTCTGGCTTCTGTAGGTCTGGATGTCCAGCTCAAGATCCTTCAGACGCTGCCTTCTCTTCTGCAGAATTACTCTGAGGACCTGAGTGGGGAGCTTATTGCAAGCACATTAGAAATATGTGCGACACTGCAGTCCAGCAAAACAGCCGCCGTTTCCAATACGGCAGCTGCTACGCTGCAGCAACTAGTAGTTTCGGCGTTTGAGAAGGTTTCTAATGAAGATAGTAAGTTTAGAAAAAAAAGGTTTCATTTCCTCGATTATCTTTTGCTGACTTCTCCCAGGAAACCCTCATGGTCCTGTGCCTGTAACAACAGTAACAGTGGATGGTGAGCAGGTTGACGTGGGATTTGCTGCATATGACGCTTTGCGGGTGAGGGACTTGTCTACTGCTTTGTATCGGCTTTTACTGATTTCTTTCTCAGATCTTGGACGACCTTTGTCGTCTAGCCGAGGGCGAGAAGCTGGAGTTCCTCCAAATCAAGTCTCTATCCCCGACATTTGTTCTGGAGCTCATCGAAAGCATTTTGACAAATAGTGGTGAGCTCTTCGCCACCCACCGGGAACTAGTGCAAGTGCTGCGAAACCGGTTGATGCCTTTAACTGTGAGGTATATGTCAGAGAGGCACAATTTCCCTCAGACGGTTCGGATTGCTCGAATCTTGCTCATTCTTTTCAAGCGCCATATGATCCTCCTAACTGCAGAGTGTGAAATGGCACTGGGCCTTCTGACCCACTTGCTGGAACCGGACGGAACGGCTCCCTGGAAGAGGGTTCTTTGCATGGAAGTCTTTCGTGGACTTCACGCAGAACCTGGGCTTATCCGACTAATATACTCTCTTTATGATGGAAAGGAGGGACGACAGAACATCCTGAGGGACCATATGGCATCGTTAGTTAGACTGACCTCTGAAAAGCCTTCATTGATAGGCGTCAGCCACCAATCTACTGCTCCTTCGCGTGTCGAACATTCGAGGTCTCCGATGGAGGAGCAACTAACTCTTGAGGCTGGAGTCGCTGGAGTGATCGGCACCGCTGTTACTTCGGCTGATTCGAATGTGTCTGGCATCAGCAGTCAGTGGAGCGTTGTCCGGACACCATATATTGAGCTTCTCGACAAGACTGACCCTCCACCTCCACCCGACACCTATATTTACACCCTTGTGCTTAACTGTATTAGCGCTTTTTCTGAAGGGCTGGCTAGATTTATTCTTCCGTTAACGGTTCCTGACATCAAGAAGCGGAAGCATCACGTTTCGATTTCTGATCGAGAAGTTGCTTCTGCATCTGGCTCTAGGGAACTTCAGAGAACGGACTCTTTCAAGTCTTCGTCTGGTTCGAACTCCAAGAAGTCCCCTGTACCGATCAATCCCCTGGATCTGGAAACTCATCCTCAAATAGAGGAAATCAAAGCTTGCGCCGCAATTATAGCCACCTGTTGGCCCGCTGTTCTTGCAACATGTTCCACTTTCCTCTACGCAGCGCTGGACGCTGATTTCTACCACAACTTAGTTCGATCTTTTCAGAAATTGACGCATGTAGCTGGGCTGCTCAGACAATCGACTCCCCGAGATGCTTTTCTTACAACCCTTGGAAAGGCCGCCATGCCAGCCGATGCTTCCAGCGTGAAAACTTCAGGGACGGCAACGATGTCTGGGACTGATGTCCAATCTGCTAGTCCTGCGGACAAGACAATACTTGGCACCGAGTCTTCTGGTATTGGTTCTCCGGTTGCCATTGATACTTCCCGCACATCATTTGATATTCCTGCATCCCTAAGCACCAGGAACCTTCTATGTCTGCGTGCTTTACTGAATCTCGGGATTGCTCTGGGACCGACCTTGGATCAGCCTTCCTGGTCTATTATCCTCATGACTCTCCAACATGCGGATCTCGTGATAGGTGTGTCTGCTTTTATGGCCACGAAACAGAATATCACCGCCAACAATAACGGCGACAATGCCGTTGCCTCCGGTACGGATGTTCCAAAAGCAAATATCGGCGCTGAGATCGTTGCTGTACAGACGGCAGCTGCTAGGATGTTTGAAAGCACGAGAGATTACCCAGACAATTCGTTTGAGGATATCCTGACCTCACTTTTGAACCTTTCGAATAGTACTGAGCAAAATACTCAAGACGCTACGTCTGCCAAAATCTCGCCTTCTCCTCAGTCGCCGCAGCCTCTCCGGCGCATTGGACGAATACACCGGAATACGCGCAGTATTTCACTCGCTGTAGGAAAGTCAAGAGTACAAGATGATGAGCTGAAGTTTGTCTTGGAAAAGACCAGCGATTTGGTCCGCGCCAACGTTGACCGGCTGTCTTCTCCAGACGTGGGAGCCTGGCACATCTTGGTTGACAGCCTCATTTCAATCATTATAAATCGGGACATCAGCCCTAACCTCCGTCTGAAGGCCAGCGGAGTCCTCAACGACGTTATCTTCCAAACCATGAGACTTGGGACTCGGGAAAACGAACCCTCGCAGAATCAGACACAACTGAGGAATCTTGAAGCCTTGAAATCACAGATTACGGCGCTAGACGACTCACGATCACGCACGTCAGGTGCTTCTTACGCTGCCGATATTGATATTCATGAGCGCGCTTTGGAAACTCTCAAGTCTATTCTGGAGCAGTACGGTGAGTTATTCGTTGACGGGTGGGATCTTGTCTTCGACTTGATATCCAGCGTCTTCGAAGAGCCACCTCCCGGTGAGGGCGAAGAGACAGTTGCTTCCCAGACAAAGCTCAAATCACGACCACTGGCGACGAAGTCCCCGCGACTCATCCGGACAGCGTATGATTCACTACAACTTATAGCGTCAGATTTCTTGACTCTACTCCCACCCTCGTGCCTCTTGAATCTCGTAGATTCGTTCTCCAGCTTTGGGTCTCAGAAACAAGACTTCAATATTTCCCTTACTACGACGTCATTCTTCTGGAACGTCTCAGACTTCCTCCAAGGGCAGATTGAACGGTTCTCCATTGAAAGCCATGTCGACGCTTCTGCAAGCGAGGATACACTTGCGACCTTGGCGAAGGATACCGATGTCCTTGTATCTCGGAACTCGTTGTGGCTATTGCTGCTATTACGGATCGTAGACCTTACAACGGACAGCAGGTCTGAAATTCGGAACAGCGCAATCCGCACACTTCTGCGAATTTTCGATGCGTACGGCCAGCAGCTTTCGCCAAAAGCGTGGCATTTGTGCTTGAACAGAGTTCTGTTTGCGATGGTCGAGGCCATTGAAGCCAGGGTTCTAGATAAAACTGGCACATCGACGTCAGCTAATCCCGACGAGACAAGACAATGGGTCGAAACGGCTGTGATAATGATTAAAGGGTGTTCTGGCTTGATGGCTACTTTCTTTGATCCCATTCTCCAAGACGACCAGTTCGACCAGTCATGGGAAAGGCTTCTCCGGTATTTTCGATCCTTCATCAACGTTAATCTCTTGGAGTTCAGTGAAGCGGTATTCTCCAGTATCTCTGACATCCTTTCCCGAGTGCAAACGCCAGACGTCCTCAGTAAGACGTCTCTTCGATCTGCGTGGTCGTTATGGGCGAATGGCCATCCTGCCCGTCTGGAGGGTCCCCCAGATCTGGACAACCCAAACCAGGACGCGATGCTGGCATATCTGCGTTCCTTCCAGCAAATTTATCGTCTCTTCAAAGACGATCTGACGGAGGAGCACATTGAACAAGTCCTCCAACACATGCGCACTGCCATTTGGAATTCTGTGTCATCGAGATACTCCGTGGATACAGACCACCAATCTGCTCTCCAAGGGCTCGTGGTTGATTGCATAAAATTTATCTGTTCGGATAAGGAGTCATCTCAGCCGGCAATCATTCTATGCCTCGCGGATTTCTCGGACTCCGCGCTGTCAAAATGGTCCGCAGACCAGGATAAAAGCAGACCAACGTTTGTCGCCTTCTCAAAGATTTCGACAGACCTCCTGAGCTGGTATATTGCAGAGTTCGGTATCAAGAGGGACATATTCACGAACGGTTCCCTGACGTCCGCCCTGGAGCATCTGGCCAATCCAATCTCCCAGAAGTATCAATGGCGCGGCAAGGACTCTGAACCGACTCTCTGGAAAAAGGCGACGACGGCATCCTTGAATATTCTGCAGGTAGCCATACCATATGTTGAGAAGCAATACGAAGATTCAACCCAGCCTGAAATCTCACGATTCTGGAAATGCGTTGTGGACATTGCGAATGGGATCGTCTCCGCTAGGGGCTATTCCGAGCTCAACCTGCCCATCGCAACAATTCTCTCCGATGAGGCTTTCGATATTGCGGCCTTCGATCGCCTCAAGTCCCTCGTCATCCCAGCCCTCGGGTCCTCCGTCATCCCAGACAAGCTGCGACGAGACTTTGCCTGCGCACTGTTCCAGTCCTCCCTGATCCACCCTCCCCAGCGATGCGACCTTCCCCGTCACTCTATCGAGGACGAGCCGCTCAAGGATCTATACAAGGTGCGTCCGGGACGCACCTACGACCCACCAGCCACCCCACGGTCAAAGATCGCCTTTGTCCTCATCGACACGCTGTTCGAACTCGCTTCCGCCTCATCCTCGTCCGGACAGCAGCAGCAGCAAGAAACAGAAAAAGAAAAAGACAGCACGTCCCTCCGCATCTCCCTCGCCCGCTCCATCTCCCCGTACCTGATCCTCCGCTCCGCAATATCCCTCAAGTCATACATCGCCGACCAGCCCCTCCGGGGCCTGATGCCGCAGCCCACGTCCGCGCGCAAGGAGCTCCTCCACCTCCTCTGCCGCATGGTCGAGCTACGGAGCGAGCCCGCCGCGATCCCGGACGCGCCTGCGTTCAAGGCAGACAGTGATGCGCGCTTACAGCACAGGAAGCATCTTGCGTGGGTCTACCCGCTCGTGGTGAAGGCGGTGCAGGTCGCTGGGAAGGAGAGGGAGGACGGCAAGGTCCTTGAGGCGCTGAGGAGGATACTGGATGAGGTTGGCGGCTGTACGTACAGCGATTAGGAATGATGGAGGTATGAGTGAGTGAGTGAGTGAGTGAGTTAAGGGGGATGGAGGAGATATGATGATATACCTTGTTCCTTGTAGGAGACATCTGGGCCCTTTTATTGTTTTTATTAATATTATTTGTTAAGATAGACGGAGTATGTGGGAGAGAGAGAGAAATAAAACGACCATCTCAAAAAGGAAAAGAAAATGAAGGAAAGGGAAAAAAAAAAATCCCACGTCTCATGCACATCCACACTGTACTGTACTGCACTGTACTGTATATAGCATTAATCGCATCTCGATTTCCGTTTCTTTTCTTTATCTATGTCAAATTAACTCGTCCCACGAACCTCTTCGGCCTTTGCTTTTCTTTACTTTGTTTACTCCTTTGCTTTCAACTCAAGACTAAAGTAGAGGACAGTGACTCTACTATGCACTAGAGACAATCAATCAAACAGAATGAACATGACATAAAATCTGGATCCAGAAGAAAATAAATATCGCATTGATGCTCTATGTGAGTATGTATCTGCATCTCTCTTAAATATGTATGTACCTGGACACGGTACGTACAGTACATGGTCCGCCAGTGCCAGCCAAGGACCTGCTTGCTAGACAGACGAGGAACAAAGGCAATGAGAAGGCCCGGCCTCCCTTCCCGTACGGCCGGGGGTAGGGTCAACGGGACGGATGGATACCTTGGCTGGCTGGCTACGATCAGATCGATTTCAGCTGTCTTGTCGTTGGACAGTGATGTGATAAAGATATTCCGTTCCTGCGCTATACTGTAAGTCGTGCGATATGATGGTGAAAAGTCCGTTCATATAGACAAGACAAGATTCCGACCGACATCACCTTCCTACCAGCGCCGTATCCGTGTCCCGTTAGTTAGGTTGAGATGTGTCAATTGTCCAACGTTCAAGTACCATGCATCCGTTAAAGCTTGATCTGAAGGAAAGAGATGACGTTCCAAGTGGAAATATCAGGTAAAGGCAGGGTATAGAGCTCAGCAAGAAGACAGGGAAGCAGGATGGTCATATCTTGATACACTTAAGCCGGAGCAGCAGCCACCTGTTGCTGCTGCTGCGGCTGTTGCTGGATCTGTTGCTGCTGGGGAGGTGCAGTGATCTCAGGGGCTTGGCGGTACAAGACGATCTCGGATTGCTTGAAGTAGCGGCGAGCATCTGCAGATAACGATAAGGTTAGCACAAGCTCGACCGGGGGGGTTCGCGGAAGTGATGCTGCGGTTCCGGTTTCAAGCACGCCGAAACAGGGCAACGTGACCAGGCGCCAGGGGGACGGCGGCGCAAAGCCACCGGCCCTGCTAGCGTGGGGGCAGCAGTGGGGAAGAGGCCGGGACCGTCGTCGACGCCCATGCCGGCCCGACGACCCGTCGCCGTAGCGCCAGGCCAGTTCAATTGCCGTCGGCTATTGAAACTGCAGCGCCTGGCAGGGAATGCACTTCCGGCAGGACAGCGTCCAGGAAACGACGGCTTGGGCTCTGCAAAAGCCAGGCCAATCACAAAGGGATACGACGATCCCACTTTGAGAAGCTGACAAAACCAGCCGTTGCACGTAGGCAGGAGAAGCTGCAGCCCCGCCGGACGACGTCCCTGTATATAAAACGATGGGAAAACGAGTGTAGACGACCGTAATGGACTGTCTCTTTGCTCACCTTCATCGATAAGCACCAGGCTTAGATAGTACCGCGTCGAGTACTTCTTGTTCACGTCGCGGAAAGTGGGGGTCAAGTCGAACCCTCCCAGGAACAAGCGGATTGGGATCGTTTCACCTGGGCATCGTCAGTAACGTTTCCTTGTTGGACGAGGTCGCGTGACATGGGCTCAGTCGTAGCGTGTAACTTGGTATATGCCCGACAAGCGAAGGGACTCTGGAACATCCGTTGAATGAGAATGGAACCTACCTCGTGACGGGGAACCGTCCATTATCTATTTAACCCATACAATGTCAGAACGGGCATTTCAAAAGCAGGAAAATCAAAAAAAGGAAGCGGGCAACATACCTCAAACCGCACCAACGTCTCACTTTCATTATACTGATTAGGTGGGGAGCCGGTCGTCTCCCGCCTGATAATCGACAGCTCCATGTGTTTGATCTTCAGCCGCACAAGCAGGAAGTATATCCGGCCAACGATGACGTCCTTGAGATGGTACTTGGACTTGGAGTACTCGAACTCGATGTGCAGGCAGTCCTCGATACCGACGTCCATCTTGATCGGGCTGTTAGTCTCCGGAGGCAGGCGGTACGAGTAGACCCAGATGTCCTTCTCGCGGATGACGTCCGCCATGCGCCGCGAGACCGTCACCCGGAGAAAGTAGCGCAGCTTCACGTTGATGCCGTTGTAGGATTCGTACTGCTTCTCGACGTTCTTGAAGTTGAAGGGGAAGGTCTGCGGGTGCTGCAGCTCGCCGGGGGCCGCGAGCTCCTGGACGAGGGAGAGGAATTCGTAGTGGTTGCCGCGGTCGAAGAACATCTCTGGCAGAACGCCATCGTTAGCCCAATGCTCGTCAATGGATAGACGGTCTTTGCTGAGGGATTCCGCCAGGGTAAAGAGGATGATGGGAGCAGCAGGACAGACGAGTCCCATACCTATCGTGCCAATGAACTGCACCTTGATCCCCGTATGTTCTAACCGCTTCCCATCCTTGGGTCTGACGGTCACCGCGCCCTTGACGGACTCCCCATCCATGTACAGAGGGACCTTCTCCCTGCGGCCCTTGTCGAGCTTCACGTCGACGGTCTCGCGCTCATCGCTGCCGTCCAGGATGATGTCGATGTCGACGGGGGTGGAGAAAAAGAATGAAGACATCATGTGCGTAGCGTCGGACGGTGCAGCAGAACCAACTAAGCTTATCTCGTATCGTGCCTCATTAATTGATTAGAGCCCAGAAACGGTCGTGTCGCGGAAGTCGTGAGTTATCAGTCGATTGGCGGCCGTCGAATGCTACGCCCCGAACCTCCGCGCGGGCTGGCGTGGTTGGATTTATTACGTAAGCTAAACTAGCTCGGGCATCCCGATGCACGTGGCCAGGGCTGAGCAGGCACGACGCACAACTACACAAGGAATTTTGAAAATCAACGATTGACGCAATAGGCGATGAGAAACAATACAACGCATAATAATAATGGCCTCCGAGTTACAAAGTTGTCAAGATTCAGGGAGATAAAATAAAATTCGTCTAAGAATATAAAAAAAGATATTTGCTGCGACTTGCCTGGATCGAACAGGCGACCTTTAGATGGCAGGCTGAAGTGGACTTCAGTCTAACGCTCTCCCTGTGCGAGGGAGTTAGCAAATCGTTGGAATTGGATTGCGGAATGCGGATGTACTAACCAACTGAGCTAAAGCCGCTTGCGTGATGGTCTCTCGCAGCGGGTCAAATTAAGATGGAGAGCGAAGGAAAGACAGAGAAAAGGGAATAAGAAAATCAAAAAAGATATTTGCTGCGACTTGCCTGGATCGAACAGGCGACCTTTAGATTGCAGGCTGAAGTTTTGAGCTTCAGTCTAACGCTCTCCCTATTAGAGCGGGTTAGAATGTTGAGTTGTGGGAAAGAGAGAAGCGGATCTACTAACCAACTGAGCTAAAGCCGCCACTTGTTGGAAGTCATTAGCCGTCTGCCTTATTTTTTTTCTTTTTCACAGGATGATAGATTCACCTGATTGTTTGCTGTTACCGAGTGTAGGGTAACATTATGTTGGGGATTGCCTACCGGATGATTGATAATGAATTGGAATGGGACTGTCGCTGACTTAGGTAGCTTCAGGATTCGCGGGAGTTTTGCTTTATAGATAGCCACCAGAGGGCACAGGCAATGCACTCAAGCCGGAATGTCGTTTGTTTTTATAAAAACCCCGAGAACTCAACATCCTCCTCCAGTAGCGCGACGCTTGCTGCCTTGATCCTGCTGTCCAACAAACAACTCGAAGTAGTGCTCCTCCATAATCCGTACATACTTAATTTCGTCCTGGGTAGATGGGACCCTGGAATGTATAGGCAGTCGCGACAAGACAAGACGAGAAGACGCGGGTGTACATTAGAACATTCGGAAACGACCTTCAACTCTCTCGTTGCCTGAACCTCGGGGATAAAGTGAAAAAAAAAAGTACTAAATGAGGAAACAGGGTGATTTCAGGATAAACGGATCGATTTATGACGGTCTAGCTAGTTATGGCGGAGCGATTGAGAGTGATGAAGATTAGGAGCCTCCGAGAAATATACAGGGCAGTCGCTATGTTCAATCCCCTCCCTAGGCATGCCCAAGACCTTTGTAGGAGCTCTAGACTAATCCTTTGACCTTTATCATGGGTCTCACTACCACCTGACCACCCGAGACAGTCCCAACAAAGAAGTCGGCACACTCCTTTGACAGAAGTGATTGAGATCTCAGCTGAATGCGGACCCTGCAGTGGACCTATGTAGGTAGTGGTTTATAGATGGTCTAAGACCACCCCATTCAACATAAAGCCCAGGCTATTCACAACAACATAAAAAAATCGATTGGGATATCCAGACAATGGCGAAAATGAACTACCCTGACTACATGCCACGCCAGACAGATAGGTGTTAATTCCATTTTAGGACACTGGCCCGACAGCTATAGTCCAGCCAGGTATTGTAAAACCTCAACCCCAAAAAAAAATCACAAGCACAGTGGTGCTAACTAACCGAAGGCCGAGAGTCCGTCCAGACGTGGACTGGTTGCAGGCAGCGGCAGCTCGCGCCGCTTCTTAGAGATTTTGAAGGTATTTATATACTTCGTTTATACTGTACAGGCCTTCCGAGCTGATCTAGTGATTTACCACACCACTTATGGAGCTTACGAACTCCGTACGCAGTCCGTACAGTACGCAGCACAAGGCGCGGACATAGTCAGATGAGAATCTGGAGCGCATCACATCTCCTTTCTTTTGGTTTTGGTTCGGTGGCCTCGCCTAGTAAGAGTGTAACCATTTTTTTTGGCGGGGATTTCTATATCCGTGCCTACCCTCCAAACCTCTTGACAGGAAACCACCCCCCTTAGTGAACTACTGTTATCCTTCATTTCTTCGAGCAGCAACTACAGTGTGTTTTAATTCGTGAATCTTATTATTTGTATTGTCAGACATATTCGGTACTATACGTATTATGTGCCCTTAGGCAGTTTTGTAAATGATTGATATCATGGTGAGAGTGCTGGGATAGATAAAACTTCCCATGTCTCAATAGTCTCATAGATTCCTATTGGCCGCATCCCGCAACAAGTTGCGGCTTTAGCTCAGTTGGGAGAGCGCTAGACTGAAGTAGGCAAAACTCCAGTCTGCAATCTAGAGGTCGCCTGTTCGATCCAGGCAAGTCGCAACATAAACCTTTTTCCTTTTTTGCCACCTACCCAAACGAAAATTGCTTTCGGCCTTAAAAGGTATAGGGGATATTTTACATTTTACCAGTACGGTTACATACCGTACGCCATATTTCTCGTCATGCTTTATATTGTAATAGAGTGAGAGGAGGGAGAGAGGGGGGGTTATCAGGAAAGAATGGACAGAATCCCATGACCCAGAGCAAGTTCAAGGTGCAGTCGAGTTATTAGATGGGGCTATGGACAACCATCTCCATTTGTAGCAGCTGGCTGGCTTGAATTGCCTTGTACGAATCTACTTGCCTGTATATGCATTGCCATGGATAGTTGTTATGGTATTAGTGATACATGGCCCTTGCTATATATCCTGTAGTCCAGAGTACGAAGTACCAGTTGAGTTATCTTAGTAGTACTGTGGCTATCTGAGACCTTGGAAGTTTGAACGCGACGCGATCTTCTCAAATATAGTAATAAAAGATAGCTTCTGTACTTCCTCTCAGATGGAGGAGGTGCAGTTAGCCCCTCTTGCATTGCGATCGGTCAGTGCCAAATTTGATTTTGCTAACTTGATAACCATCTGGTACGGTACTAGCCGAACCAGGCGTCCTGGACACAGTACAGTACAGTACTGTACTTGATGCGCTGTACGCCGCGTATACAGCACAGTAGTAATATGCGAAGCGTCTGTCTGCCAGAGAAACAAATCAAGGACACTGGCACTGCCAGCAGATAGCATGCGCACTACTCTACTCAGTACTCAGTACAGAGGACTACTGTGTACGGCGTACAATGTACTCCGCACATGCAGCAAAGAAAAAGCCAAGACACGACTGACTCGAGCGTCGCATGCAGGGCCTCGACCCGTCCATCATCAAGATGGAATGAGTGGTGGACCTGACTCGACATTTGACAAGCTACAACAACGGGCAAGCTGCAGCCGCAGCAAAATACGGAGTATCGGTAGCGTGATGTGCTTGGCCTTGCTGCAGCTGCAGCTGCAGAGCTCGTTGACGGGAGCTACTAGTAGTTAGGTAGGAAGCGGCATCTTGGCTGGAGCGTAGCTACCAAGTAGCCAGGCCGGGCTCCCCATCCGACGGGACAGTCACGCAGGTGTGAATCGTGATGCAGAATCTGTAGGCGGACAGTGCCAAGTTCCAACTCCCAAGCTAGCGTTATTAATAATATTCTTATCAAGGCGAGGACGCCAACGTGGATATCGCCGCGTGGATCCATGCAGACTTCCTTCATAGCCCAGTCCTTCGAGCGGGTAACTTGCAGACGTATGGAGTGCGGGCTTCCATCCTCTATACGGAGTTCTCTGCTGCTGTGCAAAGGAACAAGAGGACGTTCCGATGACCGAGTCCGAGCTCCATGCCAGAAGGATATACGGAGCGCACTATGCAGAACTACCAGACGGCCCGTTCCCGCTGGTCCACATGTTCGATGCGCGATGACGATGACACGCGAATGAAAATGGAGGCCGTATGCCTTCTATGCAATTATGTGGAGCTTCAAGGAGGACCATACCGTAAACGTCAGCGCCAAATCCCGTGGTTGGAGGCCCAATGTTCGTGCACAGAGATCAGCAGCACGGAGAGAAGGTAGTAGTGCGGAGGGGTCGATTGTCCCCCAACTGAAAAAGGCGAGTTGCATAGCCAGGGCTAAAAGCGGGGGGAACCGGGATCCGTGCTGCTGCTCGAAGGCTAGGCGTAGACCCCAATTCCACTGGCAGTGCTGCGTACCTAATCCGTATCATGCATTAACCAATTAATAGTCCAGCCAGACTTGTTGAGAGCACAGATGACTGGAGCGAAATGTCCAATGACCCTCAACTTTCGGCAGTTTCAACCTGCCACCCAAATCCGGTAAACAATGGGCTTCCGAGTCGGCGAATGCACCGTGCGTGCCGATAGCTCCAGTGGACTGAATGCATCATGAGTCAGCGGCAGCAGCTTCATACGTTGAATGCATTCTCAACAAGTGACTTTCGAGACCACCGTGTATCCGCTGGTTGAGATGCAGCCATCACTGACCTAAGAGGGGGAGGAGAAGAAGGCAGCGCGGGGCAACCTCCCAACCTTGCTCTAAAGATTAAGTAGTGAGTGCCGTGCTAGTCGGCAACGGCTGCAGCTGTCGTCCAGCATCCCCAAAGCATACGTAACCGTGCATACTGTGGGTTACGGTCACGCGTCGGGGATACCCCGTGCGTACGTACCGCTTGCATCAGCATTCGACTTGGAAGATACGACTGCAATGCACTGCATCCAGGATGATCACCACCTCAGATGGCATCAGCAAGGCTCATGGTCTGGACTCTGCTGCGCACTGCACACTGCGCAAGTTGTCCCATTGCCGATCTCAATTGGGTCTTGGCTTGGTGAAACGGGGCTGCTGGTATGGAGACAGAGAGACCTGGAATCGTCCGTCGAGAGAAGACACAACCACGTGGGCTCGTCGTTTGAGTTGCAGCCGGTCGGCTGAGGCGTGGCTTGTCGTCGGGATCCGGCCGCGGGGTTCCGGGGCTTGGAGGCGGCACACTGGCTGCCGCGATTGGCGAGCTCCTGTTGTTGCGAGGGATTGCCAGGGGTCCAGGGAGGGTGATCGGCTTCGAGTTTGCGTCATCGATCCCCAAGACGAGTGCAAAAGCCCTCAGGAGAATACTCCGTACAGAATCATGGTGATGGGTGCAAACCTCGATAAGGGGACCCCTCTTTGCATGAGTCTGTTGAGACCCGGTAGGGCAGTCGGCAAATCGACCGTCCAGTCCGTCGCCTAAGCCCGAGCGCACACAGGGCGGCCGTCCAGATTCCAGAAGGCCCCTCTGGCAGTGACGTCATAGTCGATCCGTCAGGCGACGGGCCAGGGGAAATGGATACCAGATCGGCCGACCTTTGGGCGTTGACGATGCAAATGTCGGTCAGCAGCCAGCGGAGATGGTCGTTCATCCGTCGATGTTAATTTTCCCCCTTGGAAGAAAAAGACGCCGAGGGGTACCGTCTCCTCCAACGATCTAGCGCACGGTTGATCGCCTGCAGGGATCATTTTGGACCACTCACATCGGCTCTGTCCTGAAGATGATTTATTCTCAGACTGGGCCGAATGACGTCTAGGCCGGATGGTGAAACTCGGCCTGTCCACGGCGCACGGAGTACGGAGTACAAGTGCTGCGCACCCCGCTGGAACCCGGTCACGAGCAGACTCGGGCAGAGACATGCTGGACGAGGCAACTGCCAGGCACCCGTGACGGTGCAGCGTGCGTGACGGAAAAAGAGGCCCGGCCTGCAGAAAAAAAAAAAAAAAAATC